>Ga0099364_10012720_pt1 | contig 11328 bp, 12 predicted proteins | sample TergutTh196P3_FD_73070 | JGI IMG/M metagenome (GOLD analysis project Ga0099364, IMG submission 73070) | Microcerotermes parvus P3 segment gut microbial communities from Pointe-Noire, Republic of the Congo - Th196 P3 | ecosystem: Host-associated > Arthropoda: Insects > Digestive system > Gut ...
ACAAAAATACCCCAAAATATTAGATTTTTTTGTCTAACTTTTTGGGGTCTGTTCATGTGCATAAGGTGGTTGTACCATTTAAGTTTAAGGCGACGGAAACGATAAAAGGACATGCAAGGGTACAGAGCCCCCATGAAGTAAATCCGAATAATTATAAGGGCACAGAGCATCATTTTGAGTTTTGAGAGCACAGAGCCTATACAGGGAAGGATGGAGATTCCATCGGATTCCATGCACAGAGCCCCCATTGCCATTTGCCATTGTGCACAGAGCCTCCATTGCCTCCATGGTGTAGCCTGTAATTTTTAACGATTTTGCCGGTACAAAAATAGAATATTTTTTTATTTTCAAAAAAAACCGTGAACTAACGAAAAAAATATTTATATAAGAATTTTACTTGCCACAACTGATTATGGATATGTAAGTCCATTCATAAATTATCAAATGAAGTTTTATATTGAAAACCATATAAGAAAGTTTAACGGTAAAGGACGCCATGAATTTCAAAGTTAAAAATTTTGCATTATATAATTTCTTTTACAGAATAAACCGGAAACTCGCTAAAACATATTTAGTCTTACCGATTTTGATTACAATAGTAGCATTTTCGAATTCTTCCTGCCGGAGCGGTGTGACTGTTACCGAAATAAAAGGCCTATCCGAAGCGGTGTGGGGTTTAAACTCTATGGCTGTTGCAGGCAATAAAGTCGTTATGGGCTCTTATTCTGACGGCGTTTCAATCCTCATTGTAGATACTGAAAAAGTAACTGTTAGTGAAAAAAAAGGTCTATCCGAAGCGGTGTGGGGCTTTAATGCTATGGCTGTTGCAGGCAATAAAGTCGTTATTGGACGGAACAGTTATGGCGATTCAATCCTCATTGCAGACACTGAAAAAGATACCGTTACTGAAATAAAGGGTTTATCCGGATCTAAATGGGGTTACGATGGCATTATGGCCGTCGCAGGAAATAAAGTTGTTGTGGGCCACGGCGATAACTATAGCGCAGATTCAATCCTCATTGTAGATGCCGAAAAAGAGACTGTCATCGAAAAAAAAGGTTTCTCTGAAGCTGCGTGGGGTTTAAACTCCATGGCTGTCGTAGGGGATAAAGTTGTTATGGGACGCGGCGATAGTGACACATGGTATGGCTATAGCAAAGAGGTAAGCCGAAACAAGGGCAATGGAGAGTACTATTGGCGCCCCGACCCGGGCGATTCAATCCTCATCATAGACACTAAAAAAGGAACTGTTACTGAAAAGAAAGGCCTCTCTGAAGCTTACTGGGGCTATCGTAGCACGGCTGTCGCAGGTAATAAAATTGTTATGGGACCGGGCTGTGGTGCCGGCAATTCAATCCTCATTGTAGATGCCGAAAAAGAGACCGTTACTGAAAAAGGCGGATTCTCAGAAAAGGCAGCGTGGGGCGAATTCAGAGAGATCGCTGTCGCAGGAAATAAAATCGTTATGGGTAGCAGCAGTTCAGTTATGAACAGGGGCTATTCAATCCTCGTCGTAGATACCGAAAAGGGGACTGTTATTGAAAAAAAAGGTCTATCCAAAGCTGAGTGGGGCAATAGATTTATTACTGTCGTAGGAAATAAAGTCGTTATGCAGGGTGGCCAAAAATCAATCCACATTATAGATGCCGAAAAAGGGACTGTCGACGAAATAAAAGGTCTTCCTAAAGCTTTCTGGAGCGGCGGCGCTATGGCTGTCGCAGGAAATAAAGTCGTTAAGGGACGCAGTGATAAAGGCGATTCAATCTTTATCGCAGATATTAAGAATAATTAACAGAGCCCATAAATCTGAAGTTTCAGGCAAACAAGAAAAAGTACTATAATTTGAACCGTTTTTTTAAACCGGTTTAAATAAGTTTAAATTTTGCTTGACGCTTATAATTGCTAAAATTATTATAGAAACATTGCTGTCAGGTGGTGGTTGGCGCCGTAAGATGATAAAAATACTGAAAGGCATAAACCCCGAATATAAAGTGGCAGCCGTATTTGCCTTTGCGGCCATGTTTGTTTCACTTTTGACGGGTGTGATATCGGGTGTTAAATTCGGTGCAGTATTGTTGCGGACATTTTTTTCTATCCTTTTCTTTGCCGGTCTTGGCTTTGGAGTTTTTTTTGTTGTGAAAAAATATGTGCCGGAATTTTTTGAACTTAACACGGAAGACGATCCGGCGAATATTGATTTGCAGCCTGTAGAAGGCGGCGAACCGGAAGTCTTTACTGAATTTAGCGGCGCTGATTTTCCGAATCTTAATGAGGCAAAGAGTGATATTGAAGCGCCGTCCGGCAGTGCGGAAGCATTTAGTGGCAATCTGGATCTGGGAAGGCATATCGTCAAGGAAAACAGTGATTTTCCTTATGAGCCGGAAATAATGGCGCAGGCTGTCAGAACTATGATGAATAAGGATGACAACTAAAATCTGAAAGGGGCTTATGAATACAAAAAAATTTGAAAAACTCGACGCCTTAGGCGAGGAAAAGCTCTGGGAGATGTACAATAAGGGAAGCGACCAGAATGTAAGAGATTATTTTGTCATCAAATATGCTCCGCTTGTAAAATATGTGGCAGGCAAGGTTTCGATGGGAATGCCGCAAAATATTGAGTTTGACGATCTTGTCTCTTACGGGGTTTTCGGTCTTATAGATGCCATAGGTAAATTTGATCCGGCTCGCGGAATAAAGTTTAAAACCTATGCCATGACCCGCATCAGGGGAGCTATATTCGATGAACTCCGTTCTATAGATTGGATACCGCGTTCAATAAGGCAAAAAGCCAAACAAATAGAACAGGTCATATCTGAACTTGAGAATAAACTTGGCAGGACTGTTGAGGACGAAGAAATTGCACGTGAGATGGGAATGGCAAATGATGAATTTCAATCGCTGTTGAACAAACTTAGCGGCACGTCCATGCTCTCGCTTAACGATATATGGTATCTCGGCGACGACAATGATGAGCTTTCGATTTTAGAAACGCTTGAAGCGCCCGAAAACATGAATCCTGATATTCTGATTGAAAAAGAAGAAATCAGGGATTATATAATAGATGCTATACAGAAACTGCCCGATAAAGAAAAAAAAGTAATAGTTCTTTATTACTATGAAGATCTCACGTTGAAAGAAATAGGCGAAATTCTTGAGGTAACCGAAAGCAGGGTGTCGCAGCTCCACACAAAAGCCATAATGAGGCTCAGGGGCAGGTTGGGAAGAATTAAATCCAATATAGTTGGTTGATAATGGAAGCCATTAAAGATTTTTTTCGTGAACTTGACGCAGGCTTTGGTGAAGCGGGAGATGATGCCATTGAAGTCTATGCCGATTCTGTAAAGCAGGCCCTGGATCTTGCTGCAGCCGAGTTTAACGCCGAAGTCTCAATGCTTGATTATAATATTCTCCAAAAAGGAATGGATGGCATTTTCGGGATAGGCAGAAAGCCCTACCATGTTTTAGTCAAGTTGATCCCATTGCCCAAAGATGACACTGCAGCAATGAACGAGTTTGCAAAGAAGCTTGCTCCCAAACTTGCCGAGGTTTCGGTTTCTGAGCCGGACGATTTGGACGCTGTGTGCAAAATACGGGTTACCGCAAGAGGAATATGGTTTACCGCGTATCCCCCAAAGGGTTCCGGCGTCCCTCTTGACTTTGATTTTGTCCGTTCTAAATTTAACTCTATGAAAATAACCAATGCAGATTTCGGTGAATTGGAGAAGGCTGTAAGAAAGATGTCCGGTAAGCCAGTTCGTCTTGGAGACTATGACCCTTTGGCCTCTCAATTTGATGTCAAAATGAGCATTGAAATTACTCCTGATGAGATGAGTGCGCTTGTGCATTTTATTGCGCCGCGTTTTAACGGCCGGCACATGGAATATGATGAAGTTGTCGGCGCGCTCAAAAATTCGGGCGTTGTATATGGGGTCAGGCATGACCATATAAAAGAGTACCTTGAAAACATTGATTATTCCAAACCGTTGCTTGCGGCTGAGGGGCAGAAAGCTATCAGCAGCAAAGATGCCTATATCGATTACATGGTGCGTATTGATAAATCAAAAGTAAAAATTGAAGAAGATGACAGCGGAAAGGTTGATTTTAAAAACCTTGATTTGTTAGAAAACGTTACGGCCGGGCAACTCCTTGCGTTAAAGATACCCAAGGGCAATGCTATTCCGGGGCGTACTGTAACCGACCGTGTTGTGACGCCTAAGGAAGCGCAGGACATAACGATACAGCACGGTAAGGGGACGCTTCTTTCAGATGACGGTAATGAGTTGACTGCCGAAATAAACGGGCAGGTTGTTTTCAAGCAAGGTATACTCATGGTAGACCCGGTATATACAGTTAGAGGGGATGTCAGCTTTGAAACCGGAAATATTAACTTTCTCGGCTCCGTAGTAATAACTGGAAGCGTTTTAGACAACTTTACGGTTAAGGCCAGCGGAAACGTAGAAGTAAGGGGCACCATACAGAAAGCCGTTATTGAATCGGAAGGCGATATTATCGTTTATCAGGGAATATCCGGGCGTAATGAAGCGCAGATAATATCAACCGGAGGAAACGTCTTTGCTAAATTTATCCAAAATGCTAATGTGTCGGCTGAAAAGGACGTATTTGCTCCGGAAGGAATCGTACATTCCAAAATAGATGCCGGTAACAGGGTACTCAGTAACGGGAAGCGCGCCAGAATTGTCGGCGGCCTTATTCGCGCCGAAAACGAGGTAAATGCGCGCTTTATTGGAGCAAGCGGTTCCACTAAAACAGAAGTACGTGTTGGTATAAATCCGAAACTGCTGCAAAATATTCTTGAACTCGAGCAGCAAAAAGAAGAAAATTTGAAAGAACTGTCGAAGATTGAAAAGGAATTGCCGACGCTTGCTTCAATGCAGGCTGCGGGAAAACTTACCGAAGATAAAAATCAACTGCTTCAGGACATGACCGAACGCAAAGAAAAACTTGAAGAAAGAAATCAGGAAATTAATGCGGATCTGGAGGAACGTATTAGTTATCTTGAAACTCTTGAACATAAAGGCAAGGTTTGCGCTGAGGGCAAGTTGTATCCAGGGGTTGATATTTATATAAATGTTGAAAAATTTTCTTCAAAAGATGAATACAAGTTTATAACATTCTCGCGGGATGATAATGAGATAACGCTATCTGAATATGAACCCCCTGAGATAACGAATGAGCGTATGGCGGCTGTTGCGTCAAGAAAACGGCGTTGAGGCATTATGATTACTCCAATAGATCTTCAGGTGAATATGAATCAGATGCATGAAATAGGGCGCGTCGAAAAGTCACGGAATGCCGCAGTGGGGGCGCAGCAAAATTTTCTTGACGATGAGGCCTCGCGTTTGGCTAATTTAAAAAAAGAAAGGCTTGAAGAACCTCAAAAGGCGGAACATGCAAGCATAAATGATTCTCTTTCTGATGAAAAAGAAAAAGAAAAAAGAAGGGAATCTTCCCGCGAACGCGATGAATCCTCTCGCAAGCGTCCGACAAATGTCTTGCACGACGATAGACTTGGAAGAGAGATAGATGTTTTTAAATAGGCGCATATGTATTTGTTTATAATTATACTTGTTAATATTTTCATTGGAGTGGCTCTATATCTTATTATAAGCCTCAAACTTGAACGCTCTGTCTCTGATTTTAGACAACAGCGCCTGAGAAAAGAGATGGACGAGATGTTGAAAGAATTTAATTTGGCAGCAGAGCGCAATATCTCCCTTCTCGAGAGCCGGATCAATGTTATGAGAAGGCTGCTTGAACAGAGCGGCGCTTTTAAGGGTCTTGACCTTGTTGCGGGTGATGATGGCGTTGGTATTCAAAATACGGAAAATCCCCTGCCCGCATCACCGGAAGTACCGCAGGAAGCGAAAGAAGATATCTCATCTGTTACTTTAAAACAGAGCCTGCAGGATCTCAAAACAGCGGTAACCGGCGGTATAAAGGTGAAAAAGAAAAATTTTATTGTAAAGCTTGCTGAAAAATATACCGGAGAACTTGAAAAATCCGATAAAAATGATGATTCAGCAGCTCTGATTACAAAAAATTTGAATGACTTGGATTTTGAAGAAAAAGCCGATGACCAGTTCAGCGATGCGAGGTTGTCTGAGCTTTTCTCATCGTCTGATAATGAAAATGACTTGATTGTCCGCCTCGTAAACGAGGGGTGTCCCTGGGAGACAATAACCCGGGTTTCTGGAAAATCGGCCGGAGAAATAAGGCTGATTCTTAACTATCTTGACTATGCGTCGAAACAGTAGGTTATGTTATTATGTACCGCATTATAAAAAATATGACGAGTGAAGAATTTAAAAAGTTTGCCAATTTCATATATGAAGAAACCGGAATAAATATGAAAGACGGCAAAATTACTCTACTTTCCAATAGAATAAAAAAAAGACTTAACGCCTTGCAAATTAACGGCTACATGGAATATTATGATTATTTACATGGACTCAAAGGCGGCAAAAGGAGCGCCGAATTAGATTTGTTTTTTGATGTAGTTTCAACGCACGAAACCTCGTTTTTCAGGCATGAAAATAATTTTGCCGCGCTTTCGGATGTTTGTTTTCAGGAACTAGTTAAAGCTAAGTCGTTTGAACGATTGAGAATATGGAGCGCAGCCTGTTCGACCGGAGAGGAGGCGTATTCAATAGCAATGTGTCTTTTGGAAAAAAAACAATTGTTTAAGGGCTGGATGCTGGAAGTTATAGCAACTGATATTTCGGTGCCGGTTATTGAAGCGGCAAGAGAAGGCAGGTATTCGGGACGGCGTATAGAAAAAGTTCCTTCTAATTTTTTGAATACTTATTTTCACAGGGATAAAGAAGACCCAAGCGTATATATAGTAAGGGATGAGGTGAAAAAACTTGTAAAGTTTTCTCGTCTCAATTTTTTTTCCGACCCTTTCCCAATAGATATAGACATTATATTTTGCCGTAATGTGATGATTTATTTCGACAATAAACATCAGGAACGCCTCGTAGAAGGATTTTCTAAAATAATGAATAATCCGGGTTTTCTTTTTTTGGGACATGCTGAAACATTGACCAATATAATCAGCGAATTTAAATATCGCAAGATTATGGAATCACCGGTGTATGTACCTGGCTGGTAAATATGGGAACTTCTAATTTTATTAATGTTGGAATTGCCGACATAAAAGTTTCTTCCGGAGAAACAGTCCTCAGGACAATACTTGGTTCATGTATAGCTATCTGTCTTTATGACCGGAACAAGAAGATTGGCGGCATGGCCCACATAATGCTTCCGATGGCCAATATTCCGAATGCTGTACCGGAAAAATATGCTGATACGGCCTTGCCGCTTTTGGTGGACATGATGAAAGATGCCGGTTCTGACATTAAAAGGGTGAGAGCAAAAATTACCGGCGGGGCGCAAATGTTTGATTTTCCGGACGATAAACTGCTTACGTCAATAAAAAAGAACACAATAGGAAAAAACAATGCTATCAAGGTTGAGCAACTTCTTGAAGAAATGGGTATAGAACTCTCAGCAAAAGATGTCGGGGGCAATTACGCCAGAACAATCAACTTTGATTTATCGAACGGCGAAGTAATATCCAAATCTCCTGGAATACCTGACGTTATTCTGTAGCCGAAGATTTTGCATGAGGATGAAGCCCAGAGCAGCCGTATTTAAACAGCACGTTGCAATATATCCGGCTGCAACCTCTTCAATACTTTCTCAAAAAAAACAGAGAAAGCAATATTAACAGGCCTGTAAGAGCGCTGAGGCCTGCCGCCAATGGAAGAAACTGACGAAATTCGATTACCCCAAAGGCAATGTAAGCTATACCAAGCGGGAAGAGAATACTTTTTACTATTTTGATATCTCTCCTGTGGCTGCTTGCCAGAACCATAAGTATCCAAATAGACAGAATATAAACAACAAATAACAGTAAACTATACCCATGGTAGAAATCTGCCAAGCTCCTGTGCGCGCCCATATAATTTGTTTTATTTTCAACCATTGTAGTTATAACATTTTGCATATTAGTATCTTTTGGGGTTTGCCAAGACTGGTGCCCCATAAAATGAACTGCAAAATGTACGGCTATTAATAAGGAGGATAAATAGAGTAGTAGTTTAGGTCTTTTCATACATTGCCTTCATAATTGATATAATTGGCGTCCGGTAATTACATTACCGTGTAAGAATAATTGATAAAGCGTTTAAAAGTCAAGAATTTTTCTGATTGTCTTTTAACTAATGAATTATTACCAAAATCTGCCGGAATTATGAAAATTTGCTTGATTTTATATTATAATATTTTATATTTGGAAAAAGTGTTCAGAATAATAGAGTACAAAAATCTTTTTAATTAAGGAAGGACAATATGAGTCGAGCAATAAAATCAATCGTTGCCTCTGCAATAACGGTCGTATTTTGCGTGTTTGGTGTCGAGGCTTTTGCAGAATCTTATACTACACAGTCAATTAATGGAGCGACGGGTCTTATAGTGACTCCGACTGCCCATGTAGGCTGGCAGGGCAAAAACACTATCGGCATTGATGGAGGCTATCATTTGCTTCCGGATCACAACGGTTGGGGAATGGTTCCTAAGGTTACCGCTTCGTTTTTTGGAAGAGGCGAGGTAGGCGCAGCGTGGGATGCCCAATTTAGAGATAGCCCGAACAAAAAAAATGAACAGGATATATGGCTTCATGGAAAGTTTAAAATATACAGCGACCCATGTTGTGCTTTTGCGATAGGCGGAAATTTACAGTGGCTTGATATTAACAATGATAGAACGGAAGGAAGAGTTTTTCAACTTTACCTTGCTTATACTTTCGCTCAAAATATATTCAATATGCCTGTAGAAACGACATTTGTGGTTGGCAAGACGATGTCTGTAGATAGAATAAAGGCAGGTTACAGAAAAAGAGGGAACGAAAGGCAGTTGTATATAAGAACCGACAAGAATGACCCTTACTCAAGAAAGGGAGATATTGATTTCAGTGTTGGTTTTGATTTCGATTTGTTTCCTCAGTATTTTAAGCATTATGTACATTGGGTGACTGATTTCGCCAATTACTCATACAGCGCCGACCCCATGGGAGCGCTTCCGAGGTACAGGGCTACCGGCAATACCGGATTACGCTTTATACCGTCAAAAGCTATTGCGAAAAATAAAAATGCAGCGTGGAAATGGAATGTGGATATTTATTTGATGGATTTCTTTGACCACAACAGAGAATGGGCAATCGGAACAACTTTGGGATTTGCTTTCTGAGTACACTGAAACGTTATAATATTTTTGGAACGAAAAACGCCCTTTGGGGCGTTTTTTTATTTCCCATATTTTTCGGGCCATAAGCGTTTAAGTCTCTCGGCGATGGCCTTTTCGTTTCCTTCATTTGAGGGTTTATAAAAAACGGCGTGGGCTATTTCCTGGGGCAGGTAGGTCTCTTTTACAAAATGTCCCGGAAAATCATGCGGGTATTTATACCCTTCTGCGTAGCCCATTTCTTTCATTAAGGATGTCGGGGCATTGCGTATGTGCAATGGTATTTCGGGCGATGATGCGGCCGCTGCTTTCTCAGCCGATTTTATTCCAAGATATGAGGCGTTACTTTTGGGCGATGATGCAAGAAAGGCTGCGCATTGTCCAAGTATTATATCGGCTTCCGGCATGCCTATGTTTTGCACTGCATTATAGGTCGATACTGCGAGGTTAAGCGCGGCGGGGGAGGCGTTGCCTATATCCTCAGAGGCGAATATTACCATGCGGCGTGCTATGAAAAGAGGATCCTCCCCGGCGAGTATCATTCTTGCCATATAGTACAGAGCCGCGTTGGGGTCAGAGCCGCGCATAGATTTTATGAAGGCCGAAATAGTGTCATAGTGTTTGTCTCCGGCTTTATCGTAATACAGCATTGAGTTTTTGACGGCCTCGGCAAGGTCATCAAGATTGATTTGACGTTTGCCCGCCACAGCGCAGGCGGTTTCAAGAATGTTCAGCATACGTCTTGCATCGCCAAGCGCCAGTTCGGCAAGGCGTTTGGCGACCGGTTGTTCCAATGGCGGGCGTTCTGCAAAAAGGCGGTCTGTTTTGAAAACGTGCTCAAGCAGGGCAAGCAGGTCATCTTCGGCGAGTTTTTCAAGGCGTATTACTCTGGTTCTGGAAAGCAATGGTGATATTACGCTGAAAGAGGGATTTTCCGTAGTTGCTCCTATAAGTATTATATCGCCGGTTTCTACAGCGCCGAGAACCGCATCTTGCTGGGCCTTGTTAAACCTGTGGATTTCGTCGAGGAACAAAAGGGTTTGTTTTCCAAGCGACCTGTTTTCTTTTCCGCGGTCAATTACCTTTCTGACATCGGCAACCCCGGAGGATATGGCGCTTAAAAAATGGGATTCCATGGAGCAGTAAGAGGCAATAAGGGAGGCGAGGGTCGTCTTGCCGGTGCCTGGGTCTCCCCATAAAACGACGGAATAGGCCTCGCCCGTATCGAGTATTTTACGAATTATTTTTCCATCTGAGAGTATATGTCTCTGACCGACAAATTCCTCAAGAGTCTTTGGGCGGCTTCGTTCGGCTAATGGCGTTAACGCTGAATTGAAAGAGGTTGTGCTTTTTTTCATTAAATAATGCCATGTTCCGGTTGGGTAAAAAGAGAGCGACATTCGCATGCCGCTCCTTCCTATGATCCAGCATCATCCCTTCTTTGTTTTGGTCTGCTGAACCGACATACGGCGTATTTTTTTGACTCTACGCCTCTCGGCTTCTTCACGCTTGCGTTTTCTTTCTTCGCTTGGCTTTTCATAGTAGCGCCTGCGCTTCAGCTCTTTGAAAATTCCCTCAAAAGCCATTTTCTTTTTAAGGTTTTTGAAAGCCTTTTCTATGTCCCCATTTACATCAATCTCAAGGGGGTTGGTCATTATATCACATCCTTTATCGCTTAATAAGTACAGTTAAATGTTGCGATTATTTTTGTCAACAGATTAATGGGTTTGTTTGGAATGCATTCCGTCAGGCCTGCAGCATAAAATTAAAAATATAATTAATTGCTTGACATCAACGGTTTACGGATAGGTAATAACCGCGTGGTTAATTTAAGCCGCAAAAAATTTTAAAAAACGGGGCAAATTTTTCCATGAAAAAGTTTTTTCTTGACGCAATAAGCCTCGCTCTGGCAAACTTGGAAAAAGCGTTCCGTTCCGTTCCGTTCCGTTCCGTTCCGTTCCGTTCCGTTCCGTTCCGTTCCGTTCCGTTCCGTTCCGTTCCGTTCCGTTCCGTTCCGTTCCGTTCCGTTCCGTTCCGTTCCGTTCCGTGAAAAATTTTACCCTT
>Ga0099364_10012721_pt1 | contig 11327 bp, 11 predicted proteins | sample TergutTh196P3_FD_73070 | JGI IMG/M metagenome (GOLD analysis project Ga0099364, IMG submission 73070) | Microcerotermes parvus P3 segment gut microbial communities from Pointe-Noire, Republic of the Congo - Th196 P3 | ecosystem: Host-associated > Arthropoda: Insects > Digestive system > Gut ...
TAATTTCTTTTTCTTTCAAAAATACCGCCAAATGTAACGGACTTCTCTGAAATGCGCCTTTTGATTGTTTTGCATTAATATCTAACCCTTTGGATAAAATTCCCGGAATGATTATCTCCCACTTCAACTTGAACGATTGCAGATTATTTAAGTAATAATGCAACAGGTTATTGCCGTTTCTGTCGATACTTTTTATGTTATAACTATCCAAAAAAGTTTGCAACTTTTCGAGTGTGTCGCAATTCAGAAATTTTGCCTTCATTTCGTTTGTAAATTCTGCTGTTTGTTTCGTTGCCATGATTATTCGTTTTTACTGTTTTAAATTTTGTGCTGCTGTGTCTCCGGGTCTACTGTAACCGATGCGCCAAACCGCTTGTTGTATGCCGACATTTTTCACACTTTATCGTTCATGTTCTTCTTTCATTTTTTATGTTCCTCTACCTGTCTTTTTAATATTCCTTTAAAATCCGGTAGATACAATACTGACTCGTGTTGAGACAAAATCTGCCAAGTTGGTCGATAAACTACCACCATTCCAACGTATATTTTATTACCCCATCAACAACAGAAAGATATAAACCATACGACTCACCTCCATCGCCTACATGGATGAAAATATATAATTCATTTTCGTAACCCAGATGCACAATCATGCTGGGATTAATATAGCCTATTAAGTTATTTACAGGCAGGTATAATTTATTATTACCTTTCTCAATATAAAGGGCGCTGATCACTTTATAAAAAGCGCTGATTTTTTTAGGATCTATGGTCTCGCCTTCCTTTATTCCATAATAGAGTACACCATCTACAATTTTTTTACCATCTATACTTTGTATATACCTGTTACCATCGTAAACAGTATCTTTTACAATATAGTCGTTTTCATCAAAACCTTTCAAAACAAGATTAATGCTGATCGTATCGTTTCTGCATGAAATGAGTGTGTCATTTTCACGAACGCCCCGAATTCGGGGCATATCCTGTAATGATTTGATATTTTTTCCATAGATAAATTTATCAATATCGTCAAAGATACTTCTGCCAAAAGGCATCCAAGTCACTAACGTGTCATTCGGGATTTCATAGAAATAAAGCCAGCTCATACTGTAAAACACTTCATACTTCCCTACTTTATCTACTATCTCATATTGCGTTCCCGGCCCTTTTCTAACATTCGTAAACCCGTCATTATCATAGCACACATACTGTCCCATTAATCTGAATGGAGCCATTAATAAAGATATAAGACTTATTCCATAAATTACTTTCATGTTTTTTAAATAATTATTTCTCTGATTACTGCACTTGTAACTTCCAATGTACCATATCGTATGGATAAAAATTCAAGTCCTTTATCGTTGTATCGTCCAAATCAAAGATTTTCACGATTGCGCCACTCTCAAAACTCCAGTAACCGCAATGATGCCACCGTCCACGCGATTGCGGTGCATTATTAGTGGGAAGCCACTGTTTTTGCAGATATTTTTTCAAAATCTGCACGGCTCCTTCTTTATCGGTTTTTGCTGCAATTTCTATCTCTTCAAATATCTGATACGGTTTTTTCCACCAAAAATTTTTATTTGTTCTCTCAATTTCAGGCATTTTGTAATTTATTAGCAAATCTAACAAATAGTCTCTCAAATGTTTCATCTCCTTGTTATTTGATTTCTCTTTGACTAATTCCACAATTTTTCCAAAATACAGATTGTCTGCTTCTAACAAAATTCCTGCAGAAAGCATGTTAAGCAGTTGTGTATATGGATAAACACTTGATTTGCAAAATGCTTCTACAGAAGCATTAAAATCAGACAATAAGAGTGAAACTGATTGCCCCATCGAATATTTGATTAAAAATATTTCATATAAAGAATCGGAAATGGTATTTAAATAATTTTGGATTACTTGGCTATTGGGGATTGGATTTATTTGTATTCCCTTTTTTTCACTCTCCTCAAGTTCAACAATACCATTTCTGTATTTGTTGATTAAGTTTATTTTTTCTTCCAGGAGGCTATGATAGCCTTCCAGTGTGTTGTCTTTGTCCCGTAAATTTTTCGTGTCCATATTTCTCATTTTGATTCGTTTCTTTTCCATTGCTCTTTACAAAATGCAATTTGTTCGTAACAAATTTTTGCCCGTTCTTTCGTTACGTCTTTTTCGTGTCCGATTTTATCAAATCTTTCTGTTTCTTTCGGGTTGCCTTGTGCTTCCATCAGTGCGGCAAAAGCAAAATAAACATCAGGACATTCCGCATCTAATAACCACGCCTGGTTAAATCGTTTCATTGAGGTTTCTAAATCGTTGTTGCAGAAATACTCCCACCCAAATGCAATATGCGCTTGCACGGCGCTGTCAACTGTTCCAAAGTACTCAAGGCAGTTCGCTATAAATTCTGCATCCATTTTTTTGTGGCGCTCACTCTTCGGCGCTTCCCCATACATAGGTTTTTTATTGTCTGGTTGTTGTGCATTTACACAGGACGAAAGTCCGATTGCAACCAAAATTATCCAAAAACTGTAATGTCTCATTTCCTTTTTATTGTTTATCAGTTTATATATTTCATTTTATCTTCGATTCCTTCAATTCGATAATATTATTGCTGACTGTAAATTCATGGCAGTATTTGGGCAAAATAAAATACTTCAAATTTTCAAGATTTATTTTTTCATCATGTTTCCTGTCTCCTTCTGCTCAAAATATTTTGCTACATCGTTATTTGCGATACTTTGTGCCAGACTGATTGCAGAAATTCCGTGATTGTTTTCTAAATACACGTCTGCCCCACGATTTATCAATAATTCGATGAAAAAACCGTCCTGTTCTCTGTACCACATAACTGCCGTTGATATAATTGTATTTCCGTTTGCATCAACAGAATTTATATCAGCGCCCAAATCTGTTAAATACGCTGTGATTTCTTTTTCTTTCAAAAATACCGCCAAATGTAACGGACTTCTCTGAAATGCGCCTTTTGATTGTTTTTCGTTAATATCTAACCCTTTGGATAAAATTTCCGGAATGATTATCTCCCACTTCAACTTGAACGATTGCAGATTATTTAAGTAATAATGCAACAGGTTATTGCCGTTTCTGTCGATACTTTTTATGTCATAACTATCCAAAAATGTTTGCAATTTTTCGAATGTGTCGCAATTCAGAAATTCTGCCTTCATTTCGTTTGTAAATTCTGTTGTTTTTTTCGTAGCCATGATTATTCGCTTTTTATTGTTTTAAATTTCGTACTGCTGTGTCTACGGGTCTACTGTAACCGGTGCGCCAAACGCTTGCTGTACGCCGACATTTCTATCATTTCTTGTTGGTTACTTCTTATTGTGTCCAATGTACCATATCCCCAACTTCTAAAAAAATAATATTGGTATATTGTTTATTTTCAATATATTTTTTTGCCGCTTCGGTACATAAAAGGAGAGAAGAAGCATCTATTGGCTTGAAAAAATTGTAATTACCAACATCTTTACTTGAAAAAAACAAACCCATTCCTTTTTCACGAGGTACGATGTTATCTCCTTGTAATGTTGCCCCCCCAATAATATTTTTTATACAGTTTTTTCCCGTTAGTCCGCTGATACCATATTTCACTGTGCTTTGCGGTAATATTGGAATACCGACATCAGTAAATATACACAACATTTCTACATTCTCTTTTGGTAGCCATTTTAGCCTATTGGTATCCTTTGCCGCCAATTCTTTTGGATTTTTGTCCCAAAAAAGTTTTATTGTATTTATGCCATTGAAATTACTTTTTAAATCTTCCGCTATTTCTTTTCTACATATCGTATATGCACTAAATACAAAATCGGGAATTACATTTCCTTTTGCCAACCAATCATCCCACATTACTTGAATGTGCCCTTGTGAAAGGTCTTGTCCCATTTGTGCGTGAATGTGCGCATATTTAGGGTTAATTCCAACTGATATTTTATATATTTTCATATTTGTAAACAGCCTCCTTTCGGTCTATATTGTTCAATATCATAATCTCGCCATATTTTATGATTAAGCAGATAAACATCACATTTTAATAATTTTTCAAAAACATTCTCCGGTATAATTTGAGTTTCGCTATAATGGTCTGATAGTGCGTATAAGAATCGTAATTCGTCGGGTAATTTATCACAAAATAATTTCAATTCATCTTCATTTGGGTGTGCGTGGTCATAAAATCCTCTGTCATTTACAAAGTCAATTAAATATTCCTGACCAAATACTGTCGGTACTCCTGCTACAACTCCAATTGTATCCTTAAAAAGTCCAAAAGTTGAAGTCTTATGTGATTTAATAATAACAATGTTTCCTTTTTCAAATTTGGGAGAATAATTTTCATCAATAATTGTATTCTCTGCACTTGTTGTTTCGTCATAAATGCTTTCTCCTGCAAGGTTGTAACATTTATGAAAGTCTTTTTTACCTGTCAAAATATTGAAACAATCAATTTCACAATAATACGTTTCTAAATCTTTTTGACTTGGATTTTGCTCAAAAAAATCATTTTTAAGACACTCCAATGCCTTTTCTTCTGTCAACGTAGCAAATTCTTCATCAATTCTTTTATAAGAAAAGATGCCAGCAGTGCAAATTTTTGTTATATAAATTTTTTCCATACTTTTTCTTTTTTATGTCTTTTCAGAGGTTTAATATTTTGTTTAACGTATAATTTTCTATTTCATTGTCCACCGCGTTGTCACCCGCTTGCCCGAAACCGCTCGTTAGCGGCTGGCGTTTTTTCAGTTGTATTGCTCAATATTATTCGTTTATCCATAATAAATCAGGATTTTTGTCTGTATGCTCAAAATAATAATGACTTGCTTCTATTACAGAAATATAATCTACAACTATTTTTTCGGGAAATAAGCCCGCCTGTCCTCCTGTAACAACTTCAACTTCTTCTTCAACATTTTTTTTGTGTTTATTTACCAAAGTATAAAAATCTTCATCAGTCCCAATAACAAGAGTAACAATATATTGATTTTCTCCACCTCCAATAAGCAAGTAATTTTTTTCTCCATTCAAAATTACTTGGTCATAGGTAGATTGATTTAATCGTCTTATGAGATTTTCAATTTCAGAAAAAGAAGATATTTCTGTCTCACTACCAACGTTGTACACACCGTCCCATTTATCCCAAGAAACTTTCATAATATTCCGTTAATTTTTCAATACTATTTTTGTCTTTTCACTGTCCCGCTGTGCTGTCTCCCGCTTGTTGCACGCTGGCATTATTTTTTTGTAACAACGCCGTCAATTCGATGATGTTTTGCTTTGCTCATGTTCATTTTTGCAATAAATTCATCAATGAATGTTTTATCATCACAGCCGACTAACAAATCAGGAATTGCACTACCTGCGCGAAACCAACCCAATGCTTTGCGTTGTTGATTGTAAAATAATGTATGGTCGTAGTGCTCAAAGTCTGAAAAACGCTCAAAATAACCCTCAAATTTCTTTTCTGCACGCTTATAAATTTCCCAACCTGTCACTTCTTTCACTTTTGTTTTGAAAATATTCTGCATACGGGAAATTGCTGTACATACTAGCGTAACAAGCAATTCTTTGTATAAAGGCATACTGTCTTTTTGCCAATACCATTGCTTGTAAAATGATAATTGCCAATCTCTTTTCATGTCAATCCCATTGTATGCCTGCTTGCCATTGTGAGTAACCATATATACTAATACGTCTGTTTCGTACCACGCCTCTCCGCTGTAGGAGTCATGTACAATTACATTTTTTTCATTCGCACACTTTTTTCTTTTTTTATTCTTCACTGTATTTTTTAAAATTCTCGGCTTGCTCAATGACTTGGGCAAAGACTTCGTTGTCCCATTCGGGAGGATAGCCATTTTGGTAGAGAAGTATAGTTAAATCCAACTTCAATTTATCTTTAATATCGCTACGGTTGAGCCAATCGACATATTCGGAATTGGTTTCGACCAATTCTTTTATTGCCTTGGCAAGCACGATACATTTTTCGTCGGCATAAACAAATTTGTGCGTGTCGCGTACTTTTACCAAAATATCGTAAAATGCTTTTTCTTCAAAAGTAATGCCCAATTTCTCGAAAGATTGTTTGTCGTCATCAAGTTTGGCGAATATGTCAATCAATTCATCGGAAAGCGAATCGACAAAATCTGCAACTACTTCACTGGTAAAGGTAAGACAGTCGCGGCTGTTGTATTTTTCGATTACTACACGCAACATTTGGTCGAACTCGTCTGCTTTTGTTTTGTTTTTCTTACGATAATCGCCGATTACTTTTTTCAACAGTTTTAATAAGGCGTTAAATTTGGTCATCGGCATTTTTACATCGTCTAATTTCTTTTCAAATTCGTCACTGAAAATATTTTCGGCATCTTCGGCATTGACAATATTTTCCACACCGTTGCAGGTAATCGCCTGTCGTACCATTTCTTCCACACGCTTGTTCATTGTTTCAGTATCGGGGGCTGTGCCTATGGTTAATTTGTAGATAATGGAACGAATTGCCAAACAAAACTGTGCGTAAGTAGTTTCTTCGTCTGTAAGCAAACCTGACGGGAAACAGATTTCGTAAGCCGCTTTTAGTCGTTTGGTTATGCCCATATAGCGCATTTGTACGTCTTGAATTGACATTACAAATTCGGCGGCACGATTGAGGCAATGCAGTCGAATGAGCGGATTTTCAGAATAAAAAAAATCATTATCATCAAATCCGTGCAAGATTTCGCGACAAAGCGTTAAATGATTGCGGAAAATTTTGAGCGTTGCTTCCATATCTTCGATATTGCTTTCGCCTTCACCGCCGTATTGTTTCAACGCTTTTTGCATATTCTCTTTTATGCCGATATAATCCACAATCAAGCCGTTGTCTTTGCCTTTGAATTTGCGATTTACGCGCGAAATGGTTTGAATAAGCGTGTGTCTTTGCAATGGTTTATCAATATACATTACAGCAAGCGAGGACACATCGAAACCCGTAATCCACATATCAACTACAATGGCAATTTTGAAATTGGAATCGTCGTTTTTGAATTGACTGTCGAGCATTGTGCGGTGTGCTTTGTCGCCCAAAAGGTGGTACATTTCCTGCGGGTCGTCTTTGTCTCGGGTGGCTACAATATTAACCATTGGCAGGGCTTGCAGTTTTTGCAACTTTTCTTCGCTCAACATTGTTTCATCTTCACATTTTTTCTTTTCAAACCACGCAGGGCGAATGTTTCGTATCTCGTTGTGCAGGGTATAAGCAATAGTACGGTCGGCACACACAATCATTGCTTTTTGCACGATTTCAGGTTTTTCTGCCGTTAGTTTTTCGTAATGTTTTATCAAATCTAATGCAAGGCGTTTTTGTCTGTCGGGGTGTGCAAGGATAGCCCGCATTTGGCTCATTGCGTGTTTGCTGCGTTCGATTTGTTCTTCGGTTGAGCCTTCTTCTTCGCATTGGCGATAATATTTTTCTATTTTCTTTGCCTGCTCATCGTTGAGCAATACACGCGCCAAACGCGGCTCGTAGGTAATTGGAACAGTTATTCCATCTTCGCAAGACTGTTTCATTGTATATTTATCGACTTCGCCGCCAAAAGTGTGAATGGTTTCGTCAATGGGTGTACCTGTAAAGCCCACGTAAGTGGCATTTGGAAACGAATCGCGAAGGTATTTGGCAAAACCGAAAGAAGTTTTTACGCCTTTTTCTTCGTCAATAGTCAATTTACTTCCTGTATTTATTTGTGTGCGGTGCGCCTCGTCAGACATGCAAATGATATTTGGGCGTTCACTCAAAAGACCTGTATCGGCACAAAATTTCTGAATGGTAGTGATAAATACACCGCCTGATTGTCGAGAGCCGAGTTCGTTTTTCAAATCCTGTCGGCTTTCAATGCTGCGTACATTGCGGTCGTTGAGATAATCGGTTGAAGCACAAAAAAGTTTCGCCGCTTGCGCGTCCAAATCTTCGCGGTCGGTAATAATGATTATAGTGGGATTACCCAAGGTTTCGTTATCGCGCAGGGCGAGTTGTCGGGCAAGAAAAAGCATTGTAAATGTTTTTCCGCAGCCTGTTGCACCGAAATAGGTACCGCCTTTTCCGTCGCCGCCTACCGATTTTATATGTCGGCGAATGTTGTCGAAGAGTTTTCGTGTGGCAAAAAACTGTGGATAGCGACAAACTATTTGCATCTCTTTGTGCGAAGCGCTGTCGGGGTAATAAACATAGTCGCGCAGAATTTCGACAAAGCGAGTGGGCGCTAGTGCACCACCGACAAGAGTTTCGATTTCACGAATACCGATTGCTGCCGTTTCTTCGTTTTCTACCTTTTTCCAAGCGTAATAATATTCGTAAGGCGTAAAAATTGTACCCAAACGAGCATTTGAGCCGTCGGCAATAATAGAGAGGCAACAATAACGCAACAAAGCAGGAATATCGCGGGTGTAGCGGTTGTGGATTTGCTTCCACGCATCTTCAATGGTTGTTTCTTCGTTGGCAGGATTTTTTAATTCAATGATTGTGAGCGGAATACCATTAACGAAAAGCAAAATATCGGGGCGGCGTTCGGCATGTTGTTTTATGGTAAATTGGGTAACGCAGCGAAAAATATTGTTTTCGGGTGTATCGAAATCAATGTAATTTACGAGTAAAGCAGGCAAAGCGACATTGTCGCGCTGCAACTGAAAACCTTCTGTAACAAGGTGAAATATCTCTCGGCTGGCAGTAAACAACGAAACATTATTCAAGTTTTTTATCTGAATAATAATTTTACCTATTTCGTTTTTAGTCAGTTTTTTATCGGCGAAGCGGCGCAATAAACAAGCCCGCAAATCGTCTTCGAGCAACACTTCGCGAATGTTGCGGTGTAGCGTTTCACCGTGCGAGTGTGTCCACCCTGCGTTTTGCAACAGGTTGGTTACCGCATTTTCATATTGCTGTTCGTTGAATGATACCATATTTTTCACTTTTCTTCAATTACAGTTTTTATCAGCACAGGGCAAATTTCTTTCAATAGTCGTTTCAACTCGATAGCAATTTTCTCACGCTCGGTTTGCGCTTGATATATCGCTACTATACTTTTTTGAACTTCTAATGGCGGAATAGGGATTTTTACTTGGCGCATATCAGAAAATCCAAATACTTCACGCGCACTGCCCCAAGAGTGAAATCTTGCATATCTGTCAAATTCCATTCTACTAAACCACAAAAACAAATATTCAGGTAATAGTTTTTTTGTTTCTAATACTTTGAAAGCCTGATAAGAAGAAGAAACAACAAATGTTTCACTACTCTGATTTAAAGCAATGGTAATTTTCCCTCCATTTCGTGAAGTTGTTGGAACGAATGCAAATGACAAAGGCTCCACAATAAGATATGAATTTATTGAAACGTCTGTCATGTCCGCTTTTGTTTCGATAAAACATTTTTCAATAGAAATGCCCTTAACAGCGTCTAATTCATATTTTTCTTCGACATTGTTTTCTGAACATTGCTCAATCAAATTGCCTAATATGTAATTTTTGGTATTCATTTCCCATTTATTTCGTATCCTAAATTTTGAAATGCTTCGGCGAGTTGTGTTTGGCTTTGTTTTTCGCGTTTGAGAAGTTCGCGCATCTCTGCTTGTATGCGGCGCATTTCAGCTTGGTGATCTATCTGCACATCGCGGTCAATAAATTCAATGTACTGACTTGGTACAAGCGAATGTTTTTTCTCGCGTATTTCGTCAATTTTCACAGCGCGAAAAAGTTCTGCCTGTTCGTAGTTTTCTGCATCGGTTTTCTGAAATTCGCTGTAAATTCGCTTTACTGCGGCAATCTGTTCGGGAGTAAACTGCACATACGACTTCTCGTAAACATTTGTGTTCCAAGTGCGTAAATCCACAAAAAGTACTTCGCCTTTACGGTCGCGGCAAACTTCTCTGTTACGATTTATAGCAGATTTATTATTGTTCAAAATCCACAGCGTAACACTAATATCGGTAGAATAAAACATTTCTCGCGGCAGAACGATAATTGCTTCTATTTTGTCATTTTCAATTAACTGTTTGCGAATTTCGTACTCCACGCCGTCGGCGCCGAGTGCGCCGTTTGCAAGCAAAAATCCTGCAATGCCGTCTGTAACATCAAGTTTTGAAAGCATGTGCAAAATCCACGCATAGTTGGCGTTGCTTTCTGGTGGAGTTGCGTAACCGCTCCAACGCGGGTCGGTGGTAAGTTCGTCGGCAGCCCGCCACTTTTTGAGATTGAAGGGTGGATTTGCCATAATGAAGTCGAATTTTTGGTCTCTGTGCTGGTCGTCGGCAAAAGAACTTGCAGGCTGTCTGCCCAAATTGTGCGAAATACCGCGAATTGCCAAGTTCATTTTGGCAAGTTGGAAAGTGCTTGGCGTACTTTCCTGTCCGTAAACGCTGATATTGGATGTGTTACCGCCGTGCGCCTCCACAAAACGTAACGACTGCACAAACATTCCACCTGAACCGCAGCAAGGGTCATAAATCTTACCTTTGAATGGCTCAATGAGTTCGGCAATCAAATCTACGATACATTTTGGGGTGTAAAATTCGCCTTTGTCTTTACGCTCATCTATGGAAAATTCCTGTAAAAAATACTCATATACACGCCCGATAAGGTCTTTTTCGTGAAATCGTTCAGGCGATATTTTGTTGATTTCGTCAATCAGGGCTTTGAGCGATTTGGTGTCCACACCGAGCAAAGAGGTGAAAAAGCGTTGTGGCAATGCGCCTTCCAAAACGGCATTTTGCTGTTCAATATCTGCCATTGCGGTGTCGAGAATGTTGGCAATGGAAGCGTCGGCAGCATGTTCCACTATGTAAGTCCAACGGCAATTCGGCTGTAAGAAAAACACATTTTTACTACCGTAGGTCTCGGGGCGTTCGAGTAGATTGTTGATAAAATCTTCGGGCAAACCTTTGCTTTTTTGTTCTTCGTGAAAAGCAATGCGCCTTTGCTCAAACTTATCGCCTGCAAATTTGAGAAATGTGAGCGACAAGACGGCATTGCGATTATCGGCTTTCTCAACCTTTCCACGCAAAATGTCGCGGCAGTTCCACAATATCTGTTCGAGGGTTAGTTCTTTAAGTACTTTTTTAGCCATTATTTTTTCGTATTATTTTCTTAAAATTTAACTCACAAAGATACAACTTTTTGAGGATTTCTCAACTTTTTTTTATTCTCTGTTTTCGGTTGTGTACGCGCTGTCCAAAAATGACAGATAACGTCCGAGCGGCTTGGCGCAGCGGCGGCTTCCACTACCATTTATGCGGGCTACTACCTTTGACTTTCGCACTTCCTTTTCTGCGGAGTTACTGCCGCCGTTGCGC
>Ga0099364_10012722_pt1 | contig 11326 bp, 7 predicted proteins | sample TergutTh196P3_FD_73070 | JGI IMG/M metagenome (GOLD analysis project Ga0099364, IMG submission 73070) | Microcerotermes parvus P3 segment gut microbial communities from Pointe-Noire, Republic of the Congo - Th196 P3 | ecosystem: Host-associated > Arthropoda: Insects > Digestive system > Gut ...
ATGACCGCCGCGACCGTTATTGTCTCCGTATACATTTGTGCTATACATATCGTGTTCGGAAGTGAAGTAAAACGCGCGCAGAACAACCCGTCCGCCAACTTCAGCTTCAATATCCACCTGCTGATCGGGCTGGAACAATTGCCACTTTTCATTAAAATAAGCGTCCATGGGTATCGTCGGCACAGCGGCGCTTCCAATCCCTACAAAAGTGACCATCAATGATAACGCCAACACACTGAATAGAATTCTGGTTATCTTTGTTTTCATAAAATACTTCCTCCTTATATTAATTGTTGTTACTATTTCGTATTTTAGCATATTTTTTTATTAAAATAAGAGTTTCTCCTGGGTTTTGTGAGACACCCGTAACGGCAATGTCATTTTGCGGGCTTAAGTGTTGTCAAATTGCAAAGTCGTCGTCTGCAGAACTTTGCTCCTGGACTTTGCACAATTCCTGATACAAGCCGGGAATTTGTATAAGTTGCTGATGATTTCCCCGCTGTACAATTTGCCCGTCTTTGAAAACGAGGATGCGATCTGCGCGGCGAACGGTACTCAGCCGATGGGCAATGACGATGATTGTCCGTTTCCCGGCTAATTCGGCGATGGCCTTTTGAATGTCCGACTCGGTTTTGACGTCCACGGAAGCGGTGGCCTCGTCAAGAATAAGGATAGGCGATTTGCACAACACTGCTCTGGCAATTGCTATTCGTTGCTTTTGACCGCCGGAAAGCCGCGCCCCTCTTTCTCCTACTACAGTCTCGTATCCGTTTGGCATTTCCATAATATCTTCGTGGATTCGAGCTATTCGACCAGCTTCCTCTATTTCCTGAAAAGGGGCGTCGGGGCAGGCAAAAGCAATGTTTTCCGCTACTGTTCCATTAAAAAGGAAGGTGTCCTGCAGCACTATGGCTACATTTTGGCGCAAACAATAAAGGTCTATATCCCGAAGGTCTATGCCGTCCATTTCGATTACGCCGCTTGTGGGATCATAAAAACGCGCGACCAATTGAGCAAGCGTACTCTTTCCTACGCCCGTCGCCCCAACTACGGCTACCATCTCGCCTGTCGCCGCTTCGAAGGACACATCTTTTAACACGGGAACTCCTTCGACATATGAAAAGCTTACATGGTCAAAACGGATAGTCCCGCGAGAATTGCTTATTTGCAGCGCGTCAGGTTTATTTTGAATGGTTGGCGGGGCGTCCAATACTTGAATAACCCGTTCTACTCCGGCAATGGATTGTTGCAATTGCTCAAGCAGAGTGGCTAATCCGGTAATTGGAACATAAAACAACGTCAAATACAGCATGAACGCCACAATATCTCCTACTTGGAGTTGGTGCTGATACGCCAGATATCCGCCAAATCCCACCACAAATACCGAGCCAAGCGCTGTGAGGAATTCGACTACGGGGTGGAAGACGGCGCTGAAATTGAGTGCGCGCAACAAGAAATGAGTATACTTTCCGGCTTTGATATTAACCAATTCATATACTCTTTCCTGCTGCCCAAAGGCTTGTATTTCTTGCATACCCGAATAATTATCCACCAATTGGGCGGAAAGCGATCCAAGTACATGTTGCACTTCCTTAAAGCAGGGGCGGATTTTCCTAATGAAAAACCAGCCGCTCAACAGGATGAAGGGTATGGGCAGACAGATGATTAATGCCAGCTTTGGATTGATAGTTAGTAAGATTATCGTGACGCCCGTCAGTGTGATGAAGTTGGTTATGGTCTCGGGTAATTGGTGAGCATAAAGATGTTCAAATAAGGCGGTGTCGTTGATAGTTCTGCTTACCAGGTCTCCGCTTTCGTGATGGCGGTAGTAATCAATCGACAAGCTTTGGAGTTTGCCATATACTTTTAGACGTAACTCTTGAACCAGCTTCCATGCGGCTTTATGCGCCATAAAGTTGCTAAGATAACGCAAAATTATTCGAAACAGATAAAGGGACAACAACATAATGGTAAGCGTAAACACCTGCTGCAGTCCGTCCGCGTCCAATCCCTGCGCAACCATGCCTATCATTCTGGACATCAACATAGGCGCCGTTAAATTAACGCCCGCCAACAGCAGAGTGCTTACCGCCGCTATAATTAGCAGCCATTTATATCGTTTTGCTTCAACGATTACTCGTAGAATGGTTTTCAATTAATAATTCCTCCAGTAATAAACTATTGCCAGCTTACTGTATTATATATTGAATTTTGGAGCGCGGGGTCATGCTCGCGTTATTTTGCAGGCAAGACGCCACATTTTAAAGGTTTTCATAATAAAAAAGGCTGAGCCTTAAAATAACTCAGCCTTTATACAGCTCAGATTAATTGGCGTATGATATTTGAAAAAAACTTTTTAACCTGAACAATTATTATATTTATTTTTCCTGAATAAAAACAACGCTGATAACACAAGCAACGCGAAGCCTATCAATCCCACATTGCAACCGCTGTTGGAGTCAGGCTCGTTGACAGTCAACTCTTCAGATTCATCATTAATGAGCATTGCGGTTGAATAATAACCTCCCGGAAGTTGCGCTCCCGTCTTGCCATAGTTCATCAAAAATAAATTGAAGTCGCTCAGGTCAACAACACCGTCATTGTTGAAATCCACAAAACGATTGAAGCCGGGGGAATTTGCAGCTTTGCCGTAGTTATTCAAAAAATCGTTGAAGTCGTTCAGGTCTATCATATTATCTCCGTTAGAGTCGCCGCAGAGCAGAGTTCCTATATTGATTTCGCTCCCGTTCTCAACCGTTCCTATATACTGACTCGCTGCAAGCGTACGCTCTCCTTTTGCCCAAATGGTCAGCCCGGCGTTCTGCGACGGTATTATTATATCCGCTTCCCCGTATTGGTCGGTGGTAACCGTTTCTTCCATAATTACTACGTTTCCGCTTATCCATTTCACCATAAGGTTTTCTATATTTGCCGCGCCCGGAACACTACGCCCCTGGAAGCCGGCCTTTAAAGTCGCCGATCTGTCAACGTTTGTGACCGTCAAAGTAAATGTATGCGTCGCGTTTGGCGCAATTCCGTTGCTTGCCGTCAGAACAACGGGGTAGCTCCCGGCTGTAAGCCCTGCCGCGATATTAAGTCTTTTGTTCGCGTCATCCCATGTGATACTGGCGTGACCGGAAGTTTTTGTCACCGTCACCGGCTCTGCGCCTGTTATGGAGAACGCGTTTGAAGAGGTAGCCGAGTATCCTAGATTCAGCTCCATAAAGACCGGACCGGATATACCGGGAGAATCATTAGGTTCGCCGCTGGAAACCGTTAATTCGCATGAAGCAGTGAATCCGCCGTCTACCGTTGTTACCGTGATATTCGCTTTTCCGGCGGCTATTGTCGTTACGAGTCCTGTCGAATTCACCGTCGCTACTGACATATTGTCACTACTCCATGTCACATCTTTATTTGTAGCGTTATATGGAAATACGATCTCGTTCAGTTGTAAATAACCAATCGAGATATTCGCGGTAGTTACCGAAAGCGTAACGCCCGTAACCGGTTCAATCGAAATATCCAATTTAACAGTAATAATAGCCTCTGCGGTGTACCCTCCGTTTTCAGTTGTTACTATCACCTTCGTAACGCCGGGAGCAACTGCGGTTACTAGTCCGTTTGCATCGACCGTAGCAATGTCAGGGCTTGTCGTAGTCCATGTAACGTCCTGGCTCGTAGCGTTGGATGGAAAAATGGACGCGGTAAGATTCAGCGTTGAGCCTATCTCTAAATCTACCGCAGAAGGAGTTACGATTACTCCCGCGACCGGAAAAAATCCAGGTTCAATAATATATCCGCCATCTTCAATATCCGCTCTTTTCTGCTGTACTACCATTGTGGCGAAGAGGCTTTCATCAGTATAACCTGTTGCGCTGTCAATAAGTATTCGCCATGTACCACAGTTATTGTCATCTGATTTAACTTGGAAAACAATGATGTCGCCAGATGAAGTTCTAGTTTCATAGTTTTGACCTTCGGAGTTAAATAAAGACGCGGTCCATCTGCGATGCCTATCATAGTCAACAGGGAGAGAGCCATAATCCACCTTCCCCATTGCTGTATCGCTAATCAATGCAATGACGGTTAAGTCTCCACTGATAGTTAGATTTATAGGTAACCCAATACTTTTACCCTCACCTAATGTAGAATTTTCGCGCTCTATAGAATCAGTATTTTCAATCCCATGCGCTTCAGCAACATCCACAAGCTCGGCGTTTGCTATGGGTTTTGACATGAACCAGTCCGCAAATGCCTGTAGCGGCGTTTGCGTTCTTGATGACGTTGCTTGTCCTGCTGTCGTGGCATCGGCTAGTAAATTTTCCGGAATAGCAAAGCTACTATAAAAAACTCTTCCTTTACCAAGTGGAAATGAAACGGCTGCAGGGTAACGCTCAATAAATAGTTGACCAAATTCCTGCAAAAAAACTTCAGCGGTGGATAGTACTGTGGCGCTGCCAGTATCCCAAAAAAGCGGACCGTCTTGTATAAATGGCACAAAAGGAATATTTATATCCCACTCGCCCACTTTTTCCTGCAAAGAACCTCTTAATAAAATCCTTTTATAACTATTTCCATTATAAATTGGAAGCGACCCATGAAAAACGATTCCGGCGCCTGCCTGTTGAGAGAGGTAACTAGCTATTGTATGCGATCTGCCGGTAAGGTAAATTGTCCCACCATCAATAACAAAATCCCTTATTTTGTTGACTAAGGCGTTATACCAAGGCTGCGTGACGCCTGTGTCGAAATCATAAGGGTCGACGAATAAAGCCCTAAGACCGGATAAGTCCCATCTATTTACATCAAGAATAGGATGACCATAAGGAAGCGGGAAGTCATATGTATCTCTAATGCCAATTGCCAATCCGTTCCTAAACTCCGTAATGCAAGCTTTATCAAAAACAACATCAAAATACTTGTTGCCAACAGTACCTTCTTTGACAATAACTTCTCCTATTATCTCAGCAGAAGTAGACTCTCCTACAGAACGATAATCAGGATTGGATTTTTTCAAGTAATTTTCCATATCCCCAGCTATTATGTTCGACGCTTTTCCGGTAACGCCGCTAATTGTGCTGTTAGATGGAATAAGAAAGGCAAAATCTCCTTTGAAGTCAGTGGAAACCAATATTTTTTCCTCCAGCGAAGAACCTGCGGTCGTATATTTTACCTCCATATCGAGATTAGGCAAATCTAGATTATTGCCAAAAGTTACGTGACCAGCATAAATCTCTTTTTTTTGGTCTGGTATTATATTGTATATTAAATCAATAAAGCCTAAGCCATTCGCCGGAATATAGCCTATGATAGGTACCGGCAAATAATTATCAAGTTTAATATCCTTGTCGCTATCAAGAATAATAGGAAAACCTGAGAGAGGATACCATAAATCCTTATATTCGCCTTCTCCCCATCCAAAATTAAGATGATAATATGCAGTTTGGCTTTTACGGTCTCCAGGTTCTATAAAACCAAATCCATCCACCACTAATGCATGTGAACTATTATCTCTATTACCATCTTCATCTAGCCTACTTGAATGACACCCCATAATAACTGGATACCCCTTTTGCAAACTAGTATTAATAACATCTTGAATGGAATCGCTTTGGAAAAGAACGTCTCTAACAACAGATGAGTATTCTAAATGCATTCTAAGCGCCGCAGTAATGCTGCTATTATATAAATTCATGTCTGGATATGTTCCAGCACTAGTGTATGTGGTACTCATTAACGCACCTAAATCATGCAGTAAAGAAGCTATCTCGTGTCTTACTTTAGCCTCGGGTGAGCAAGGGTCAGAATTATTAATAGGAGCAATACGAGAATCTTTCGAAAGAACTTGATATTTTTCAGGTAGAGGATTGGTGTCCATTAAATCCCAGTAATAACTGCCTTCTGGACCGCTCCCTCCCATTATTTTTGTAAAGATTGTTGTTTTGGCTCCTTTATCATAAACATATACAGGATAGTGCTGCCCAAAGACTTTCAAGCGTGTCTTTGGATGCTCAAAAAAACGCATTATTTGAGCAACCGCTAACTGAGCGCATCCTGCACTATATGGAATATAGTCATATTGCACATGCCAATTATAAAAATTTTGAATAGTATTTCTGCCAGCAGAAATTGAGCTTTGTTCCCAAGTATTCTTTCCTGATAAAGTATTACTACCTAATAATGGTTCTACAGCTATAATTTTCAAAAGACTACGATCAATCCCGTCTGTCATTGCTGCTACAGCATCGCCGTAATTAATCACGCAAAAGAAAATAATTATTATCCCATAAATTATCCACTTTTTTCTCATTATTATCCCCTCCAAAAAATAATAGTTATAAATATAGCCAGTAATGCAAAATACGTAAATCTTGCAGTTATCATAAATACCCCCTTTATCATGGGAAATTTTTCTGCTTGAAGATCATTGCTATAACTAATGTTGTTCTTTGCACAGTTAAACATGGACAAAATACGTGAAGTGAGTTTTTGCTTCATGTTAATTGTTATATCGTGAGGTGTTTGCCGCTTTTTTGAAGGAAATAATTGCGTACAACCGAATGTAATAAAAGTTTCCATTATTACCATATACTCAATTCTATTATAGTTGCTCCCTCCAATCACATTTGGTTGTGTGAAAGACATCCATAGGAGTAATAAAACTAAAGAAGAGCATTTAAATAACATGGAAGATTTGGCTTCTTTGCCTATTAGGGAAAAAACAAAAATACGTATTGCATATGATGCGTAGAGTATGTATGCTAACATATGGAGATTCGTAAAAAGACCTGTTTCTGAAATCATATAGGCAGTTATAGCATAAATACTAACACAAGACGTAATCCCCATAATCCCAGCAAAAACAGTCTTTTCTCTGATAAAACTCCATGACATTTGTGCGTGAAGAAATTCCAGAAATATGAAAAGAAATCCAAAACAAAGGATAATCTTCAGCATTATATTGGCGTCAGAAAGAGTATGCAAACGTGTATTAAACACAAGGAGAAATAAAACACATTTAATGTAGCACAATAAATACAAGCTGAATAAATATATTTTGCTTTTATCTGTTTTTATAAAAATGAACATGAAAAAAAACACGCATAAAATGAATGCGGCTAAAATAATCGAACAAACTAAAAAAGCGCTTGTCTGCCAATAAGCATGTCTTGGCATTAGTACAAAAAGCTTTATGCTTATTATACAAAGGTATACACTAATGCAGAAACCTACAAGTTTCATAAAATATGGCGATAGAATTTCGTAACCATTCTTCATCATGGAACCTCATTTACTATATTTTCTTCAATATAGTTTGTGATATCGTCCTTCGTACCCTCTTCTCCATCCGAACCGCAGCTTATTATTTCAATCGGACCTTTTTCGCCATGACTACGATAAATAAAAGAATTTCCCCATGGATCCAATGGAACCCTTTTCAAGTATCCGCCTTCTGCATAATTTTCTGGTTGCGGGTCTGTCGTTGGCTTGGTTACAAGAGCTTCTATTCCTTGTTCTGTTGTTGGGTAAAACCCGTTATGCTTAAAGAAAAACTCAAGCGCTTTTTCTATCTCACGAAGTTGTACAGTTGCCGTCTCACGTCCCATCAAAACACCTCTGTTTCGAACATTGGGATCATTTGGAATTTCAATCAGTATCAAAAGGCTAAATATTACAACCACAACAAGAATTTCAACAAGCAGAACGCCTTTTCTTTTATACCTTATAATTCTTCTCAAAAAGCTCGCCCCTTTCTGGAAAAAGACGCAAAATCCAATAAATCAAATACTGGCATTAATGCAATACAGAACATTTATAACAAACTTTTTTACATTTCTCTTACCTCCATTGAGGAGTAATTATCCGAGACACTACGCGAAATTAAATTTTTTGCTGTTTAAGCCTGATTGTCAAAAGTGCTTTCACTGTAAAATATTTGAAAAATATAACATAAAATCATAATTCTGTTATATTATACTACTGGAATTCTTCCAACGGAAGCTCGAATAAATTGGCATTGTTTACAATAGAAATCATTTAGTCAAAAAGTTTCGCAATTTACGCAATCTATTCGCTCGTTTAATAAATCTATAGCTTTGCTATTTCTTTTTATCAATTAAGAGCAAATCTTTACTCTGTTATCGCCGCCCTCGGTTGTCCGCAATATATAAACCATCAAAAACCGTTATCAAAACTGTAGGGGTTGGCGTCCCGTGTGTGACGGCCACTGAGCGCTTGGGGCGCGAAGGGATTGCCGGAACGGTCCCGTCAGGGGACAACCCGTTCTGGCAACCGGAACGGTTTTTAGATAACATTCCAAAGTCATCCGCATTTTTCTCATTATCATCCACTCCAAATAGTTATTGTTAGCAATCTAGCCAATAATGCAAAATACGTAAACCGTGCTGTCAGCATAAATACCCCCTTTATAATGGGAAATGTCTCTGGTTGCAGATCATTGCTATAACTAACGCTACTTTTTGTGCAGTTAAATTTGGATGAAATGAGCGCAGTCAGTTTTTGCAAAGGATTTGCTTTATCATTGACAGGCGCTTGTTTGTATTTTAATTGAATTATTTGCACACAACCAAAAACAGCAAAAACTTCCAATAGCACAATGTAGACCATATAATGACTAATACTAGGTGAGCTATAGCCGATAGCCTCTAATAATGATAATAGGATAATAACAACAATCAAAAAACACTGAAATAATATGGAAGATCTGACTTTTTTACCATGTAAGAAAATAATAAAAATACACATTGCATAAAGCAGATAATATGATAAAAAGAATAATTGAAAAACTGTTAGTAATAGAGTCATAATACAAGAAATTATCCCCATAGTCCCCGCTAAAGTAGTCTTTTCTCCGATAAAATTCCTTGATGTTTGCGCGTGAAGGAACTCCAGAAATATGAAAAGGAATGCAAAACAAAGGACAATTTTCAGCATCATGTTAGCGTCAGAAAAAGTATGCAAACGTAAAATAAACTTAAGAAGAAATAAAACGCACTTAATGTAGCACAATAAATACAAGTTGAATAAATATATTCTGCTGTTATCCAATTTCATAAAAACAAACATGAAAAAACACGCGCACAAAAAGAATGCGGCTAGAATAATCGGCCAAACTATAAAAGCATTTGTCCGCCAATAAGCATTTTCCGGATTCAGTACAAAAAGCTTTATGCTGATTATACAAAGGTATACGCTTACGCAGCACCCTGCAAGCTTCATAAAATAAGGCGATAGAATTTCGTAACCATTCTTCATAATGGGACCCCTTTTTCGGTATATTCTTCAATGTAGTTTGTGATATCGTCCTTTGTACCCTCTTCTCCATCCGGGCCGCAGCTTATTATTTCAATCGGACCTTCTTCGCCGTTTCTTCTATAAATAATAGGATTTCCCCATGGATCCATTGGAACCCTTTTCAAGTATCCGCCTTCTGCGTAATTCTCTGGTTGCGGGTCTGTCTTTGGTTTTGTTACAAGAGCCTCAAGCCCTTGTTCCGTTGTTGGATAAAACCCGTTATGTTTAAGGTATATATCAAGTACATTATTAATTTCTTGAATCTGTAAAACCGCAATGTATGGCATTTCTCTCCTATGACCACGGCTACTATACCTACCAATTGTACTAGGAATCTCAAGCAGCATCAAAAGACCAAATATTACAATCACAACCATGATTTCAACAAGCAGAACGCCTTTTCTTTTATACCCTATAATTCTTCTCAAAAAGATCACCCCTCTCTGGCAAAAGACGCAAAATCTATAAATAAAGCTCCACTTGGCGTAGACTGGATTGCTTCGCTACGCTCGCAAAGACGCTCGTGTACATCGTCTTCGCTTCGGGATACAAAAGAAAATAGCTATTATTCATAAATTATCCGCTTTTTTCTCATTATAATCCCCTCCAAATTAAAGTAATGAAATATTTAGCAAATAATGCAAAATACGTAAATCTAACGGTTATCATAAATACCCCCTTTATTATGGGAAATGTCTCTGGTTGCAGATCATTGCTATAACTAATGTTGTTCTTTGCACAGCTAAACATGGACAAAATACGTGAAGCCAATTTTTGCTTCGTGCTTATTGTTATATCGTTAGGTGTTTGCCGCTCTTTTGAAGGAATTAATTGCGTACAACCCAATACAGCTAAAACTTCCAATAGTACTATTTGGTCAAATGAATAATCTATGTGTCTGCCAGCTGAAAACGCCATAGGCGTCAAAACAAATGAAAAGGCGATAAAAGAGCATTGAAACAATATGGATGATTTGGTTTTTTTCCCAAATAAAGAAAACACAAAAATGTGTAATGCATAAAACAAGTAAAAGATTAAGAAATTGATAAAAGAACTAACCCTACCAGTCGTTAAAATATATATAGTCATAATACAAGAGGTAGTCCCAATAATCCCTGCTATGAGAGTCTTTTCCCCGATAAAATTCCTTGACGTTTGCGCGTGGAGGAATTCCAAAAATATGAAAAGAAATCCAAAACAAAGGACAATCTTCAGCATTATATTGGCGTCAGAAAGAGTACGTAAACGCATATTAAACATAAAGAGAAATAAAACAAATTTTATGCAGCACAGCAGATACAAACTAAATAAATACACTTTGCTGTTATCTGTTTTAATAAAAATGAACATGAAAAATAACACGCACAAAAAGAATGCGGCTAAAATAATCGACCAAACTAAAAAAGAATTTGTCTGCCAATAAGCATTTTCCGGATTCATTACAAAAAGCTTTACGCTGATTATGCAAAGATATATGCTTACGCAGAATCCTGCAAGTTTCATAAAATAAGGCGATAGAATTTCGTAACCATTCTTCATATTGTAACCTCTTCTACGGGATATCATCTTCACTATGATATGCGATATCGTCCTTTGTACCCTCTTCTCCATCCTGACCGCAGCTTATTATTTCAATCGGACCTTCTTTACCATGGTTGCGATAAATGAAAGGATTTCCCCATGGATCCAACGGAGCCTTTTTTATGTATCCGCCTTCCGTGTAATTTTCTGGCTGCGGGTCTGTCGTTGGCTTGGTTACTAGCGCCTCAAGCCCTTGTTCCGTTGTTGGGTAAAATCCGTTATGCTTAAGGTAAATGTCAAGCGTGTATTCTATATTCCGAATTTGCACATCAACAATTCTATCTATTGTTCTATAATAATCGTAACTACTACGACTGCCACTATGACCAACATTAGTACTAGGAATCTCAAGCAGCATAAAGAGGCTAAATATTACAACCACAACAAGAATTTCAACAAGCAGAACGCCTTTTCTTTTATATCTTAT
>Ga0099364_10012723_pt1 | contig 11326 bp, 9 predicted proteins | sample TergutTh196P3_FD_73070 | JGI IMG/M metagenome (GOLD analysis project Ga0099364, IMG submission 73070) | Microcerotermes parvus P3 segment gut microbial communities from Pointe-Noire, Republic of the Congo - Th196 P3 | ecosystem: Host-associated > Arthropoda: Insects > Digestive system > Gut ...
GCACATGCCTTTAGGTATGTGAGTCCCCGTAGCAGAAATCTCCGATTTCCCACTCCAAAATTTTACCTTACATAAGCCTCTTAGGTATGTGAGTCCCCGTAGCAGAAATCTCCGATTTCCCACTCCAAAATTTTACCTTACACATGCCTTTAGGTATGTGAAGCTAGGTAGAATATGATGTATAACCACAAAACTGCATCCCGTAGGGATGCAACCAAGCTATTGGCACATTTTGTAGCATCCCTACAAGATGCAACATGATGCATATATTCCTTTCTACTGAGCTAACATCTCTACGCAAACGACTTTTCGGAGAGGACTCCTTGAGGAATACTCTCCGAAAAGTATATTTTCATAAAATCATACATTACGCACGCCGCAGGTGTAGGTTCAGGAGATATGAAGCCATGCGATTAGCTCGCAGAATTACCTCAATAGAAATCGATGATATCCGAAGAACCACACCCCGAATGGATGAGGCTCTTTAATGTCCCACCCCTTCGGTGTGAGAATTATTTTTGTCATCATTTCTACTAAAAGCCACATCACCTTCGGAACGTGCAAGGAATATCAATAATTATTTAACCATACTAATTTCAATCTTTATCTTACCACCACCATTCTCTGAACGCTAAAATAGCTTGGGCTTGACAATTGAAAGAAATATACTCCTGCAGCTGTTTCACGATTGTTCATATCTCTGCGATCCCAGGTTACAGTCTCATTTCCGGTTATATCTCTGTATTCTCGGACTAATTGCCCGCGTATGTTGTAGATTCTAAGTGTAGCAGTCTCAGCAGATTTTACCGAAATATCTACATTGGGCAAATCATTTACTCTTACAGGGTTTGGATAAACGCTTGATAGTGTTGTATAAATCAGCTCATCTGGTGGTGTTATTGGTGTTCCTGATATTGTTATATTAGCAGGTCCATACATCAAACTAGAACCATCATTTTCTATTGCTCTAAGCCAGTAAAAATACTCATGACCTTTTGTTACATCCGAATCTATGTATTCATAATTTTGAGTTGTTGGTAAATTGTAAGCAGGAAAAAGACCAGTGATTTGAACAGCTGTATCAAACATGTTAGATTCGCTTCTATAAAGGCGATAGCCACTCATATTGACTTCTGATTCAGTTCGCCAGCTGATTTGAACTGTATTATTTGATAATTCAGCTGCAGTAAAATGAGTTAATGTAACAGGTAATACACCTAAAGGGTGAACATCTCTGAGACCACGCAGCAATATCTGATTTCCTACAGGGTTTGCAGTTGTCCACGAATATCCCAGAACCCCTGATATATCTACAGACCAAACTGGTTCATTTGCTTCGCCAATAGCATCTGAGGCTTGAAATACTCTCAGAGCTATTTCATCTGTACCATCAGTTAGAATTATATTACCAGTGACCGTTTGTGGCCACACTCCACCAGAAACTTTATTCACATTTGAGATACCTATCAATTGCCCTGCATAAAGTTCTCGATTTATGGGATCGTTGAAAAATTCTGCTGTATTTATGACAGGATTTGGCAATACTCCGTGTCCAAGAACGGTGATATTCCCATTATTTACTATATTGGCATTGATTTGGATCAATTGATTGAAGGCTTCTATAGCTCCAGTTACTTCTATGATACGACCTTCTATATCAGGTAAATCAAGAGCATCTGCATTCACTCTAAATATGCCGATCCCAGCTGTTTCGTCTTGGATGAAAAATTCATTTCTCAAAGAGTGCATGATTCTATCATTCATAAGAGCGACTCCTTGAACCTTGAAAACATAACCAGCATAAGTCAGATCCGCTGTGGTGTTTCCGGTTCGTGTTCGCATCGTGATTATCGGCGTGACTCCAGAGAAAAATCTTCTTTGAGCTGATTCCAAAGTTTTATCTGTGTCATACAATACAACTACATTCATTTCAAATCTTGCTCCATCTGTCAATTGATTGGCTGGAATTATTGTTGTAAATGTGTTGCCAGATTGATTCATCGCAATATTAGTCTCCACTCCATTGCGAAAATATCGCAAAGTCACACTGTTTAATACGCCTTCGTATAAAACATCTGCAGAAATTGTGAGTGCTTGATTTGCCAAGGGTGCAACTGTGATAGGAGTAAAATCAGTAATAACTGGTAAAACGGGTGGATCGGTAGCAAGCCGAAAAAGGGTAATCGCATGAGAATTACCTTGAGTAGCACCAACGGCATTGAAACGAGGAGGGTTTAATTCAGCACGAAATCTCAATTGTCTGTTTGCTCCTCCAGTCACACTTTGAATCAAAAACGGACTTGTATTTCCAGTTTCTACTCCTGTGATTGTCCAATTTGTGTCTACTCCTGAAGATTCTGAATAATTTACTCCTGTCGTGCCAGCTGAGATATAGTTCAGAAACCAATAATCGCTCACTCTTTTGATTGTAAATTGCCCAGTGCCTTCATTTTTTTCAATAAAATGAACATTTGCAACCACAGGATCACTTATCATGCTTTCTTGCAAATCGTCGGATACATAATATCCTTGAACCCATGTCCCAGTTCCTGTGCCTCCCAAATTGCTGCCCATTGCATAGACACCCGCTAAATTTGTAAATCCATCACCAACGAAATTTGTAGGTCGAACTGCTCCTATTACATAATATCCAGTCACAACCTCTTCATTAAAAGCCAGCTTATGAAAATCTCCTGTGCCAGTATACTGACTCCATAAATTCCCTATAAATACAAGTATAAGGACTAAAAACATCATTTTTTGTTTCATTGATTCCTCCAAAACTCTATATTTTTATTGATTTTTTTTCAGTTGTCTATATTCTTCCAACCCTGATACAAAAATAGCCATAGCCTTTTTCAAATCTTCTTCATTTAAGATATAGGCTATTCTAACTTCACTTTTTCCTAAACCTGCGGTGGCATAAAATCCTTCGGCTGGTGAAAGCATGATTGTTTCATTATTCACATTGTAGTTATTTAAAAGCCAGATTGTAAAATCTTCTGCGTCCTCTATAGGTAGCTTTGCTATTATATAAAAAGCTCCTTTCGGTTTTACACAGACTATTCCATTTATTTTTTTGAGCTCTTCATAGACAAAATTTCTTCTTTTGTTGTATTCGTTCATGACATCAGTGAGGTAGTTTTCTGGTAAATATTCGCTTGCTGCTGCTGCTAATTGATCAATGGTTGGTGGACAAAGCCTCGCTTGGGCAAATTTTAATACAGCACCCATCAATTCTTGGTTTCGAGATACTATACAACCTACCCTTGCTCCGCAAGCGCTGTATCTTTTGGAAATGCTATCGCAGACAATTGCTAATTGTTCGCAACCTTTTAATTCGAGGACACTTATACTTCTCATGCCTTCATATACAAACTCACGATATACTTCATCTGCAATTAGAAAAAGTTTGTTTTTGATTGCTATATCGCCGAGCATTTCCAATTCTTTTCGAGTGTAAACTGTTCCTGTGGGATTGCCCGGATTGCAGATCATGATTGCTTTTGTCTTATTCGTTATATGAGCCTCGATTATTTCTCTTTCTGGGAGTTCAAAACCTGTTTCTGCATAAGTGGTCAGAGGAACAAGGTTTACGCCTGCCATAGTAGCAAATCCGTTGTAATTTGTATAAAATGGTTCAGGTACTATTATTTCATCACCATGATTGCAAGTTGCAAACATAGCAAAAATACAAGCTTCTGAACCCGCCACTGTCACAAGTATGTCATCTATTTTTAAGGGGATTCCGAGTTTACCAAAATATTTTACCAAAACCTGACGATACTCATCAAGTCCCTGAGATGGACCATAAGCTACTATTTTATCGTCAAAATTTCGATATGCGTCTATCATAACCTGCGGCGTTTCAATGTCTGGCTGACCTATGTTAAGATGATAGACTTTGATACCTTTTTTCTTCGCGTCATTGGCATAAGGCATTAATTTTCTTATAGGTGATGCTTGAACCTCAATTGCTCTTTGGGATATTACCATAAAATTTCCTCATTAAGATGTATTTATTCTTTTCTTTCTTAGTCAAGTCTAATATTTAAACTCTGCTCCTGTAAATATATAATGCATTTCATTATCGGGTAGCTTTTTATAATCATATCTCGCAAAGATATGAAGCTCTGGTATCAGTCGCAGATCAAAATGTGTTCGAAATAGTTCTCGCCTTGAGATGTTATTGGAAAGAAATTTTTGCTCATAAAATTCATAACCTTCTGGAGTCGGATCAAAAGCAATATCGCCTTGTTGAACATTTTCATAGTAAAAAAAGAAAGATGTCCTTGTGAAATGAAACCTGATTCTGCCTGCAAAACTCAAAAAATTTGAACCCTCGCGATGACCTAACATCATATTATCTTGCATATAATTTAAATTACCTGTTTTATGTCCATAAGTGCTGGGACCAACTGCGGTGATTTCACCACCGATTTCCAGAGGCATATTACTCATTTGAGCCAACATTCCACCTTGATAGGCTGCATAACTCATCCATTTATCTGTCGTAAAACGTTCTTTATTGATGTCATCAAATAAAAAATTCGCATAAATATTCAAACCATTAATGGGACGAACTTCTCCAAAGCCATAAAATAAGCCATTGTCTTTGCCATGATATTTATTGTCTATTATTTTGTAGACTGCTAATGGTGTAGAATAAGCTAAATCAAGGCTTCTATCACTATAAATGATTGAATTGCCAAGTCCTAAGGAAAAATTTGAAGTGTGCATGGAGACCGTCTGAATGCCCATTCCTTTGGGTTCAAAACTGCCTTCCGCGATAGTAGAACTGGGGATCAATTGGGCTGCTATCCCATTGTATTCAATGATTCCGAACTTTTTATTAAACTTGAAGTATCCATAAGGTGTTACCTCGCTGTTTAAGATGATTGAGGATGAAATAGACCTTCCTATATCAAAGCTTCCATATCCTAAAGATAGATTTAAAAAACGGTTCTTGAAATCTATCTCAGAAATTAAATCAACCTGATAATATCTATTCCCATCTTTCCAGATTCCATCACCCATCTTCGTTATAAAGGGATTTTCACTGATAAATTCATCATCACCATAATAATGACCTTTACGAAAGAGAAAATAATAGCCAAAATTAGGTGCAAAATTTCCAGCTGATTCCACACCCCAATACCTTCTTGTCCTGTTTACATCTTCATTATTCATTATCTTGTTATCATATTGATAACCTAAGAGTCCTGAAATATACAAAAAGGTCTCATTTTGAGGAGTTTCCACTACTTGGATGGGACGATTTCGATAATCACGAAATGTTGAACTACTTGAAGTTTCGCTTTGTGACTGCCTAATGTCTGGGTCTGTGATGGTTAAAAATCTCTGTTGAGTAGGATCCCAACGAAACAATCCTGTAAAACTCTCTCCAAATCTGCGCGGCGGCCACACTGCTACCTGAGTCCCTTGCTGATAATTCATATTCAATCTTTGTTGATGATAAAGTGCTATATTGCGATAGAGAGTGGATGTTCTGTCGTTTGTGATGCTTTCGAGTTCTTCCATTACCCTATTATAATACAAAGGGTATTGAAAATGATTGAGACTGGATCTTCTCAATGTATTGGTCATCTCTAGAAATTCATAAACAGGGTCATTCGGCGGTATGATAAAATCCGCTGATAAAATTGAAAAACTGAACAATATCAACAAAATAATGAGTTTTCTCATTTTTGCCTCCTTTCTGATAAAGACAATTGAAATACAATCGAATTGAAAAAATTAGCTATATTTTTACTAAACATTTCCATTTTTTTTTATTTAGACAATCTGTCAAGAGATTTTTTTTCTTAACTATCTTCCTCCCAATCTCAAAAATGACCTTGCTTGTTCAAGTTCATTTTCTACTTCATCGATGATTTTAGGGATAACATTGGTCGACAGATTCAAGTCTTCCCATATATCATCATAAAAATGAACAGGGAAAAAGCCTGTTCCATTGTCATAACCTCTATTATTTGTGATAAAATTCGCAATATAAACGAGTTTAGTATCTCTTTGTGCAGAAATTGAATTTTTGGGGTTATGATGATTTAAAATTATATCGGTGATTTGCAGAGGCAATTTCCATTTCTGTAGCAATATAGCACCTACTTCAGCGTGCGTTATGCCCAATACATTTTGCTCAATCAATGCAAGGTCGAGATTTTTATTACCAGCTATCTCAAAAACTTTTTTGTAAATATCCCCGAAATATTGATCAAGGATGAGGACCCCAATGTCGTGTAATATTCCGCCGGTAAAAACGCTGTCAGCGTCGATTTCATCATCTGACAATTGATTCAGCTTTACGGCAATATATCCTGTCGTTATTGAATGTATCCAATACTGCTCATAATCAATATTTTTGGGTTTAAAAGTATTCAAAAAGGTTATTGCGAGGGTAATTTTGCTGATCTCATCAAAGCCTAATCGTGTTATAGCTTGATGTAGACTCATTATTCGTTTTGTGCCACTATAAGTAGCAGAATTTGCCACTTTTAATACCTTAGCCGTCAAGGAGGGGTCGTTTTTAATCAGATATTCAATTTTTTCGACCGATGTATTAGGGTCTTTGACGAGCCGTTCAACCTCCAGTGCAATAGTCAAAAGCGTAGGCAAGTCGTCAATTCTTTCCAGTTTATCTAAAATCTTTTTTTTAAACATATTATCTCCTCAATATTGTCAATAAATAATTTGTAGGATTGATTTTTTTTACACATCTATTTTTCTTAATCTATAAAAGCTGCTTTCTTGATATTCAAATCTTTCAAAATCATTGCTGTAGGAATTTAAAGATTCGTCTTTTCCAATAAATAACATCCCTTTACTATCAAGTTTTTCTGCCAGTTTTTCATATAGTTTTATCTTCATATCAAGAGAAAAATGGGTTGCTACATTTCTACAAAAAATCACATCAAAGGTAGGCAAATCATCCATATTATTTAAAAGATTAAATTTCATGAAATATATCATCTTTTTGATTTCATTCTTGATTTCGTAGATTTTATCTGTTTTTTCAAAATATTTACTTTTATATGCCTTAAGCATTTCATTTTTCATTGATATTTCTGAATATCTACCGGAATTAGCTATATAAAGGGAGCTTGGTGATATATCGGTGGCAAGTATAAAAAACTGCTTACTATTTATTTTTGGTTCTTTTTTCACAGTTTCATCAACAAGCATTGCAATCGAATAAGGTTCTTGCCCCGTGGATGCTCCGGCCGACCAAATCACCACATTTTCTCTCCGCTTGTTACGAAGGTCATCAATAAAATTTGGTAAAATTTTATCACGAAAAAATAGCCATGGGTTAGTGTCACGAAACCAATCTGTCTCTACGGAAGTAATTGTATCTATTATGCCGTCTTTGAGTTTGTTGGTAGCATCATTTTTTGCTTTCAAGTAAAAATCTTTGAAATTTGTTGATTTACTTTCAAGCATAAGTCTAGTCAACCTACTCCCTATTTGAGTTATTTCCTCATCTTTTAGAGCTATACCATACTCCTGATGGACATAATTACGAAATAGAAAAAATTCTTCGAGACTTATTGATATTTGAGAATCTAACATTAATCCTTATGTTCCTGCTATTTTTAGTAACAAATCGCCTTCCTGAACAGGAGTTCTTTCATTTATAAAGATTTTTTCAACTATCCCGTCACATGTAGACACTATTTCTGATTCCATTTTCATAGCTTCTAAGATAAGTAAAACATCTCCATTTTTAACTGTTTCACCTTCTTTTACTTTGATACCTAAAACGACTCCAGGGATTGGAGCTCTTACTTCATTTCCATCAGAGGTTGTCGTTTTAACTTCAGAGGGGGGCGGCGGTGGTGGCGTAGTCCTTTCTACTTGGATTATTTGAGGTGATTTGACCTTATCTTCGTTATCAAACTCGACTTCAAAGTCGATACCATTTACGGTTATTTTAGCTGTCGTTTCACTAAATTCGACTATTCGTGCCTCATAATCAAGACCATTTATCTTCATTTTATATTTTTTCATTTTGTCCTCTATCTATTTTTTTCTTAATAAGTTAAAATGTTTATTGGGCATTTCTGTTTTGCCAGAGGCAGACCACATACTGACATCTATTCTTCTATAGGTTAGCAGTATTTTATGATCTATAGCAATTTCAGATTTAAAACGATGGACTGCAGCGACTACAGCACAGATTGAATCCTCTAAATTTGTAAACTCATTTTGCTGAGTCGAAATTGTTCCAACAGGGGTTGCAATTTTAATTGGTGCTAGCTTTTTAGGTTCAAAGATAGTCAGATGAGATACTACTAAAGCCACCAGTATCAAAGCACTAAAAACAACTAACATCCCTAAAACAGTCAATGTAGATATATAATTCAATCTTTCATGCTGAAATCTTTCCAGATATTGGATCATATCCATTGCCTCGTAACCAGATTCTTGGATAGTCATTGCGCGATTGCCGAGATCTTGTGGATTTAGTTCAAGATAATTTGCAAGTTTTTTGAAAGGAATGTTAAACCTTTGGCTGACCTCTAATATCGTAGAATCATCCGTGAAACCAAATTTATCCAAACTATACAACTGATAGACCTGATAAACTGTTATGCCCTGGCTAGTCAATGATGATTCTAATATTCTTGGGTCTCTTGTATTTATTCTAAAATAAGGAATAAACCTGTAGAGCGGGATATCGAGCTTATCTGTTACATAGCGAATACTGTGATTTCCTTCTAGTTCATACATTGAGTGCAATTTAGGAGGCAGTGTCTGCGCGCCTGATTCTCTGCTATCGAAATCGAGGGTTCCCAAAACATATCTACCACTGAAATCAAGAGTTCCTACATTTTCGCCGACATTGATAGCGTTTTCATAAGCCTCTTGGCTATATATCAACAACACAAAAAAAGAAAAAATCAATGTTATATATATTTTTTTCATATCTATATCCATTAAAGCGGTATGTTTCCATGTTTGCGAGGCATGTTGGAGATTTTCTTGGTAGCTAACATTTCAAAAGCTCTGATCAGTCTAAATCTAGTTCTCCGAGGCTCAATCAAATCATCAATATAGCCTTTTGAAGCTGCTTGATAAGGATTGGCAAATTTTTCTCTGTATTCATTTTCTTTTTGTTTCATCATTTCTTCTGGATTGTCTGAATTTTTGACTTCGTTCTTGAATACGACTTCCACAGCACCTTGCGGTCCCATCACTGCTATCTCTGCCATAGGCCAAGCATACACCAGATCAGCCCCCATATGTTTACTATTCATCACGCAGTAAGCACCCCCATACGCTTTTCTGATGATAACAGTAATTTTCGGAACTGTTGCCTCAGCAAATGCATATAATAGTTTCGCTCCATGCCTGATAATGCCATTGTGTTCTTGATGTGAACCGGGTAAATATCCGGGAACATCTTCCAAAACCAAAAGAGGAATATTAAAAGCATCACAAAATCTCACAAATCGAGCAGCCTTGATCGAAGCGTTTATATCTATCACACCTGCTAAATATTTGGGTTGATTCGCCACGATACCAATGGTATGACCGTTGAGACGAGAAAAACCTATAATCATGTTTTGGGCAAATGTTTTCGAGATTTCCAAAAATTCTCCATTGTCTACGATACTTTTGATGACATCATACATGTCATAAGGTTTATTGGCGTTATCAGGGATGATAGAGTTCAATTCCTCAATATATCTATCGACAGGGTCAGAACAAGCTATTCGAGGCGGATTCTCCATGTTGTTCATGGGTAGAAAGGTTATTAATTTTCTGATGAGAGTAAGAGTTTCATCTTCATTTTCGGTTGCAAAATGAGCAACTCCACTTTTTGAGGTATGCACCCTTGCACCACCTAAATCTTCAATCGTTACTTCCTCATTTAAGACGGTTTTAACAACCTTAGGTCCTGTTACAAACATATAGGAATTTTTTGTGTCCATAAAAATAAAATCTGTGATGGCTGGTGAATAAACAGCACCTCCTGCACAAGGTCCTAGGATTGCTGATATTTGCGGCACTACTCCACTTGCCTGAACATTTCGCCAAAAAATTTCTGCATATCCCGCCAAAGCGTCTACACCCTCTTGTATCCTCGCACCGCCTGAATCATTCAAACCTATAATAGGCGCACCTACTTTCAAGGCTAAATCCATTATTTTACATATTTTTTCTGCATAAGTCTTTGATAATGAACCACCAAATATTGTGAAATCTTGTGCAAAAACATACACTACTCTCCCTTCGATTGTCCCAAAACCAGTTACTACACCATCACCATCATATTTCTGATTTTCCATATCAAAATTTGTGCAATTATGAGTAACAAACATGTCAAATTCTTCAAAACTATCGGGATCCAATAGCAAATGGATACGTTCACGAGCTGTATACTTACCTTTTGCATGCTGGTCTTGGATGCGTTTCTCTCCTCCACCGAGGTAAGCTTTTTGACGTTTTCGCCTTAGCTCTAATACTTTATTTTCGTTTTCCATATATACCCCATTGTGATTTTTCTTCAAGTGTCAATAAAATAATTTTGCCTTTTTTGTCAACAAAAATTATTTATTACTCGTCTATAACTTCAAAAATTAACCACAGAGAATACAGAGAAACTTGGAGTTATTAGATAGTATCATCGAAAATGGAGAAAAGGTCTTGATCTTTACACAATTTACAGAAATGGGAAATTTACTTGAACACTTCATTTCAGAAAAATTTGGAGAAAAACCAATGTTTTATCACGGAGGATGCAGTGTTTCGCAGAGACAGGAAATGGTTCAACGGTTTCAAAATAATAAAGCAGACAAGGTATTCTTGTTATCGCTCAAAGCTGGTGGCACTGGACTAAACCTTACAGCCGCTGCTCATGTCATACATTATGACCTTTGGTGGAATCCAGCAGTCGAAAGCCAAGCAACCGATAGAGCTTATCGCATAGGTCAAAAAAACAATGTGATGGTGCATAGAATGATCTGTAAACATACCTTTGAAGAACGAATAGATGAAATGATACAAAGAAAAAAACACCTATCAGAAATGACAGTAGCTACAGGAGAAAATTGGATTGGAAAATTGAGTAATAAGGAGCTAAGAGAGATTTTTGGTTGATACTAACCCTCGTTCTTGGTTGCATCTCTATGAGGTGCGGTTTTCCATTTGTCTTTTTTCCGTAGGGTAGATAGCGAGGTCACCCTTGCCGTCGTTGCGAGGTCTCTTCTTGCTATCCCCCTGAAGCAATCTCTAGGTCACTACCTCCTAGATTATTCCGCTTAGGAATTATGGCTTGGTAGAAAACAATGCCACCCCAACA
>Ga0099364_10012724_pt1 | contig 11326 bp, 8 predicted proteins | sample TergutTh196P3_FD_73070 | JGI IMG/M metagenome (GOLD analysis project Ga0099364, IMG submission 73070) | Microcerotermes parvus P3 segment gut microbial communities from Pointe-Noire, Republic of the Congo - Th196 P3 | ecosystem: Host-associated > Arthropoda: Insects > Digestive system > Gut ...
CGGATATAGTGCGGGCCACGGATAATCCCAGGGTCGTGCTGTCCACCACGCCTCCCAAGGACCGCGTGGCCATTGTCACCGGCGGAGGCAGCGGTCACAAACCGGCGTTCATAGGGTACATCGGTAAAAACCTGGTGGACGCGGTCGCGGTCGGCGAGATATTCTCTTCCCCTCCGGCGGCGGCCTTTTACGGCGCGTTCAAGTCCTCCGACTGCGGGCGCGGGGTCGCGTGCCTCTACGGCAATTTCAGCGGCGATGTCATGAACGTCAAGATGGCGATAAAGATGGCGGAGAAGGACGGTATCGCTGTAAAAACCGTGGTGGCCAACGACGACGTACCGTCCGCTCCCAATAGTGAGCGCGAAAAGAGGCGCGGTGGCGCGGGGGAAATAATGATGTGGAAGGCTGCCTCGGCTAAGGCCGTCAGCGGAGCCAACCTGGACGAGGTAATAGCCGTCGCGCGGAAAGCCGTAGACAATACGAGGAGCGTCGGTATTGGACTCACGCCCTGCACATTGCCCGCGGTGGGGCGTCCCAATTTCGAGATAAAAGAGGGAACGATGGAGGTCGGCGTCGGACATCACGGAGAGCCGGGCGTCGGAGTATACCCGATTGAGACGGCAGCTCAGATGGCGCGCCGCATGGTGGATATCGTCCTGCCCGATCTTCCCTTCAAATCCGGGGACGAGGCCGTGGCGCTTGTGAGTGGTTTGGGAGCCACGCCGCTGATGGAGGTCTACGTGCTCTACGGCGAGATCGAGCGCCTGTTGTCGGACGCCGGAATAAAAATCCATCGCCCTTATGTGGGCAACTACTTTACCTCCCTCGAAATGATGGGCGCGACGTTAACGCTGATGAAGGTCGACGACGAATTGAAACGCCTCATAGACATGCCCGCAGAATCAATGGGCTTGAAACATGGGCTTGTGTGAGTGAGTCATGAGCGGCGCATTTAACAACGCGCGCGGCAAACCCGTCCTTGACGCGATGGTGGAGGCTATTGCGCGGGAGAAGGGATATCTCAGTGATATTGACGGCCGGATAGGCGACGGTGATCATGGAGTCAACATGCACAAGGGATTTTCAAAGTTCGCCTCCGTAACTGAGGGTCGTGACATTTCGCTCTCGGAAGGATTGAGCGAACTCGGAAACATACTGCTTTCCGAGATAGGGGGCTCGATGGGGCCCATCTACGGAACCATTTTCATGAGCATGGGAGAAGCCTGCGACGGCGCGGAGGAAATTGACGCGCCGTTATTCCTGTCTATGTTGGAGAAAGCGCGTGACGAACTCTACGATATAGTTCAAGCCCGCCCCGGCGACAAGACGCTTGTGGATGTCCTTGCTCCGGCTATTGATGCGTACTCGGAGGCGATAGCAGGAGGCGCGTCATTCTCCGAAGCTCTGCCCGTAATGGCGGAAGCGGCCGAACGCGGCCGCGACTCCACAAAGGATATGATAGCGAAATACGGACGCGCCCGCCCTCTCGGCGAGCGTTCGAGGGGCGTAATCGACGCAGGTTCCGCATCGTGCTGCCTATTGCTGGCCGCTATGGCCGGGGCGATAGGACAGATGCTGAACTGAATGAATAAATCCTCAAGGTTCAGTCAAACCTTGAGGATTTTTTTGAGGCATACTATTCCGTAAAATGCGCGGGATTAGGGAACAATGGCTACTTTGATGGAGTTATCCTTGCCTGTCTTTGCGTATTCAAACGCCGTTTTCCAATCGTCGAGGCTGAATTTATGCGTTATTACGCTGGCAGTGGGCAAGCTTCCGTCGACCATCCATTTGATTACCGGTTCGTAGCAGTAGGGACTGAGGTGCGCGCCCAGTATGTCAAGCTCCTTGCGATCGCCTATTATTGACCAGTCGACCGTTGCAAGGTCGTTGAACACCGAAAATTCGACAAAACGCCCGAGTTTGCGTATCATTTCCAGACCTTGATTAACGCTGTTCGCGTGTCCGGTGGCCTCAATGTATATATCGCAGCCGTAACCACCCGTCATTTCCACAATCTTCTCCGTCACGTTCTCTTTAGACGGGTTCATTACAATGTCCGCGCCAAATTCTTCAGCCTTTTTGAGGCGTAAATCGTTATAGTCAAGAACGACCAGCTTATCGGGGTTCTTTTTACGGATAAGGCCAACCATTCCAAGGCCCAGGGTTCCAGCCCCGGCGAGGACTACGAAATCTTCGTTGGTGATTTGCGCCCGATCCACACAATGTTTGGAACAACCGAAAGGTTCAATGAGAAGCGCCTGCTCGACAGGCATATCCAAAGGGATTTTATAATTCAACGATCCTTTGGGAAAACGCATATATTCTGCCATTCCGCCTTTTACATTATTCTGGAAGCCGTAAATATCATGTTTCTGGCACATCCAGTAACTGCCCGTTTTGCAGAATCTGCACTCCCAACAGGGAATTATTTGCTCGGAAACCACATGGTCGCCCACTTTAAATTCTTTTTGATCCGGGCCGACTTCCACGACAAAACCGCTAAATTCGTGCCCCGGAATCATGGGAGCTTTGATGTATGAAGGGCTTCCTTCACCACCCCAGAAGGAGGGCGCTCCGCCAAAAGACTTGAGATCCCCGGCACACACGCCGCAAGCTTCAACTTTGACAATAATATCCTTGCCTTCGGCGCGAGGGGTGTCAACGGTTTCAAGACGGTAATCTCCCGGCGCATAGGCAACCAGAGCTTTCATTTTTTCGGGAATCGACGACATATTCTATACCTCCTATTTTTTTATGCGCGGATCCTAAGACCCGTTTTGATGTCGAACAAATGGGTTTTTTCGCCGCGGACTTCGAGCTTTATGAGTTCGTCCCGCTTGTAGCGAACTTCATCCTGCGTAATCAGCATGAGTAATTTATCACCGACATGCACTCCAATACGACGCTCGTCTCCAAGGTTTTCGAATATAGCCACTCTGATAGGCGTACCTTTTGATTCTTCGTCGCCGATAAATACATCCATGGGCCTCACGCCCATTTTAACCAGCATGCCGTCGTTTATTTTTCCGTAGTAACGCTCGGGAACCAATATACGGACATCGCTGTCTTCAAAGGTGAAATAAAATTCGTTATTGAGTTTTATGATCGTTGTCTCCAGAATATTCATTGGGGGTTCTCCGATGAATGCCGCTACAAATTCATTAACCGGGTCGTCATAAATCTCCATTGTCGTTCCAAATTGCTGCAGCACCCCATGATCCATAATTGCCACGCGATCTGCGAGCGACATAGCTTCAAGCTGATCGTGCGTAACGTATACGGAAGTACACTTGATATTGTTGTGCAGGCGTTTTATCTCCGTGCGCAACGCTTGGCGCATCTTGCCGTCCAGATGTGAAAGGGGTTCATCCATCAATAAAAGCCTGGGATGCCTTACGATCGCTCTTGCGATATTTACGCGCTGTTTCTGCCCGCCGGAGAGATTTACGGGCATTTTTTTCAGTAAGTCTTCAACCTTTAGAAGCGGGGCAATTTCCATTACTCGCCTGTGTACCTCGTCGTTGCTCAAACGTTTAGCTCTAAGATTGAACGCGATGTTCTCATATACGGTCAAAGGCGGGTACAGCGCGTAATCCTCAAAGGCGAGTCCGATATGGCGATCCTTTGGATGCAGGTCGTTAACGAGGGTATCGCCGATATAAATGTTGCCGGCGGTAATATCTTCAAGGCCCGCAATCATGCGCAACGTTGTGGTTTTACCGCAGCCGGAGGGTCCCAGCAACGCGACAAATTCACCGTCAACACAGTTAAGCGTTAAATCATTAACCGCGAAATCATGAACCTTTTTCTTGTCTTTATTGTCATATCTCTTATATAGATTTTCCAGCGTAAGTCTTGCCATCGCTTATCACCTACTCTGTCTGCCCTGTGACAAGAGCTCGCACGGAGGCTTCATTATACCGACAGATATATTCGGTATTACCGCTGTTAAAAAACAGTATTTGCTTCATATCAAATTTAACGAAAACATCCTGATCAAGTTTTACCGGCAAGCCATTAGGAACAATAATACGAACTTCCGTTTCTCCAAGCTTGACTACCAGAACCGATTTATTTCCGATGGTTTCAAATGAGTTGACCGAGCCTTTTAAGAAACCCTCCGAAGGTTCAAAACTGTATTCAATGTTTTGCGGGCGGATGCCCATTCGTAAGTTAGTTACGCCGCTTTTCCCGAGTTTCTCGTATAACTCATTCTCCCAAGGCAGCGCCATTACCGCCTCAAAGTCGTTCATGGCGACTTTGTACTTACTGCCGTCCATATCCAGCTTGCAGTCAAGCAGGTTGATTTCCGGGTCACCCATCAGAGTTGCGACAAATTCGTTGCGGGGCATGTAGTAAATTTCGTCGCTCGTTCCGATTTGCACTATCTCGCCCTCGTTAATAATGGCTATTCTGTCGCCGAGGCTCATCGCTTCCATGAAATCGTGCGTGACGTAGATACTCGTCGTGTCAAAGTTGGATTGGATTATTTTCAACTCGCCGCGCATGAGGTTGCGCAGTTTGGCGTCCAGGTGGGCCAGGGGTTCATCCATGAGATATACGTTGGGATAACGAACCAGCGCGCGTCCCAATGCGACGCGCTGGCGCTGGCCATTGGAAAGTTGTATAGGCAGGCGATCCAGCAGCATGTCGATTTTCAGCAGGGCCGCCACCCGTTCCACAGTTTCCTTGATATAAGCCTCATCCTTTTTATGCTTGGGGCTGCGAAGAGGCGACGCCATATTGTTGTACACAGTCAAATTTGGATAAAGCGCGTAGTTTTCAAAAACCATCGCCACATTACGGTTCTGGGTTTCCACGTGGTTTACTATTTCGTCGTCAATTTTTACGGCTCCCTCATTGGGCATATGTATGCCGGCAATAATATTGAGGATCGTCGTTTTTCCCGCTCCGGCAGGGCCGAATAGAACGAAAAATTCCTTGTCATTGATTTTTAGGTTTACATCCTTGAGGGCGGTAACCTTTCCGAATTTTTTGGTGACGCCGATCAATTCAATGCTTGACATTCTTTCACCTATCCTTTAACGGCGCCGAAACTCAAGCCGCGGACAAGATGTTTCTGTATCAACAGAGCGAATACCACCGACGTAAGCGCCGACACAGTCGCCGCCACAGCCATTTGTCCGTAACGGACAGTATCTTGCGCGAGATACTTAAGCGCGGCGACTGTAACAGGCTCAACCCTGATCCCGGCCAATTGGAGCGGAAACGTAAAACTGTTCCATACAAAGATAAACGCAAGCAGCGCCGAGGACACAAGACCGGGCTTAATGAGCGGCACCAGTGTTTTCAAAAAGACCTGCCACCAGGGGTAACCGTCAACCTGCGCGGCATGTTCTATTTCCACCGAGATGTCCTCGAAATAACCTCGCACGACCCAAATGAGCAGCGGCATTGAAATGAGCTGATATACCCAGATAAGCCCCAAATATGTGTCGTACAGCCCAATTCTCTGATAAATCATAAACAGGGGAAGCACCACAAGTATTTCCGGGGCGAATCTAAAAGACAGTATCTGGAAAGCGATGTCTTCTTTACGTTTAAAATCGTAACGCGCGAGGGCATACGCCGCCGGAACGCCCATCAATACGGAAACCAGAACCGCGAGGCAGGCAACGATCATGCTGTCGCCGAAATACCGGAAATAGTCCGTCCGCAACAACACGGCATTGTAATTGGCCAGCGTGGGATTGAAGATAAATGTGGTGGTGAACATTTGCGCGTCCGATTTAAAGGTCAGAAGAACCATCCAGAATAAAGGAAACAACGCGAAAATCGCGTATATTGCCAATAGCCCGTTCTTTAAAATCTCAATCAATCTCTTTTTAGCGGTCATATATCATCACCTATTCTTCAATTAGTCTTCCGGTCGCTTGTTTTATTGAGGTCTGCCATCTTTTGACGATTTGTTTGGCCAGGATGAAAATAACGACCCACAGGAACAGTATATAGGGCAGGGCGGCGCCGAATCTGTTAAACTGGAAGCCCATGGTATAAGCGGTTATGGAAAGGTTCATAAGCGTGTTCCCGGGCCCGCCCTTCGTCAATGCGAATATTATGGAGAATTCCTGCAGCGACGCCATAAGCCTGAACAGCAGCGCAATATAAATATAAGGTTTCAGCATAGGGAGCGTAAGTTTCCTGAAGTTAAACCACACGCTGCCGCCGTCGATTTTGGCGGATTCGAACGGAGATTTCGGCAATGACTGTATTCCCGCTAAAATCAGCACGATGACAAACGGGCAGTTTACCCAAACATCTATCATCACTGCCGTCATCATGGCGGTATTGTGCGAGGCTCCCCAGGGGAAATTAAATATTCCGAAAAGATTCAAAAATTTTTCCACTATGCCGACGGAGTTGTTGAGCATAAGCTGCCAGATAACAGTGGCGATAACGGGGGCGATCATAAGAGGGAAGATCAACGCGACGCGCAGTATTTTGGAGAACCGGTTGTTTATGTTGCTCAGCAGCATCGCAATGCCAAGTCCCAACACCAGCTCGATGCTGGTGGAGTAAAAAGCGTAACGCGCCGTGACCCATACGGCGTGCCTGAATTCCGGGGCCTGGAACATTCGAATCCAATTACGCAGGCCGACATAGCTATAAGTCGGCAATCGGAAGGAGTAACTTGTGAGCGAATAATAAATCGCCATTATAAACGGAATCATGATACCGATTGTCGTAATAAGTGCGGGCGCCACTATTAAATACGGAAGGATTCGCGTTTTAAAAGGAACAACGTTTAGATTGCTTTGCGAGACGGCGGCGCTGCCGCCTGCTTTTTGCTCGTTTTGAGAAGTCATTTGGTACCTCCTGGTGTTCGCATTGCGGCGAAAGCGGGTCAACGCTTTTTGTTTCTATCATATTACATTTTAACAGAAACGACATCTCAAGACAATGCAAATGCTTTGGCGCGTCTCAAGAAGACGGGTGTAACGCAGCAAATCAAAAAATACTTTCGAAAAACTAAAATCACCGTATTACTTCAATAAAGGTAGTTGGATTGGGACGGTGAATGTCCCTTTCCAACTACCGGTAATCACAGCATGTGCGATCGTTGCCGTGCGGCGGATTATACTTACTCGATTACGATGTCCTCAACAATTCTGTCGAGTCTTTGTTTCAACTGAACCATAGCTTCCTCGGTCGAAGCGAATCGTCCGCCCACGAGATCCTGCAGCGTGGCCGCCCATTCTGTTGTGGTTTCAAAGAAGTAGGGCTGTGGAGTGAAATAGATTGTGGCGTAAGGCAGGTCTTCGGCCAATGCTTCCAGATATCCGTGGGATGCGCCGACGATGGAAATATATTCCGGGCTTTCCGCCACGGATCTGCGCGGCGCGTCGGCATTAGCGCCTTCAATTCCCGAGAACATCATATAATCTTTGTTTGTGAAATACTGTACGAAGTACCATGCCGCGTCCTTGTTTGAGGAATCGGCGTTCATAGCCAGCGACCAAACCCAAACGTTTGAAAGAGAATGGGTCTTTCCGGGGGGCAGCGGCCCGCTCACCCATGCCAGGTTGCCGGATTCAGCGGAGGCTCCGGGCGGGAAATTCTGGAAGTATCCGTTGCATGTGGCGTCGAAGAGCATGGCCGCTCTGCCCGCGCCAAAATCCGCGCCGGCTTGGTACCATGTGTATGTTGACCATTGAGGAGCGCCGGCGGCCTTGATCAGTTCCACCCAATATTCAGTCATGGCGATTGCTTCCGGAGAGTCGAGCTTACTGACCAATCTGCCGTTTTCAACGGCGAAATCCTGAGCGCCCCATGTTGAGAACAGCGTCATATATCCGGGATGGATGGTCGCCCAGTTGCGGGTGCCGCGAACTGCGATTCCGTATGAGCCGGGGCCGTCAAATTCGTTAAGGGCGCTCGCGACTTCCATAAGTTCATCAGTCGTTCTTGGAGGGGTCAAACCTCTCTCGTCAAAAATTCTCTTGTTATACGCCATGTTGTTAAGTTCATAGCCCATCGGCAGAGCCCATTGAGGGCCTGTGCCGACCCTGTTGCCCGGAACGGTATCCCAGCGAAGGGATCCCACAATACCATCGTAGAAATCGTCGAAGTCATAACCCGCATCCGTTTTGGCCGGATCGTTCAAGTAAGCGTCGAGAGGCTCTATGTAACCGGCCGGCGCATATTCCCACACCTGATAAGCCCCGGTCATGAAGATGTCCGGATTGCCCGAGCGGCTGTTAAGAGCCGTTGTCAGCCTGTCGAAGTAATTTTCCTCGGGAGTGACGGAATATTGTACCGAGATACCGGTAGCCGCTTCGAATTCCGCCAGTTTCGAGATAACGGCGTTTGCGTAGGGGTGCTGGTTGAACATTACCTGCAATGTGGTTCCGGAATGGGCCCGCCAGTCAATCGCGAAAGCGGTTCCGGCAGCGACAACGGTTAAAGCTAGTGCAAGGCAAAACAAACGAATAAATTTTTTCACAGTATTACCTCCTCTTGGAATTGGTTTGGACGCAAGAACAAAGAATCGTTACCCTTACAGAAAAAAGCTATCTCCTCCTTCTAAAACATGAGATTTGCTTAAAGCAATTCCAACAAGCCCGTTAAGGCTTTACAAATGCCCGGAATTAACAATCTTTCGTTTTATCGCGACGCGAACATATCAAGACGCAAATTTACCGCCCTCTCTTCATCAGAGATAACAGAAAAACCGGGAAGATTTAAATGCGTTATTTATACTAGAAATATATATCACATAACATCAATGAAGTCAATTTATTTAATGACGCATTTATATTAAGACGTAATAGCGTAAGAGTGAATTATTGATTTATCAATTTGACAACCTAAAAAAAATGTGCTAATCTCCGTTCCGTTGAGTTTTTGCAAGGAGAGAGTTTTTTATGTCGTTCGCCGATAAGTTATGCGCAACCTACGTTTATTATTACTGCAAGACTGGGATCCTTTGGAGGCCGGACTTGTAAGGTTTGCGTTTCAGGCAAAGACAGGTTCGATAAAATCCAAAGAGGGTCCCTAAAACTTGGGGGCCCTCTTTTTATATGTATGCGCGGGCTTCACACAATATTATATTTACTGAAGAAGGTGCTGTTTATGTTCACTAAAATTCTGCTTCTCGCGTTGTTCTTCGTAGTCACAATCGCCGTAGGAATGTACTTCCGGCACCGCGGCGATTCCGTCGACGGGTTCGTCCTCGGCGGACGGGCGATCGGCCCCTGGCTCACCGCCTTCGCATATGGCACCTCGTATTTCTCCGCCGTCGTTTTTGTCGGGTACGCGGGGCAATTCGGCTGGAGGTACGGCATATCCGCCGTCTGGATTGGGCTGGGCAACGCTTTCATTGGCTCGCTTCTCGCCTGGGTCGTGCTCGCCCGCAGGACGCGCGTCATGACGCGGCATTTGGGCAGCGCGACCATGCCGGACTTCTTCGGCGCGCGTTACGGTTCTCAGGCGCTTAAAATCGGAGCGTCAGTCATCACTTTCATATTCCTGGTACCATACACCGCTTCGCTCTACAACGGTCTCTCCCGCCTGTTCGCGATGGCGTTTAACGCGGACTTCACCGTCTGCATTCTCGCGATGGCTATATTGACGGCGATTTACGTGATTTCCGGCGGCTACTTGGCGACCGCCATAAATAGCTTCATTCAGGGCATAATAATGCTCGTTGGAATAATAGCCATGATCGTATCGGTGCTCAGGGTGAACGGAGGATTCATGGCCTCGGTCGATGCCCTCTCGCGAATCCAGGACGCGAGCGTATCCTCGGCGCCGGGAATTTTCGCGTCGTTCTTCGGACCCGCGCCGCTCGACCTGCTGGGCGTAATGATACTCACGTCGGTTGGGACATGGGGCCTGCCGCAGATGGTGCAAAGGTTCTATTCAATAAAATCCGAGAAAAATATCGTGACAGGGACGGTTGTCTCAACGGTATTCGCCATAATTATCGCGGGCGGCTGCTACTTCCTGGGAGGATTCGGCAGGCTGTTTACAGACGTGGAAAGCGTCGGAACAGCAGGATTCGACTCCATCATACCAACCATGCTCTCAGGCTTCCCCGATCTCATGATAGGCGTCGTCATCGTAGTAGTGTTCGCGGCGTCGATATCGACTCTCTCGTTGCTGGTTATGGCCTCGGCGTCCACGTTCACCCTCGACTTTTTGAAGGGCAGCGTAATTAAAAATATGAACCAGCGCACGCAGCTGTTTATTATTAGAATCCTGATCGCCGTATTCATCATCATATCGTCGATAATCGCGACGATACAGTACAAGGGCGGCGTCACTTTCATTGCGCAGCTCATGGGCGTTTCGTGGGGGGCGCTCGCGGGCGCGTTCCTGGCTCCGTTCCTGTACGGGCTGTACTGGAGAAGAACTTCCAAATCGGCTGTGTGGTGCTGTTTCATATTTGCGGCGGTCTTTATGATAGCCAACATATTCTTCAGGCCAAGTTTCCCGCCGCTGCTGAGGTCTCCCATAAATGCCGGAGCTTTCACCATGCTCGCGGGGCTGATAATAGTGCCGTTGGTGAGCGCGCTGTCGCCGCGTCCGTCCGGCTCTTTGGTCGATCACTGTTTTTCTTGCTATGAGGAGACAGTATCCGTAAAGGCAGCCCAATCCCTAGGCTCATCTGCCAACGGGAAACAAAAATAATCGTCGGATTTTCGAGGAGGAACAATATATGCCTATAACAGATTTACTCAGGCACAATGCCCAAGTACGAGGAACGGACATAGCTATAGTGGAGATCAGCCCGAGGTCGGGATCGGACAGGATAGTCACGCTCCATGAATTCGAGGCGGAGGAGACATTCCCCGACGATGCGGCGAGACGTGAGGTCACATGGAAATATATTGACGAACAGGCGAACCGCGTCGCCAATTTCTGTCTGAGCTGCGGACTGGGCAAGGGAACCAGGGTCGCTCTGCTGATGAAAAACGCGCTCGAATGGTTCCCGCTTTATTTCGGCGTGATGAGGAGCGGGGCGCTCGTAGTACCTATAAGCTTCAGAAACACCCCGAAGGATACGAAAAATTACCTTGAACTGACGCAGACGACAGCGATTTTTTTCGGCCCCGGATTTTCGGAGCATATCGAATTGATACACCGCGAACTCCCCGAAGTGAATACGTTAATATCCCTCGCACAGGAGCGCATGGGCTTTGAAGAGAGATACTTCGAGTGCGTTAGCGCGGCTTCAAGCGCCGATCCCGGGATTCCCCTGCCGGACGACGACGACGCGGCGATTTATTTCACATCCGGCACAACCGGGCAGCCTAAGGCAATCCTTCACACGCACGCCACGATAATGTCGGCCGCCGTA
>Ga0099364_10012725_pt1 | contig 11326 bp, 10 predicted proteins | sample TergutTh196P3_FD_73070 | JGI IMG/M metagenome (GOLD analysis project Ga0099364, IMG submission 73070) | Microcerotermes parvus P3 segment gut microbial communities from Pointe-Noire, Republic of the Congo - Th196 P3 | ecosystem: Host-associated > Arthropoda: Insects > Digestive system > Gut ...
CACCCTGCTCACTGGCTATTTCATCAAAAAGCGCTTCTAGTTCGTCTGTCATCAATACCCCGCAAGGAGACCTCTGGCTGTTGGCCGTGAGGTGGTGGACCAAAGTTCCATTGACTATGTATAAATAAAAAGCGCCTGCCTTCAGCCGGAACTTCATTTAACAGTTCAAGGCAAAAATTGCTGCGCAATGCGTGATTATAAACCTTTTCGACGCAATCCCGCAAAGCAATAATTTTTTTCGGGTCCATCAAGGCAGGTCTTATTGGAAAAAAGCCCGACATTGGTGGGAAATGAGGTGTTTTTTTCGACTTTTTTAAAGTGCGGGCTCCTATCCTGATGTCTTTTTCTTGTTACCGGGCGGACTGTGGGGTAAAATTTCCTGTTTTACGAAGTTTCCCTGCGCCCGGCAGCGAAAGATTTCAGCAGGTCTGCCTTTTTTGCGGCGGATGCCTGTGCATCCGGATGCACCGGGACCCTGGTGTCACCTTATATTTCATCCAGGAAAGGGGCCTTATGTGAAAGTTCAGGGTCTTTGTGAAACGCGACTATTTCTTCAACCCATACAGAAAAATTTAGACCGGAGTAAGACATGTTCTCAAAAAACGATACCATTGCCCGCATTGATCCGGAGTTATGGAGTGCCATACAGCGTGAAAACATCCGTCAGGAGGAGCACATTGAGCTTATTGCTTCCGAGAATTACTGCTCTCCTGCTGTCATGCAGGCTCAGGGTTCCCAGTTGACCAACAAGTATGCTGAGGGTTACCCGGGTCGTCGTTATTATGGTGGCTGCGAATTTGTTGACATTGCCGAGCAGCTTGCAATAGATCGTGTAAAGCAGCTTTTTGGTGCTGAAGCGGCCAATGTCCAGCCCAATTCCGGTTCCCAGGCCAATCAGGCGGTTTTCTTTGCGATGCTGCAGCCGGGTGATCTGATCATGGGCATGTCTCTGGCCGAAGGCGGGCATTTGACTCATGGCATGGCGCTTAACATGTCGGGCAAGTGGTTCAATGTTGTTTCGTACGGGCTCGATGAAAACGAGGAAATTGACTATGATGCCATGGAGCGTCTGGCTCATGAGCGACGTCCGAGGATGATCATTGCCGGTGCTTCGGCCTATTCCCTGAAGATTGATTTTGAGCGTTTTGCCAAAGTTGCCCGTGATGTTGGCGCGTATTTCATGGTTGACATGGCGCATTATGCGGGCCTTATTGCTGCCGGTGTCTATCCTGATCCGGTCCCGCATGCCGACTTTGTCACCTCTACAACGCACAAGTCCCTGCGGGGCCCCAGGGGTGGCTTTATTCTGATGAAGCAGGAATATGAGCGTGCGATCAATTCTGCTGTCTTTCCGGGCATTCAGGGTGGTCCGCTGATGCATGTCATTGCTGCCAAGGCGGTAACTTTCCAGGAGGCCCTGCAGCCTGAATTCAGGGCGTACCAGGAGCAGGTTCTCAAAAATGCCGATGTTATGGCAAGGACCCTGATTGAGCGCGGTTTCCGTGTTGTTTCCGGCAGAACGGAGTCCCACCTCATGCTTGTTGACCTGATCAGCAAGAACATTACGGGTCGTGCAGCTGAAAACCTTTTGCACAGTGGTCACATTACGCTCAACAAGAATGCGATCCCGAATGATCCGCAGACGCCTTTTGTCACCTCCGGAGTCCGTTTGGGCAGTCCTGCCATGACGACGCGCGGCTTTCGTGAAGAAGAGTCGAGGAGAACGGCCCATCTTCTGGCTGATGTCATAGAAAACCAGGATGACATGTCCGTACTGGCGCGTGTGCGTGCAGAGGTCAAAAAACTGACGACTGCTTTTCCGGTATACACCTGGGACTAAGGGCTCCTGTTAATTCAGCCGGGATTCTGAAAGCCACTATCTGACTTTTATCTTTATGACTCACGAAGAATACATGCGTCTTGCCATGAGTATGGCAACTGGTTTACCTTCTGCTGTCTCACCCAATCCTCTGGTCGGTTGCGTCATTGTCAAGGATGGGCAGATCATAGGACGGGGGCGCACTCAGCCTCCTGGTGGCAACCATGCGGAGATTGAAGCTCTTGTTGATGCAGCGAACAACGGATTTGACCCCATGGGTTCGACTGTTTATGTCACGCTTGAACCCTGTCCCCATTACGGGCTTACCCCTCCGTGCACTGACCGGCTGATTCAGGCGGGCGTATCGGTCGTTGTTGTCGCATCGACTGATCCGGACCCGCGTGTATCGGGCAAGGGTTTTACCCAGCTCGATGATGCGGGAGTTCAGGTCATTTCCGGTATTCTGGAAGAAGAAGCCCGCAGGATGAATGTCGGATTTTTCTCCAGAATGGAGCGCGCCCGCCCCTGGGTGAGGCTGAAAGTTGCTGCAAGTCTTGACGGTCGGACTGCGCTTTTGAGTGGTCAGAGCCAGTGGATCACTTCTGATGCTGCGCGTCATGATTCGCATTTGTGGCGTGCGCGTGCTGATGCCATTTTAACTGGCAGTGGCACGGTTTACACTGATGACCCCCAGTTGACTGTGAGAGGTGTTGAAGTTTCTTCCCAGCCGCATCGCGTCATTATTGACTCGCGCCTGCGCATTTCTCCGACATCCAAAGTATTGACTGGAGAGGGTGCCTGGTTATTCTGCGCCCAGGCTGAGATGGAAAAAGTGCGTGTTCTGTCGGCCTGTGGTGCACAGATTATGGAAGCGCCTGGAGAGAACGGCATGGTTGATCTGCATGAGGTCATGCGTGAGCTTGCCCGGCGCAAGATCAATGAAGTGCATGTTGAAGCCGGTTCCATACTTAATGGTGCCCTCATTCGTGCTGGCCTTGTTGACGAACTGCTGATTTATCTGGCTCCGTCCGTCATTGGGCGTGGTTTACCCATGTTTGACATGCCTGAGCTTTCCGGCCTGAACGAACGCAGCCTGCTTGAATTTGTCGATGTGAGCAGGGTGGGTGAGGATTTGCGCATTATTGCCCGCATTACTGCCCCTGCCTGAAGGGAGGCGTTTGTGAAAGTTCTGCCCATTCAGCCGGTACGCTGACTGGTGGTATTTTGTGTTTCCAGTTGTTGTTTTTTCTGGCGTGCCGGCTATTTTTCCGCGTTCGGGTGGTGTATTGACTGGCAGGGTGCGCCTGTTCAGGTAAAGTTGCACAAAACACGTCAGGCGGGTCAGCTTCTGCTTTCTTTGTCACTTTTTAAAACACGGGGATTTTTATGTTTACGGGAATTGTCATTACAACGGGGCGCATTACATCGGTTACGCCTCAGGGTCCTGGAGGCGATGCTGGGGTAAGGCTGCTTGTTGATGCCGGTACTTTACCTATGGATGATGTCGTCCAGGGTGACTCCATTTCCCTGAGTGGGGCGTGCATGACTGTCGTTGAGCTGACGCCTGGTGGTTTTGCGGTTGATGTTTCGCGTGAGAGCCTGAATCGCACGACGGGTCTTGATGGTTTAAATGAGGTCAATCTTGAAAAGGCGTTAAAGGTGGGGGACCGGCTGGGCGGTCATTTTGTTGCCGGTCACGTTGACGATGTTGGTGTTGTGAGCCTGTTTGAGCCGGTTGGCGAGTCCTGGGAGCTGGTGATTGATGCACCGAAGGAGATGGCCCGTTATTTTGCGTACAAGGGTTCTGTAGCGGTTGACGGGGTTTCACTGACGGTTAACAGTGTTTCCGATGTTGAAGGAATCTGCCGGTTTTCGATCAATCTTATTCCGCACACTCTGGAAGTCACGACTCTTAAAAATCTGAAAGTTGGCCAGAAAGTCAATCTGGAAGTTGACCTGATTGCGCGTTATGTTGAGCGGATGTTATTTCTTTCTGAGCGTTGATAAAACAGTGTCCGGATTTTTTTATTGCAGCGGGAGAAATTTTTCACCCGCTTTTTTTGTGCTGCGGGCCGGAGGTGGCATGAACGGGAGCATCCTGGATGCCCAGTCTGTCATCTGTATGCGTGCGCTGAAAATGGCACCCGGACTTTGCGAGAGCGCATGACCGGCGAGGCGTTTTGGCCAGGTCGGCTGTTAGCGGGATGTCACTCATATGCACAGGATTGAATCAGCTTTCAGGCTGCTCCGATGCAAGAGTATTTACTTGGGCAAGGGAGAGGCCAGTAAAATTAGCAATTTCGTCATAAGGCATTTTGCCGAGTAAAAGTTTACGGGCAATCTCATGACGTTCTTTCACACGGCCTATCTCGATACCTTTATCTTGCGCATCACCCTCTCTTGACAATTGATCCCGGCGAGCTTTTTCTATGGAATTGGCAATAGCCCTTTGCCTGGGATCGCTGCTCAAATTCTGGATTATGCTCCAGGCATTAGCAATTTCCGGATTATTTGGCACAACTCTCATAAAATCCCCCTCCGTTTTCGCTTTAAAATAACACATCCATTCATCAAGGCCCGTCGTAATTGACCCCGTAACTTTAGGCAGTTCCAATATATTGATTTCAAAACCCACCGGAAACTCGGCTCCTGTTTTTATGTTGTAAAGCGCATACCGGCTGTGGTAATCCCTGCTATCGGGAACCATTTCAAAATCAACAATCAAAATGCAAATCGAACTATTGATTCTGGAATAGAGATCACTGGATTTTATCTGGTCGCTCACAATTCTCGCAGCATAAAAGAGAATCCTTTCCCACATTGAGCGCGCGACTTGAACCTGCACCTCAACATTTATAACCTTGCCTGAGGTGGTGTGAACCAGAATGTCAAGGATTCCCAGCTTGGCGTCGGGATGATCGCGCCCGAGTTCCGGATTTTGCAAAGTAAGCCTGTCGTATTCCTCAGCAGGTAAATCCAGTACGGATTTCAGAAAATCTTCCAGAATTGAAAGGTTTTCCCCAAACACTTTTCGGAATACAAAATCATTAATAGGTGACAGCAGTTTCGGGACCATTGGTACAACTCTCGATACAACAAATTTATTACTATAAACAATTTTACCGCAAGATCATGGCAAGGCGAACAAAACATGATCCCGGTTATTATAACCGTTTTCGATTATTGCTGCGACCTTATGGAATCACGCCATATGCCCCAGTGTCCATTACAGTAGCCCATCAAATTCTGGGCTGGAATTGAGCATGGGGGCTCTCCTGTCGGTTTTCCAGTCTTCCCACAAATCATTCGATTTTTTGGAGTCACACAAAATTTTCACAATCATGAGTGTGCTTTTGCATTGCACCCTGATACCGGGAATCCCCATTGTCATTTGGTCGTAAGACTGATGAACCATGATGGCGCGAAATTCGACTCCAAGTTTGCACACTTGTACCAATGGCGTGTGGTTTTTTGCCGAAAAGGTCAATGAGCATGGTGTCACGCTGGAAGCAATGTCCAGATACTCCAGAGAAATCACAGCGCGGCCTGATAAACATATCCACAAAGGATAAAACCCGCAAAAACCCCGGCAATGCGGCTGAATCATTGGAGCAGCCTGCAAAGATTGAAGCGGAAATCGAAGCGTCGGATTTTTTCCTGCCTGAAAGACCGCCTTCCACACAGAACACCATTTGAAGGAGTGCTTCCCGGAAAATTAACAGGAATAGACTGCACGGTGATGTTGAGATAAATGAGACCAGCCTGATGGATGGCAAGGCAGTTTTTGAGCACAACTCCATCAAATGTGCAGACACAGAACCGGCGAATATTCAGGAATACTCTGAAAGTGAGCACATTTCAGAGTATTCTCCATTTGAACAAAACAAAAGAAAGATGTCCAACCCGAACCGTCACTATAGCACCAATTTAAAAGTGCCCCATCGTCCAAAACGTCCGGCTTTGTCTGTCGGGAGGTGTTGCTACAGGCAGAAAAGCTCTAGCCCAATATCTGGCAGAACGGAGAGCAGCCGGTTTGGCAGAACAAATTGCGATGGCGGTTTTCTTTGCTATCCACACAAAACCATTTCTGAGAAGTCGTCGGTATTTCAAAAATAATGTGAGGATGCACACAAGAAAGAGACAGTGCCTTGACACTGTCTCTTTGCTTTTACCTGATTTTCAGGCGCTGCTTGGTTCTCGCAGCACCATCAAAGCGGGTTTCTTTAGGTCTTTGCGGCAGCTGCTGCAAGAGCCTCAACTTCGGCGTTGCTTGCCAGGATGAAGTTACGACGGATTGGCTTCAGAATGAAGAAGGCAATCGTTGCACAGGACATCGCGACAATAGCGGAGAAGATGAAGGCACGATCCCAGTTTCCACCGGCAGCGACTGCGGTAGCAAATGGGACAAGGAGCGACGAGGTTCCTTTTGCAGTATATAGCGTACCAGCGTTACCGGCTGCGAATTTCACTCCAAATGTGTCTGCGCACATCGAGGGGAATAGTGAGAATATCTCACCCCAGAAGGCGAATACCAGAGCAGCGAAAATCATAAAGCCGAGTGGCTCACGTCCGAACATCATCATGCCGAGGAGCGCAAAGCCCTCACACATAAATACGACAAACATTACATTCTCTCTACCGAGTCTGTCGGAGACATATCCGCAGATTGGGCGGGTACCACCGTTACAGATACTGTAGATGGAGATGGTCATCGTCAGGAGCGGGAGCGTAGCACCCATGAATGTTACCGGAATGCGGGACAGACCATAGTCACGGGCAACTGGACCGAAGCAGGAAGTTGCAACCATTCCACCAGAAGCAACACCAACGAAGCAGATGTAGATGATCCAGAATACTGGCTGTCTCAGGATCTGAGTCGGGGTAAAGTCTTTCTTGGTAGACACGACACGCGGAATCGCCTTGGTGTCAGGCGGGAGCTTCGGTGCCGGCATAAACATAGCAGCGGTACAGATGATAATACCCTGACAGATACCGAACACGAAGAACGCGCTCTCGTAGCCGTAGGTATTAATCCACATGGAAATCGGAATTACCGTGATAGCAGAACCACCACCGAAACCTGCTGCTGTTGCACCAGCAGCGAGACCCCGCTTGTCCGGGAACCATTTTAGCGCATTACCTACCGCCGTACCGTATACCGCACCAGCACCAAGACCGGTAATAGTTGCGGAAGCGTACAGAGTCGTCAGGTCATAGGCATAGGAGTGACCAATCCAGCCAATCATAGCCAGAATACCGCCGCCAATAATTACAGGCTTAGCACCGTACTTGTCCGCCAGCCAGCCCTCGATCGGAACAAACCATGTCTCAAAGAATACGAAGACGGTAAAAGCGAGCTGAATGGACGTACGCGCCCAGTGATACTTGTCCTGCATCGGTGATACGAACATCGTCCATCCGTACTGACAGTTGGCGACTGTCGCCATACATGTAATACCTAAGGCGAGCTGTACCCACCGATTTGGGTACTTTTCTTGTGTTGCCATATTTCTACTCTCCTTTTAAGTTACAAAAGATGGTCACCGCGGATGTTGTTTACCCCGCTTACGGACCATGCGCTCTTGCCAAGCAATACAGCCTGCTGACCGATCCTGCATATAGTCAGTGAACAGCTTAGCATTACTACTTTGCGAGAACAATTTACAACTGAAAATGACATTCGTCAAGTCCAGTCTGTTTTATCCCATTCCGATAAAATCGTAGCGGTTTAGCAATACTACCAAATTTCTAGCGATTGCAAGCACTTTTTTCATTTTTTTTTTGATTTTTTTTTCTTTTTTTGGTGTTTTTTGAAATTTTTTGTGTGTTTTAACGGGTATTACCGCTTTTTGTTGTTCCTGTGTTTCAGTTGTATGCACCGTTTTCCGGTTATTGTGAATGTGCCGGCTTTGTTTCTTTTTAGAGTTTTTTAAGCAGCAAACGGTCAAAACTGGCTCTCGTTGCGAGTGTTCTGGTGTGCGTTCCTTTTGCAATTTCTTCCAGTTCATCGTGTGCGCTAAGAGAAAAAACAAGAGTACGCCCGCTGACAGAAGTCAGTTCGGCCTGTGCTTTAACGCCCATTCCAACTGGAGTGGGTGCCAGATGCGTCAGTTCCAGGTGGACTCCGACAGTTTGTTCTTCATAGGTGAGAAATTTGGCTACTGCATCTTCGGCAGCTGCTTCCAGAAGTGCCACCAGAATCGGTGTTGCCAGCACTTCACGGTTCCCGCTTCCCCATCTGCGTGCTGTGTGCTCGTCACTGACAACGAGCAAAGCACTCCCTTTGAGCCCGACATTGAGAGCTGTTTTCTTTTTGGCCATTGGCTGATCTCCTCCAAAAAACGTACGCATGCTTCAGGCTGCCGGCAAACGCTTTTGCCTGAATGTTTCTTCCCTTATTCTTCTGGCTGTGTGATTTGTGCCACACGCAGCAGATTGGTAACAGGGCTTCCTGCCCGTCCGAAAGGCATGCCAGCAATGATGCATATCTGATCTCCCGGCAGACCAAAACCTTCATCCAGCGTTGTTTTGATTGCAGCGTTGACCATTTCATCCACATCGGTAACATAATGATCCATCACCGTTGAGTGGACTCCCCAGGCAAGTGCAAGATGTCGAGCAGTTGTAATGTGGGGTGTAATGCTCAGGATTGGCGTCAGTGGCCGTACCCGCACGGCCTGCAGGCTTGTCCCGCCCATATCGGTATAGGCAACCGTTGCTACTGCGCGGATGGCGTTGGTTACTGTCCGCAGTGCCAGAAAGATGGCATCTCTTGGTGATGGCAATATCATGTCGTGCTGCGCATTGATCATTTTGGGATAGATGGGATCGCGCTCAACTTCCGTAATAATGCGGTCCATGATGGAAACCGCTTCTACCGGATAGGCTCCACTTGCTGATTCTGCCGAGAGCATTACAGCATCCGCTCCGTCATAGACGGCACTGGCGACGTCTGATGCTTCAGCCCGGGTAGGCGTTGGCGAGCAGATCATGGACTCAAGCATCTGGGTGGCAATAATGCTTGGTTTGCCGTAGTTACGGCAGGTTCGCAGAATGAGTTTTTGCGCGCCGGGTACGCGTTCTGGTGGCAGTTCAACTCCCAGGTCGCCTCTGGCAACCATCACTGCATCTGAATCGCGAACAATTTCATCAAGATGTTCAAGTGCTGACGGCTTTTCCAGCTTGCTAAGAAGTGATGCTCTGCCCGCAATGAGCTGGCGGGCTTCAACCAGGTCTTCCGGTCGCTGCACAAATGACAGTGCAATCCAGTCAACTCCGAGTGAGAGGGCAAATTCCAGGTCTTCCTTGTCCTTGTCAGTCAGAATGGGAATCGGCAGGACGACATCGGGAACATTGGCTCCCTTTTTATCAGAGAGCGTCCCGCCGGTTTCGACTTTTGTTCTGATTTTATCGGCGGTGCTTTCAATGACTCTCAGGCGTATTTTGCCATCATCGAGCGACATGGTGTGACCTTCGGACATCAGGTTAAAAAGTTCGGGATGAGGCAATGTCACCCTGCTTTCATCACCTTCTCTGGGGTCCATGTCAAGTGTAAACTCTTCTCCGGCAACAAGTTCTGCTTTGCCGGCTGCAAATCTGCCTATGCGCAGTTTGGGTCCCTGCATGTCTGCAATAATGGCAATTGGCCGCTCGACCAGTCTTTCGACTTCGCGGACATTGTCATAGCGCATACGGTGCTCTTCGTGTGTGCCGTGACTGAAATTCAGGCGAAATACATCTGCTCCTGCCTCAAACAGTGCAAGAATCGCTTCTTTGGTTGAACTGGCCGGTCCCAGGGTTGCTACGATTTTTGCTTTGCGTTGACGTCGCATGGTATCCTCTGCTCAATATCAATACTGCTTCCATCTTATCGGTTGATCAGAATCGCACGAAAGTCATTTACGTTTGTGCGAGTCGGGAATGTGATGACCAGGTCATCCAGTACACAAAAAAAGTGGTACGAATTATTATTTTTAAGGCAGGCTCTCGCATCGAGTCCTTTTTCTCTTGCGCGACTGAGCGTATCCGGAAAACAGACCGCTCCTGCATTATCTCCCTGCCCGTCAATTCCGTCAGTATCGCAGGCAATGGCATATACATCGGGCATTCTCTCCAGCGCGATTGCAAGGCCCAGCAGAAATTCGGTATTGCGTCCGCCTTTGCCGGTCCCCCTGACGCTGACTGTAGCCTCTCCGCCAGAAAGAATCACACCGGGGCTTGCAAATGGTGTCTGGTTCAGGAGGACATCTCTGACAATATCTGCGTGCAGTTTTGCGATATTTCCAGTCGTTCCTTCCAGGCTGTCCGACAGTGTCCAGGGCGTTATGCCTGCACTGCGTACGAAATTTTCTGCAGCACGCAGCGCATCTTCTGCCTTTGCAACAATATGGCTTTCGTTACCTTCAAAGCGTACATCGCCCGGCTTTGGGGTTTCCCAGGAACCATTCTGAAGATGTTTGCGCACATTGTCGGGGATTTCAATCCGGTATGCTCTTAAAACATCCAGTGCCTGTCCGGAAGTTGTTGGATCAGGCAGCGTAGGCCCACTTGCGATCAGGTGCGGTTCGTCTCCTGGGATATCGGAAATCATGAGCGTGACTACACGCGCTGGCGCGCATGCCAGGGCGAGTCGCCCTCCTTTTATGTCTGACAGGTGCTTTCTGACGCAGTTTATATCGGCAATTGTTGCTCCACTTGTCAGAAGGGCGCGGCTGATATCCTGTTTCTGTTCAAATGTCATGCCCGCAGCGGGAAGTGTCAGCAGGGCTGAGCCTCCACCTGACATGAGGCAGATTACGAGATCTTTTTCATTGAGACCCTGTACGAGTTCCAGAATGCGCAGTGTTGCGCTGAGTCCTTCCTCGTCCGGTATGGGGTGGGAAGCCTGTACAACTTCAATGTATTTTGTCGGTACTGCGTGCCCGTAGCGTGTTATAACCAGACCGGATATCGGGCCTGTCCAGTTATCCTCCAGTGTTTTTGCCATGGCTGCTGCGGCTTTTCCGGCACCCACAACGATGGTTCGCCCGTCTGCGGGCGGTCCGGGTATAAAAGGAGGCAGGCATTTGTCTGCGCTGACCGCATCAACAGCTGTCATAAACATGTCAATTAAAAACTGCCTGGGATCACTGAGATAAGTCATGGATTTGCCATCGAAAAACCTGCAGAGAGCTTTAGCGTCCCTGTTTCTCTCCTTTTTCACAATATTGCGCCCCGTCGCGACCGTCTGCGTCTGGAGCCGTGCGACAGAGACTCCTGCCCGGGCTGACGTGCGGCACGCCCTGTGCGCATGGATTCAACTTTGAAGTACAGCAGACCTGCGTAAGAATAACCCGGCAGGTACGGGGGAATCAAGCTTTTTCCCGGGCCTTTTCCCGGGTTGCTGTTTAATCGCTTTTTGTCTGTTTTGCAGTCATCTTTTGCGTAACAGGGGTAAAGCAGTGTGTTCAGTGGCCACTTCTTTTAATTTCACATTCGGGAATCCGCGGATGTATTTCTTCCTGCTGC
>Ga0099364_10012726_pt1 | contig 11326 bp, 9 predicted proteins | sample TergutTh196P3_FD_73070 | JGI IMG/M metagenome (GOLD analysis project Ga0099364, IMG submission 73070) | Microcerotermes parvus P3 segment gut microbial communities from Pointe-Noire, Republic of the Congo - Th196 P3 | ecosystem: Host-associated > Arthropoda: Insects > Digestive system > Gut ...
AATACAGCGGGGCGAGACGGCATCTCATTCCCTTCCCCAAAGGAGGGCTGTTGACAAAAAATGCCGAGGAAATCGCTGGGCATATTGTACGGCAACTCATGCAGCCGCTCAATGAAATCGAACGTAACCACGGCGCAGGTTCTTACGCGAAACGTTTGAAAGGCTTTTACAAGGGGATGAATAAAGTTTTTGGCGCAAAGAGTAGGTAAGCCGGTGTTAAGTGCACTATCCGCTCGACTTACCGTGCGACAGACACCTCATCTTTTGGCACGTTCTGTTGTTCGCCAGTGAATTTCTCATCGACCACAGGATTTACAGCAGTTTGGGAACAGACGACTTCCCCCTCTGCGGCTCCGACTACTTGGACTGGAGCGGTCACAAGTTGTTTGAGCAGCTGAAAAACGGCAATAGGGAGAAAGAGCCAAGGATGCCATAGGCAAAACTCCTCCCAATAGCTAGGGCTAAGACCGTACAGCTTGTGCAAGCAATCGTCACTTTCAGCGCGCCGTTTTTTCGTCCAGACTAAATCACGGTCTTTTGACGTAAGTTGCCGACGAAACCACCAGCGGTACCATAATAGGTACGCGATAGGATTGCGTAATTTGAATGAGTAGACGTACATGGACGCGAAGTAAGCCCGTCCGCCCCGCCCTTCTCGAGTGCACAAGGGTCTCTCACAGGAGTCACATTTGTCAAGTTGAAATAAAGACATCGAAAGCTTGTTTTTAAGATTTACTATCAATAGCTTCGCTTATGGCTTCGATCTTGTCAACTTTTGCGAGAGTGATAGCAGCACCCGATTTCCCTCGCCACTTTCGCAGATTCTTGTGCCGGTTCAATGCATCCGAATCTTCACTAAATTCCGCGTCTTTTTGTGTTATATCTGATTGAAGAGAAATATCTCTCTTCCCAACCAAAGGAGAATTTTATGTCGCTTAAAATCAGCGTGGCCGACGTAATCGGCGAAACAATCTGTATTTCCGTCGAAGACGGCGAGAAACTTTACAGTGTAATATGTGACGGACTGCTATCAACCGATTTTTTGGAAGTTTCTTTTGCAGGAATTGACCTAATCGTTGCTGCGTTCCTTCACGCAGCAGTAGGGCAACTTCTTGAAAAATTTTCCAAAAGAGATATTCAGCGAAGGATTAGATTTACAAACCTTGAGCCTGATGATGAAAAAACTATCCAATTAGTCATCGCTCACGCTGTAGATTATTACAATAACCGGGGAGCGTATGACTCCGTTATGAGAGAGGCAGATGAGTGAGCATAACCGGGTAAATTTACCCGATTTCCCTCGCCACCTTCGCTGCTTTCTCAAAGGAGACTTCGGCGTAGTGTTCGGTTGGACTATTTTTCTCGCCACCGAAATGTCTGTTTCAGACAGTTAAATTCGTTATTGCCAATTATTTTTTCGTGTTGCAACCGCCCAACTACGATTCCAGGAGCAATACCGATCTCTGCAGCAAAAGCGAGTATGTCTTCTTCTAGTGTAAGTTTCTTTAACTTCCTGTTATGTTTTGGCGGGATTAAAAGCCGTTCCGCAAACTTGTTTGCTCTTTTTTCCTCTTGCTCGTCCAAACGTGTCAGATTAGATAGTATTTCTGAATAGTTGGACAAGAACCGCTTTCTACCCGATAGGATATGTGAAACTTCGTGGAAGAAGGTGAACCAAAAAATGTCATTAAAATTCTCATGGAGGTTTAAAGCGATCATTGCCTTATCTTGAGTCAACCACACTGCTTTATCTTTGTGTAACCACTTAGCCGCCCCCTTAACATACGCCGAGGGGAACTCTGGCACACAGACAACCGCAACCCCTACTTCGGCACAAATTCGTATCATTTCTGGTAGGAATTCTTTAGGTAAAGCGACGGTCAAGGAGCGTAAAGCACTCAGAGCAGTGCAAAGCTTCTCTTCGCTATAAGGACGAATCTCCATTTTTTCTGCTTTAAGCTCGCATAGACGTAACCATGCTATTAGCGACAGCCTATCACTCTGATGATCTCGCTTATGCCGCAACGATGCACTCGTCGGGTTATGTTGAAGTTTATTCAAAGAATCGACTGTAACCGCTTTGTAAAAACGAAGTACGGCATCTATTTCCTCTAAGGGAGCTCCTGCTTGGATAATTTTTCGCTTTTTTAATTCTTTTACGGCGGCTGTTTTTAGAACAGGCAAGCCCAACTTGAGTTTTTCGCTATTTACTTGATCTGCTTTTTGTTTCTGATAGTTAAGTTCAAGCCGAAGTAAAAAATCCTTATCCATTCCTAGCACTCGTGCTAAACATGCAGCGATTTCCTCTGTGATCGGAATATTTCCCAGCATGACCCCCTCGATTTTAGACACGTCGTACCCCACCCGGTTTGCTAACTCTTGCTGAGTTACACCGTAGAATTCTGCCGTTTCTGCGATAGTAAGTCCCGGCGGAATTGGTCCGCTGTCTCGCAGGTATGGGTATAATTTTTTCTTCGACATGTGTCTTACCTTTTGTGCGGATCGTCTATTCCTATAATGATTATTGAAGTAACCTGTTGCACGTCAATTCCTCCGTCTGCTTTCAATGGGGGCAGAGTTTCTTCTGGCCGAAACAGTAATCGCCAATTCCCCGTTAAATCGACAGTGAATATTCCTTTTTGCTTGCCTGAACGTTCATGACAACGAGCACCCTTAACGTTCCGAATAATCTCTTCAAGGTTTTCGGCTTCGCTTAATTCAGTTAAGCGTTTCTCGATCTGAGAATGGACGTGTTGGAATTTTCCTTTACGTTTTCGGGCATCCTCCAAATCTTTATTCTCAAACTGAATATTCATAAAGTCCGCAACAGCAGTATTGTAACGTTTTCCCAGTAAAAAATAAAGGTCGTTTCAATGAACCAAAAACGTCAACTCCCCATTCTAGCCAAAATTTATACTTTCGCAATGGTCATTTACCCGATTTCCCTCGCCACCTTCGCTGCTTTCTCGAAGGAGACTTCGGCGTAGTGTTCGGTCATTCTAGCACTGGAATGCCCCAATACCGCCTGGGCGTGGTCTAAATCGAACTTGTCCCGCACTTCTTTCGCCGCTGCGTGCCGGAGTTGATTCGGTCGCCAATGGGGTACACCCGCTTTGACACACGCCTTGGTGATAGCCTGGTAATACTGCTGGCTGTGGCACTTTCCCTCCGGTCGAGGAAATACGAACTGTTCCGAAGTCGGCGATTCACGGTCGAGGTAGTTTTTGAGAATCGCTTGGGCTTTGGGACCAATCGGCAGCATACGGATTTTTCCCAGTTTCTGGGTCTTATGCGTGAAAGGAATGTACCGCCAGATTTCTGCGGAGCAGTCAATATCGCAAAACCGCATATTGTGGATATCCTGCGGGCGACCACCGATGTACCGCTGCACACGCACCATGTCCCGATGCTGCGGCGATTCCATACAGGCTAAAGTTTTTTCCAAAATGCCATCTGCCACGGGCGCAATGTTGTTATATTCCTTCGCAGCGGTTTTGCCCATTTGCAGGTCTTGCACCAACTTTATTGCTCCCGCGACATCGGCAGGTACGATTTCCTCTTCGACACCCCAGACGAACATCCGTTTGATCGTCCAGATGTAGGCATTGATCGTATCCCTGGCAAGCCCCTTTTCGAGATAGTGCCGCCGGAGTGCTTTTAAGGCACTGGGGGTGAATTGGGAAACCTGGGTTTTGCCGTAAAGTTCGTTGAGCAGCTGAATGGGGCGATGAATCCTCAGAAGTGAACTTGGGCTGTAGTTGCATTCTTTCTCGACGTAATCCAGGAACGACACGACGAGGCTTTCGATGAGAATGGTATCGGGATCGTGGAATGCTTGCCGCCCGTTGGCGATGAATTCGCCGATGATTCGGTCATATTCCCGGCGGCTGGCGGCGGAGCCGTATTTTCCGAGGTAGTACATTTTGCCTCCGATTCGGACGAAGGCCCTGCCGGAGGACTTGTGGAGGCAGTATTTGGGAAGCTGTTTTCGTTTGTAAAGCATGGGGGATTTGGTGGAAATAAAGTGTCAAAGACACTTTTTATCGTAAACCAAACCTGCCTGCAAATGAACGAAACGAATCGTAACCTCTTGAGGCGTAACGACTTGCAGTAATGTGTCAAAAACTTCATTTGACACACCGCAGTCCTGTGAGCGGACTACCGACGCGACAAGGCACTGGTCTTTAGCGAAAGAAATGCTAAATTGGTCTCAAATCAATCCTTCTTAAACAATGCAAAAACAAATCTATCCTACGCGCAAAGTACAAGTCCGTGTCCGGTATCAAGAGACCGACCAAATGGGAGTCGTGTATCACGGCAACTATTTCACCTTCTTTGAAATTGGACGCACCGAGTACCTGCGGTGCCACGGTTACACCTATCGGGAAATGGAATCGAGCGGCGTTTTTGCGGTAGTCGCCAAGGCAGAATGTTCATACCACAAAGCGGCAAGATATGATGACTTACTAACAATCAAAACGACTATCAAGCGGCTCACACGGGTAAAGGTTGAATACGAACACAGCGTTTATCGGGATTCCGATCTGTTGGCGACAGGACACATCACGTTGGCGTTCGTTGACTCCGAAGGGAAGATTCAACTCGCTCCAGAATGGATCCGCTCCGAATAACTTTGAACGCACAATGCCCTATGTTTATTTTTTCTACGTGTCAGGTTGGTGCCGATTCGGCGTTCAAAAAAGAAGCCGCACGGCTGTTTCCCGGCATGCGCAGTGCCTTCGCCCGACCCGGCTTTGTTTCGTTCAAAACGGAAACTCTGCCGGAGGACCTCAGCAAACGTTCGATATTCGCCAGAACAGCCGCCGTGTTCCTGGGAACCGTTTCGTTGGAAATGAACGAAGCGGCTCAACATAACCAACTCGTTGCGGAAGTTTGGAAAATTGCCGCCGAACACTGCTTGTTTGTCAATCGTGTTCATGTTTTTGGACGTGATCCGTTGCCGACTGGCGAACATGGATTTGAACCGCACATTCCGCCGGAACTCTTTGCCATTCATCGGCAGATTGTCGCACAGTCGCCGAAGGCAAAGTTTTTGGGAACAAATGCAACGGACATTTTTCATCCTGCACAGCCCGGCGAGACAGTCTTGGACATTTGCCGAATCGAACCAAGTTATTTTCTCGTCGGCACACACAGAATTACGGACACGTCACCGATTCACGCTCGGTATTCCGGCGGCATTGTGCCGATTGCGTCTGCGTCTGATCTTGTCTCTCGTGCTTATCTCAAATTCAATGAGGGGTTTCTTTGGTCGGGCATTGTTCCCCGTAGCGGCGACCGGTGTCTCGATGTCGGTGCGTCTCCCGGCGGCTGCTCGCAATTTCTTTTACGGCAAGGACTTGCGGTCTTCGGTGTCGATCCGGGAGCGATCCACCCTGCTGTGTTGTCACATCCGCAATTTACACATATCCGCAGCCGAATCAAAGACATGAAGCGAACCTTGTTACGTGATGTCCGATGGGTCACTGCGGACATGAATGTTGCCCCAAATTACACGTTGGATGCGTTGGAGGATGTCGTGGCGAAAACAGGAGATTCGCTACAGGGATGTCTTTTTACATTGAAATTGCTGCGTTGGGAACTTGCCGAAAAATTGTCGCGATTGCTTGAACGGACACAAACGTGGGGATTTGCCAACGTTCGGGTGAAGCAGTTGGTTTTCAACCGACAGGAAGTAATGGTTGCGTCATTGAAACAAGGCGAACGACCGTGGCGAGAAGTGTGAGAGCGATGTTCGGCAACGTGCCGACGGGCTGCGGGACTGACCTGTTGCCTGTGATGAGCGGTTTCCTTTTACCCCGAAATCCGGTATAATCGGTACCGTAAAGAGTGGTTTTCCCTACCGGCTGAAAAGGATGGACTCATTTGACAAACAGCAGTCGCGGCTAACGGCATTGTATCAGGCTTATCTTCACAAGCCCTCTGTCCGGTCGTTCGTCGAACAAGTAACAGAGTTTTACAACGAAGCGTCCTTGATTCGCTTGACGGGTTCGTTGTGCACGGAGACACGTCGAGGTACTGCCCTGGCTCTCGGTTTTGTCGGAACGTATCACGTAGAAAACACACTGGCGAACAACGCACTGGGACGTTTACTGAAAGACCGAGACCGAAGTGTACGGCTTATTGCTGAAAACAGTTTGAAGTTGCTCTGGTCCCGCGAGGGTTCCGAAGAACAGCGTCAGGAACTCCACACCGTCATGCGTCTCGTTGCCGACCAGCGATTCGGCGAAGCGGTGAATCAGGCAAACATTTTGCTCGACGAATATCCCTTCTATGTTGAAGCCAGAAATCAACGTGCCATTGCATTGTTCGCATGGAAACAATTTGAGGCTTCCATTGAGGACAGCCGGGTTGTTTTGGAGTTAAACCCCTATCATTTCGGAGCAGCAATTGGAATGGGGCATGCGTTCTTCCAACTTCGCAACAAGCCGGAAGCGCTCGAATGTTTCCATCGGGCATTGGCGATCAATCCAAACTTGGAAACCATCCGCCGCCACTTGGAACGAATTTCGCAAAGCCGAATGATTTAAGGTTGCGCCAACAAAGACAAAAACTCCTTAATTGCTCTTGCAATGTTTTCTTGGAATCGTTACCGTTCCCATACGTAGCGTCTGCTCCGACAAACTATGAGAATTTTTTCTCCATTTGTTTTATTTCCAATCCTTTGCATTTTACTGAGTTATCTCGGGTATGCGCAAGAAGCGATGCGCAGTCCGATTATGGCGGCAAACCTTACCCAGACTCCCCAAACCAACACTCCGCAAACGATTCAGGATATCCGCATCGAAGGAAACGTTCAAGTACCTACAGCGGACATTCTCCGTATTATCCAAAGCCGACCGGGGCGTCCATTTAGCGAAACCGTCCTCGAAGAGGACAAACGCGCACTCATGCAGCGAACTTGGTTCGTGGACGTAAGACCTCGCGTCGAACGAACCCCGGATGGCTACATTGTTACATTTCACTGTATTGAACGGCAACTTATCCACTTCATCAGAGTTTCCGGCAACAGAGCCCATACCCGACAGACGCTCCTCGAAGAAGCCAACATCAAAGTAGGCGACGCTCTCGATCCGATTGCCATTCAACAAGCGGCAGAGCGGATGGCACAGTTCTACCGGGAAAGCGGTTACCATCAGGTTCATATTGAAGTTTTGGGCGGCGAATTCGGCGACCGGGGCGTGGTATTCAAAATTAGCGAAGGACCCAGACAACGAGTTCTCAGTGTTTCCTTTGAAGGCAACCAAATTGCAACCAGCGAGCGGTTGAAAACGTTGATCCAAACGAAACCCGGATTTTTCTTCTGGATTAACAGCGACTTCACGCGCAAAAGGCTGGACGATGACGTCGAAATACTCACCAACTATTATCGAAAACTCGGATTTTTCTATGCCAAAGTTGACAGGGTTTTTGAGGAAACCACTTTTTACGGCGGCTGGGGACAACCGAGAGGTTGGATCAATGTCAAGTTTATCATTGACGAAGGTCCCCGATGTAAGATTCGGGAAATCCGATTCGTCGGCAATCACGTTTTCGAGGATGAAACACTTCTCAGCAAAATGAGATTGGCGCATCGAAGAAACCAATACTACAATCAGGACATGCTGGAAATCGACATGCAAACCATCAAGGACATGTACGGCGATGAAGGGTACGTCTTTGCGATGCCGTCTCCTGACCCGAGAGTCGATCAAGATTTCGTTGACCTGGTGATTACCATCCGTGAAGGACCGCGATGTTTCGTCGGCGCATTAAATGTTCAGATTATCGGCATGGATGGTGCTGAATCGTACACGAAGTGGCACCCTGTTTTGAATCGTGTTTCACTTCGACCTGGAGATTTGTTGCGAACCAGTGAAGTCAATGCGTCTCGGCGGCGTTTGATGGCTTCGCAGTTGTTCAACACGAATCCGACGCAAGGCTCTATCCCTGAATTTATTTTTGAGTTTCCGCAGGCTGCCCTCGAAATGGAAGCCGCCGCCGAAAGAGAACGGGAGCGAATAGCATCAGGCGATCCGCAGATTCGCGGACAGGCTCCTCATCAATCTGTTCCCTTCGCTCCTGTTGTTCCCGGTTTTTCTCCTGCCAAAATGACGGAGCCGACGATCCAAGTGTCGCCGCAAAGTAACGCTCCCATACAAACGACACCATCGGCAAGAGAAATTTATCGGGGACAGACTCCGACAAACTATACACCGCCTACACCGGCGCAGATATTTCCATCGAGAACAAATCCGGCAAATTTCGGCAGTGTCGCCGCAGCACCGGCTCCGTTGCAAACGCAGACCTCAGTGACGGTGCTAGGGATGGAACCGACACAGCATCGGGTTGCAAATACCACGACCGTTTTGGGGAATCCTTTCGACACCTTGCAAGCACCGTCAAATGTTCGAATTGACCCCAATCCGCCGCCCGGTACCTCGCCCTATATTTTTGAAACTCCTGTCGATATCATTGTGCAGGAAACCCGAACGGGAAGCCTTATGGCAAGTCTCGCCGTCAGTTCGGATGCCGGTCTGATGGGACGATTCATCTACGAAGAACAGAACTTTGACATTATGAATTTTCCCAGAGGGTGTCGGCTCTCGGATTGGCGGAATGCGTTTCGCGGCAAAGGTCAGCGATTCCGTATTGAAGCCGTGCCGGGAACGCAGGTTCAGCGGTACAGTGCCAGTTGGGAAACGCCGCATTTGTTTAATCTCGATTATTCGTTTGGTGTCAGCGGGTTCTATTATCAGCGCTATTACAACGAGTGGTACGAAGATCGGGTCGGCGGTAACATTTCGTTCGGCAAACTTTGGACCCCGGATTTTTCCACGCGGCTTACGCTCGGCGGACAAGAGGTGCGCATTTACCGTCCAATGATTCTCGTTCGAGACCTTCAGGATGTGCTCGGCAGATTTCCGATGTACAACATCGGGCTGACGGCGATACATAACACCCGGGACAGCGAATTTATGCCGACGGAAGGACACATGATTTCGGCAGGAGTCGAACAGATATTAGGAGAATACCAATTCGTTCGGGGACATGTCGATTTGCGTAAGTATTTCATGCTTCGGGAGCGTCCTGACCGGAGCGGTCGTTGGGTGCTCGGCTTGCGCAGCAGCATAGGAGTAACAGAGGGCGGTACACCGATTTTTGAACGTTACTTCGGCGGCGGTTTTACTAACCTTCGAGGATTCGATTTCCGCGGTGTTTCCCCGAGAGACGAGCACGGATACGTACTGGGAGGCAATTTTGAATTTTACAATTCTGCTGAACTGATTTTTCCGTTGACGGCGGACGACATGATTCGCGGTTCTGTCTTTATCGACACCGGAACGGTCGAAAGGTCGCTCACCAAGTGGGAGGAAAACTACCGGGTTGCGGTCGGTTTCGGATTACGGCTGACGATACCGATGATGGGACCTGCTCCGATTGCGTTGGACTTTGCGTTCCCGTTGAGCACAGGACGCGGCGACGACAAGCAGATATTCTCCTTCGGAATGAGTTTCTTGCGGTAGTGGGGGATTGTGCATAAGGAAACCTCTAAAAATACCCTTCAGAGCCGCAACCGGAAGATTGCGATGTTGCCTTTTCAGCACTGCGACCTTCCGGTCGCGGCTCTGACATGAACATACTGCGGGAGATGGCAATAATTTACCTTTCCCCTACGTGTCTCCTTTGCGCCCTTTGCGGTTAAGTCTTTTTGTTTGACCGCAAAGTACGCAAAGAGCGCAAGGAAAACGTCCACTTTCTGCCCGCTTACAGTAGAAATCCTTACTTCGACTTCTCCAGCAATCCCTTGTAGTTTCGCATAACGAGGTGCGCATCAATTCTGTCCACCAAGTCCACAGTAACGCTCACGACAATCAGGAGACTCGTACCGCCGAAAAATCCTGCCAATAGGTAGTTTTCGTTGCCGACCAACGTCGTCGAAATCACGTTCGGCAACACTGCAATGAACGCAAGGAACGACGCACCGACATAAGTGATCCGTACCATCACCTTTTCCAAGTAGTTCGCCGTAGTCGTGCCGGGACGATAGCCGGGAATAAATGATCCGTAATTTTTCAGGTTGTCCGCCATGTCCTTCGGATTGAACGTGACCGCCGTCCAGAAATAACAGAAGAAGTAAATCCCAATGATAAACAAGACCAAGTAACTGAACGTTTGCCGTTGGAAGATGTCATTGAGAATCGTCCAGATACCGCCGTCGCCTTTGTCCAACACCGCAAAAATAGCCTGCGGGAACAAGAGCAAACTGCTGGCAAAGATAATCGGCATCACGCCTGCTTGGTTGACCCGAAGCGGCAGATATTGCCGATTTCCGCCGAACGTCCGGCGACCTTTGATGTGCTTTGCACTTTGCGTCGGAATCCTCCGTTGTCCTTTCGTGATGAAAATAACACCGACCACAACGGCGATAAAGAGTCCCACTAATACGAGCAAGACTTCGATTCCGAGGTGCGAACTGTCCGTTCCGATTTGGAGTCCTGAACCTTGCGGACCATTCAACCGTTCCCAAAGCCGTTGGAGTGCCGACGGAAGGTTGGCGATAATTCCCGCCATGATCAGCATACTGATACCGTTTCCGATGCCGTATTCGTCGATTTGTTCGCCGAGCCACATCAGGAAGGTTGACCCTGCCGTCATCGTTACAACGGCGGTCAGGAGCCAGTACCAACTGAGTGAGCCGTCGGGGGCAACCGCATCGTTGTACAGTCCCATCTGTCCGATGGCGAGTACGTAGAAGAAACTTTGGAACAGGCAGATTGCGACCGTCGCGTATCGGGTGTATTCGTTGATTTTTTTCTGACCGCTTTCTCCTTCTTTTTTCAGTTTTGCGAGCGGTTCATAGACCGTCGCCAGCAGTTGGAAAATAATCGATGCCGAGATGTACGGCATGATGCCTAGTCCGAAGATGGTCAATGTTTCGAACTGCGTTCCGGTGAAAATGGAGACGTGCGACATCAGTTGGGCGATGCCTGTTTCGTTCTCCCACATTGCTTTCATTTTGTCCACGTCGACGACGGGCAGCGGAATCCACCAGCCGATGCGATAGACAGCCAAGAGCCCGAGCGTCAGGAGAATCTTTTGGCGCAGTTCGGGAATCGAAAAAACGATACGTATTTTTTGGATCATCAGAAATGTCAGTCCAATGTTTTCCGCCCATTTTAGCGAATTTAACGGATTTTGCAATAGGGGCAGGGCAAAACGCAGTGTTCCGGGTGTCCTGGTGTTCTGGGTGTTACGCCAAATCTCTTTCCTCGAACAAGAGCAAAGAGACGACGAGCATTGCGTCGCACTAAAGTGCCGCATA
>Ga0099364_10012727_pt1 | contig 11326 bp, 8 predicted proteins | sample TergutTh196P3_FD_73070 | JGI IMG/M metagenome (GOLD analysis project Ga0099364, IMG submission 73070) | Microcerotermes parvus P3 segment gut microbial communities from Pointe-Noire, Republic of the Congo - Th196 P3 | ecosystem: Host-associated > Arthropoda: Insects > Digestive system > Gut ...
CACAAAGGCACAAAGAACACAACGATTCACAAAGAAAAAGTGAAATTATTGACGTGTTGCAGTGTAGATACGGCGTTTTCGGTCTCGCACCAGAGTTTCCACTCCGGGCTCTGTGAACGTTTATCCGTCGGGAAAAGTACGCAAAAGGCAATTTCAAGCCATTCATCGTATCGCCCCAGAAGAACTGGACGAAATAGACAAAAAAATACCGGAGCCTCCTTTGTCCCGAATTTTCCGAAAAACAGGTATTATCGGCAAACTTTACCTAAACTATTCTTTCCGTACAGTCGATATAAATGTCGAAGTCCCCCACAGGACGCTTTCGTCTCACCGGACAGAAGAACAGGAAAACAATGAGTATCCCCCCCACAATCAATCGTTGCCGTTACTGCCTTGGCTCGCTTTTTGCTTTCACTGCCGTTGCCGCAGTCTGTTTATCCGCAGGCTTCAGCCTCGCCCAAGGGAATGCCTATACCCCCCCTGCTCCCCCTGCCGTTCAGTGGGAAAGCAACATCGACACCGCACTGGCTCGTGCCGAGCGGGAACAACGTCCCCTCTTTCTCCACATCATCGGCAATGATTGTCTGCCTGCCCAGCAAATGGCAGTCGAGGTTTTTTCCAACCCGAATATCATCGCCCAACTCAACGCAAACTTTGTGGCACTCAGGATTAACGCTTCGGAAAACCCTGCCCTTGCCCAGAAATTTGCCGTAACACAAATTCCGACGGACCTGGTTATTAAACCGAACGGACAACTCCTACATCGCCGGACGGGAGGAATTACAGCGGAGCGGTTTACCGACTATCTCGCCTTTTTACAGAACACGATCCAGGCGGATAGAAATCAGACACTACCCGTCCACACTGCACCGCCCGCCGATTCGCCAGCAGCAGGTCCTTCTCCGGCGGTGAATCCGGCGGCTTCTCCTCCTCTTCAGTCAATTCCCTCTTCAATTGGGGTGCAGCCCGGTGCAGGGACACCGCGTGAAACGGTTTCCGCTCCCCAAAATGCTACGAACGATCCCTTTTTGAATCAAGCGCAAAGTACGCAACACCAACCTCCTGTCATACAGCAGCCGGTCATACACCAGCCGGTGGCGAGACAGGAGACGATGGTTCCCCCTCCCGGCGGCAATCCGCTTCGGACGGCAGAACAAGGGGTACGACCAGCGATGGAACAAGCACTGGCAGTTGACCAAGCGGCGAATCCCTCTTTCATGACCGGGGTGCCGCCCGTTCCGCCGCCGAGCGTTTCTCCGCCTTCTATTGCCGCTGTGATGGACGAAGAGCCTGCGCCGGCTAAAAAGACGGTCGAAGTGCCGCTTGCTCTGGAAGGCTTTTGTGCGGTAACGCTCTGCACCGAGGAACGTTGGGTTTCCGGCAATCCTGCATATTACATAATGTTCCAAGGGCACATTTTCCGGTTTGCAACGGTGGAAGCCATGACAGCATTTGCTCGCAATCCGTTGAATTATGTTCCTATTGCGATGGGAGAAGACATTGTGCTTATCGTAGATCGGAGCAAGCGGGTCAACGGCAACCGCAACTTCGGTGCCTGTTTTCAGGGACGTGTCTTCTTGTTTTCGAGTCAGGAATCGTTTGATGCCTTTAAGGCACGACCCGATTTTTACACGGAAATCGCCTTGAAATACGAAGTTGCCCGCAGGGACCATGCGATTCCGCTGGTCTACTAAACCCTATTGTTGACGAATCGTTATGATTGCGATATCATTGGAAAATACTTGGTTGGTTTTTCCATTATCTCATTCTGTTCGATGTCCGCAGTTTCAGATGTCCTCGATTTGGCAGTCAGCGTTCGTCCCAGTGATCGGCGTAAAACAAGGGAAAAACCGAAAAAGGAACCTCGTTTCCATGTGATTCTTTGGAACGATGATGTGCACACTTACGAATATGTTATCATTATGTTGCACACTATTTTTGGCTATCCTGTCGAAAAGGGGTTTCAGTTAGCGCGGGAAGTGGACACACGAGGCAGGGCGGTCGTTTTTACATCGTCCTTGGAGCAAGCGGAATTGAAGCGGGATCAGATATTAGGATTCGGTCCTGATCCTCTTCTCGAAGCGTCCCAGGGGTCAATCATTGCCACTTTGGAAAAAGCGGCAGATGATTAGAGCGTTGGAGCCGGAGTACCGGCTCAATGTATTGTTTAGGATGGAGTCCGGCGGTGCACCTTCCGGTGTTATTTTACACACCGATAACGGCATCGAACTTGCATGTTCGTGCACATTCTCCACACTTGATGCACTTTTCAGGATCAATCCGATGCGGCATCTTACGCTCGCCGGTGATCGCCTCCACCGGACACTTTTTCACGCACGCCGTACAGCCCTTGCACTTGTCCATCAAAATCTCCGGCTTCGCCAATTCCTTACACTGACCCGCCGGACAACGCTTTTGGAAAACGTGAGCGTCCAACTCCGCCCGGAAATGCCGCATCGTCGAAAGCACCGGATTCGGTGCCGTCTTGCCCAAAGCACAAAGCGAACCCTTCGCTACCGTATGCGCCACCGTGTCCAACAAATCAAGCGTCTGCTGCGATCCCTTGCCCGCGATGATGTCATCAATCAACGCCAACATCTGCTTCGTTCCTTCCCGGCAGAGCAAACATTTGCCGCACGACTCATTCTGCGTAAACTGCATAAAGAACCGAGCCATCTTGACCATGCACGTTCCCTTGTTCATCACCACCAGTCCGCCGGAACCGACCATCGCCCCGACCGAACGGAGTGAATCGAAGTCCAAATGCAAATCGAGATGTTCCTCCGTCAAGCATCCGCCGGAGGGACCGCCGATCTGCACCGCCTTGAACTGATCATTAGCGATGTTGCCGCTGTTGTCAATGACTCCGCCGCCGATGTCGAAAATGATCTCACGCAACGTCGCCCCAAATGGCACTTCGATCAAACCGGTGTTGACGACGTGCCCCGTCAGAGCAAAGGTTTTCGTTCCCGGCGATCCTTCGGTTCCCACTTCCCGGTACTTTTTTGCTCCTTCCGTAATGATATACGGGACAGCAGCCAGCGTTTCGACGTTGTTGATGATCGTTGGTTTTCCCCAGAGTCCGCTTTGCGCAGGAAAGGGGGGTTTCGGCTTCGGCATACCCCGATCCCCTTCGATGGAGGCGATTAATGCCGTCTCCTCGCCGCAGACGAAAGCCCCAGCCCCTTCCATGACGTGAATACGGAAGGGACTGCCCGTCCCGAAAATGTCGTCCCCCAAGAGTCCGAATTGTTCCGCATCGGCAACCGCTTTGCGGATGCGCTGAACGGCAAGCGGATATTCCAACCGGACGTAAATATATCCTTCGGTGGCACCGATTCCTCGGGCGGCAATCATCATGCCTTCGAGAATGCAGTGGGGATTTCCTTCCATGACGCTGCGATCCATGAACGCGCCGGGATCTCCTTCGTCGGCGTTGCAGATCACATATTTGACGGGACTTTTTTCTTTGAGGGCGAATGTCCATTTTTTTCCGGTGGGGAAGCCGCCGCCGCCGCGTCCGCGCAGCCCGGAGACCTCTACTTCATCGCAGACCGTTTCGGGAGTCATTTCCGTCCATGCTCTTCGGGCGGCTTCGTAACCGCCGTTGGCGATGTATTCAAAAATGTCTTCCGGTTCGAACAGACCGCAGGCGTGAAGCGTGATCCGATGCTGCTGTTTGTAAAAGGGTATGTCTTTGTGTCCGTGGCATTTTCGGTTTTTGTTTTGCCGGTCGACGTAGAGCAATCGTTCGACGATGCCTTTGTTTTTGATGGTTGATTCGATAATTTCGTCCACATCGGACACCCTGACATTGGTATAGAGTATGTCATCCGCATCGGGATTGGCAACATCCAGATTGACGCAGATTAGGGGACCTTGTTGGCAGAATCCTTGGCATCCGCTTTTGGAGAGTCGGACGAAGTCTTTGCCGTCGCTGGTTGTTCCGTCTTCGTATCGGAGCAGGGTTTTAACATCGATGCCGGTTTCTTGGATTTTCTGTTCGAGGGCGTGAAAAACTTCGAGTGCACCATTGGCGACGCAACCTGTACCGGCGCAAACGACGATGCGTCGGGCTGCCCCTTTCATGGCTTCGTGAAACTGGTCGGTGCAACTTTGTAGAAACTCTTTGGTAACAGTCATTAGATAAGGGCGATAGAAATGACTCCTCCATTGTCCCTATTCCGTTGGAAAAGTCAAGAGGTCGATGATGACATACCCGTTTCATTGGTTCCTATTGCTCAAAACGGCTTCACAACGATGCGATAGCCGACCACCTGAACAACTTCGACAGCCTGATTCTTCTCAAGCAAATCGCCGTCAGATACGACATCGTACAATTCGTTGCCGATCCTCGCTTTCCCCGCCGGTACGAGCGGCGTGGCAGTCGTACCGCGCTGCCCGATCAAGCCGTCGTAATTGGCAAGCCGCTCCGTTTCCTGAACGACCGCTGTATCTTTCGGCTTGGTGATCTTTTCCAACATTCGGGAACATGCAATGCCCAAGCCGAGCATTCCGCATCCGGCAACCGCCAAAATCAACAGCGAATTCCGGCACTGCAACAGTTGATACGAATTCTGCGGAACAATAAACGTTTGACTCGCCAGCACCAATGAAGCCAACACCAAGCCGATTCCGCTGATTCCAAAAATCCCAAAGCCGGGAAGCAGAAAAATTTCGAGCAACAAACACCCGACCCCGACAAGAAACAACAGTATTTCCAACCAGCCCGCCGTTCCGCCGAGAAAATTGAGCCAATAGTACAACACCAACCCGACAATCGCCACGATCAAACCGACACCGATGCCGGGAGCGTTTGACTCAATCAGCAAGCCCATGATAACGACTAACAGAATGAGTGCCGACATTCCCGGTCTTTGAAGAAAACGGAGAAACTGATCCGCCCAAGTCAAATCCGCCAACATAGGGTCCTTTTCCAAGCCGTAGAGTATTTTGAATTCTGCAAAATCGGAGGCGGTGCGATCCACTAGGAATCGATTCTCCTGCCCCCCGACCACTTGGAGGAGGGTTCCTCGCGGTTTCACAATTTCCCCCCTTTGCCACTGGGCATGGTCAGGAAACTCGGCGAGTTCTTCATCACTGATGTAGTAGGTTAGAGGCTTTCGATTTCCCTCTGCTTCCCTGACCATTCTGAAAATTTCAATTTCCGAATCGACGAGGGCAACGGGAAGCGACCAAGACCGCATCGCCTTTTTGGCGATGGATTCCCTAATCATTCGGCGTGCTACGGCAATTTGGTCGGGTGTAAAAACTCTTGCGCCGTCTCCGCCCAAAAGGGCACCGGATCCCAGTACGATTTCATCGCACGCAATCGCAATAAGGGCGGCATCCGCCCTAGCATGATAGGGAATGTAGGCCACTGTCCGAATCTTTGCGGAGTCGATTTCCGATACGATAAATGAGGCGAGTGTCAAACTGGCTTCCAAGTCGCCGCCTGGAGAGTCAATGTACAGGCACAAAAAATTGACGTTGTTCTCGTCCGAGTCGATATATTTTTGGATGCTGCGCATCGCGGCACCGGTTCGGTCGGCGTTGATCACTCCGATCACATTGACCCGGACGGCGTGTCCTAGTTCGTTGATAATCGGAATAACTTTCAAATCATCCGGTGCGAGTCCGAGTCCTCGGGCGGCGGCGATTCGGTCATCGGCAATGAGATCAATTAAACCGACCTGCCGGGCAAGGTGCGCCGAAAAGATCCCGTGCTGACCGGCGGGGATGATCGTTATGGGTTCGTCGGCGAACGTTTCCGTTTGCCGAAGATCTTCGGCTTCGGCTGGCGTTACAAGCCGAAGTCCTCGTTCTGTTTCGGCTTGGAGCAAAACGGTTTGGGAATCGAGCAGTTTGTCGGCGAGCGCAAGGGGAATGTTGCGCAGCCGGGCTATCTCCCGATAGGCTTGCCGATGCGTGTCGGTAATTCGTGTTTCGTCAATTCCGGCGGCACCGATGTCGGCGAGTTCCGCCATGATCCGCTCATTGCAGGCAAGCGCAACGAGGACGGCATGTCCTTGAATAGATTGCGGCATAAAGGCAACGAAGCGGACGTGGGACAATCTTTCACTGTTCAATAGCGAGGCAAGTTCGTAACAGGCGGCAAAGGAACTTCCGCGTCCGAAGAGTTCTTCATCGGTTCGGACATTGAGTTGAATGACGACGGTAGTAATTTCCGGGTCGAGTCGTTCGAGTGTTTTGATGGCGGCGTGGGCGGACTTTGCCGTCAGTGGAAGTTCGATGTCGAGCAAGACCTCATCGGCACTGACAGAGGCACAAAACATCGCACTGAAAGCAAGCAAAAAAACGGAACGCATGGGCAACAGAAACTCAATAACTCTAACTCTTTGGGGTCATTGTACCAAAATTGGTGCCGAAACAAAGTATAGCGAACCGGTGCCAAGGCACTGTACAAAAACAACATACGCAAAGAGCCGGGGATGTAGGCGGTACTCCGCCGCAATCCCCGGGTGCTATAATCGACTCTCGGATAGGCTTATCCCGACGATTCAAGATGTTTTGCACTACGCTTGAGTCCTCGCAAAACCGCCCCCCAAACGGCTTTCACATTGATCTTGGTAACAACCTCAATGTTCGGCGAAGATTCGGGAACCAAACGTTGATCCGCAACGGTCATTCCCCGCGTTAAACTCCCCTTCGACTCGATCTGAACAGGCAATTCCTTTGTCGTTGCCCAAGACGGATGAACCGCTACCATATACGTAATCAAATCATGAACATGAATACCCCCAAGACCGTAACACTGCCGATAAAACCGAAGTACCGGTCTCACCATATCGGAAAGTAATTTTCCGAGTTTGGTTTCGCCGGAAGGAAACAATTCCAAATGATGCGGTGTCAGCAAAACCGAATTCGTAACATCGAGGGGGACAAGCGTTTTGGTACATGGCAAACGAAACACCGTTTTCGCTGCTGGGACATCGGCATAGATATTGAATTCAGCACACGGCGTAACGTTTCCCTGTCCATTGATGGCACCGCCCGCGATGTAAATATGCCGGATCAGTTTCGGCAGTTGCGGATCGCGCGCCACCGCTCTGGCGATGTTTGTGAGCGGTCCCAAACAAATGATCATCACATTTTCGGGATCGCTTCGGAGAGCATCACAGAGGATTTTTTCGGCGGGGTGCGGCGACCGAAGTTCGGCGACAGGAAGGGTTGTTTCGCCGAGTCCGTCGGTACCGAAAACATGCCGGTAATCGAAAGGGAAAGGTTCTTCCGGCGGGACACCGGTTCCAAGTCTCGGAAGACGCGGCGGATCAATAAATTCGACAAGGGCTTGAAGGTTTTTGGCAGCCATGTCGGCAGGAACATTACCGCCGACGCTCGTGAGCGCAACGATTTCGACCGTCGGATCAAAGGCTGCCAAACAGAGCGCCATTGCATCGACAATACCGGGATCAACATCGAGGATAATTTTTTTCGGCATACCGTCAATTTTTTTATGGCAGGTCGGTAAAAACGAGCAGTCCGCTGCTTTTCTGTTATACCGGACACCCTACTAGACTGCGGCACGGCAATGATTTACCTTTTCCCCTTCGTGTTTCCTTTGTGCCCTTTGTGTCTTTGTGGTTAATCCTTTTTGAACCACAAAGGCACAAAGAACACAAAGATTCACAAAGAAAAAAGTGCAGTCATTGGCATTGCACAGTATATACTGTTTACGGGGTCAAATGGGTCGTTTTCTTTGCGTACGGTTTACGGTATATCACTCAGGATACACCCACGGTGCCCGATAGGTTCGGGAAAGCAGTTTAACGGCTTCCGGGTCGTTCGGTATGGTCTGCTTCTCCCCATCCCAAACAATTCCGCGACCAAGTTTCAAAGACAACATGCCAAGCAGTGCCATCGTTGTCGAACGGTGTCCCTTTTCGATATCGCAGACGGGTGTCTTGCCCGACTCGATGCAACTGATGAAATCTGCCCAAAGAGCGTCAATGTTCTGGTCGTCCGGTTTGTTAAGTTGCGGCGGCATATGCTCTTCCGGCTCCACGTTCATGTTACCGCTGCGGTAGAAACTCCAGCCGTCCTGCCAGCCGAGATGCAATGTGCCTCTTGTACCGTAAAAGTAGATGCCGATGTGGTGCCGCTCCGGCGGATTGCCCGAATACCGGCGATGTTCCCAAAGGACATTGAACTTGTCGAATTGGAAAATAGTGTGCTGCGTGTCCGGTCCGTCGGAGTTGTCTTCCGCAACGAACCGACCGCCGGTGGACGCAACGCTCTTGGGATACTGCTCTTCCTGCGACCACCAGAGAATCTGGTCGAGCCAATGGATTCCCCAGTCGCCGAGTTGACCGGTAGCGAAATCCATGAAATTGCGAAATCCTCGGGGATGAATCCGTTTATTGAACGGGACAAGCGGTGCTGGTCCGCACCACATATTCCAGTCGAGTCCTTCCGGCACTGGCGAATCGGGTTCCTTTGTGCCGGCACCGCCTTGATAATGCACGAAGGCGCGAACGGACCCGATTTTTCCGAGTCTGCCGCTTTTCAAAAGTTCCATTGCGGCTATATTGTGCGGCGACACTCGGCGGTGTGTACCGACCTGAACGGTGCGTTTTGTTTCCCTCGCCGTCTTGACCATAGCAATTCCCTCATTGATCGTATGGCTGATCGGTTTTTCGAGGTAAACGTGAGCACCGGCTTTGCACGCATCAATCGTAATGAGGGCATGCCAATGGTCTGGCGTGGCGTTGATCACGATGTCCGGCTTGACTTGTTCGAGCATTTCTCGGTAATCGTTAAATCCTTTCGGCAGGGTGCCGGTTGCTTCTTCGACTTTTTTGAGAGCGGGATCGAGATAGTTTTTGTCCACATCGACGAGGGCGACTGGTTCGACGGTTTTCGATGCGATGGCGGTATTGAGGATATTCATTCCCCACCATCCGCTTCCGACGAGGGCAACGCGGTATTTTTTGTTTGTATCTGCACCGAAAACTGCCGGCACTGGCAATGTGGAAACGGCGGTTGCTGCCATCGTCGAGGCGGTTAGAAATTTGCGTCGAGAGAGTTTCATAATTTTCTCCAAAGGTTGGTTGAAGTTTTTCGGCAAGCCACCAAAAGAATCGGCATGACTCGTCCTGCATAGTATAGCCGATCCGCCAGCGTAAAACAACTCCGGGACCAAACGCTTGACGCTCGCCAACAATGTGTTATGATAGGACGTTACGCTTGTTGGTTTTCTGCTGTCATTGCGCCGCCTATGAAACGATTGATTTTTTCCACACTGACCGCCTTGACACTGCCGCTCGTCGCGGCGACCCTGCTGATCGCTCAAGTTCCCGAAACGGTCTCCTCACTGCCCAAGCCCGACGAAAGTCCCCTCTTCGTAGAACGGTACGCCGAATTGCAACCGAACGAACGCATTGCCGTCCAAGTTTACGAACGCTGCAACAGAAGCGTTGTGAATATCGATACGCAGAAAACGTACAACGTGTTTCTCTTCGGTCAAATCGACGAGCCCGGGGCGGGAAGCGGAATCGTACTCGACAAAGAAGGGCACATTTTGACCAATTTTCACGTCATCGCAGGAGTCGATGCGGCAAAGATCACGCTCTTCAACGGCGAATCCTACGACGCAAAGCCGGTCGGAATCGATCCCATTACGGACTTGGCGGTGGTGCAAATTGCCGCTCCGAAGGAATTCTTGTTTCCGATCACCGATTCGGGTATCGCCGATTCGTCAAAACTGTTGGTGGGACAGCAGATTTTCGCTATCGGTAATCCTTTCGGTCTAGAGCGGACATTGACCGGCGGATTGATTTCGAGTTTGAACCGCTCAACGCCGAGCCGTGTCGAGGCACGCAGTATTCGAGGACTCATTCAGACCGATGCGGCGATCAATCCGGGCAACTCCGGCGGACCTCTGTTGGACACACAGGGACGGCTGATCGGGATCAACACGGCAATCGCCAGCAAGAGCGGCGGAAGTCACGGCGTAGGTTTTGCGATTCCCTCGAAGACGATTCTGCGCATTGTGCCGCATCTTATCAAAAACGGCAAAGTGGTTCGAGGAGAGACCGGCATTGATTCGGTGCGGGAAGTCTCACAGGGCTTGTTGATTTTGACACTGGCGACGAACGGACCTGCCGAAAAGGCGGGACTAAACGGCGTAAGAGTAACGAGAGTCCGGGGAATCATCCAACGTGATTTTAGTACGGCGGACATTATCACGGCGGTAGAGGGCGCACCGACTCGAAAGGCGGATGATTTTACGTCGGTCATTGATGAGCGGGGACCCGGTGATCGTATCGTGCTGGATGTACTCCGAGAAGGCAAGACGATTAAAGTGCCGCTCGTCCTCGGCACCCCGGAGTAATGCCGCCGCGTACAGAATTCATTGTGGGACCCCTCCCTTTTGCCGAATTTCACGGCTACACACTAAACCATGACAGAACAAAACAAGACAACGCGTCGTGCCTTTCTCAAGACAACGCTCGGAACCGGTTTACTCATCGGCGGCGGACAAACCGGCACTGCCCAGCCGTGGAGCGGTGGACGAGGACAACCGCAAGGACAACAACGCGCCGGACAAAGAACACCGTTGCCGATTCTGCCGGAGAATCCGTCGATCCAACATCACAGAAACCGTTGCCGAAGCTGCGGTCGATGCCGGACATTTTGCCAAAACACAACAGGCGTGTTCGGACAAACTGTTCCCTCCGGTGAAGCAGCATGCATCGGTTGCGGACAATGCACCCACTATTGTACCCGCGCCATCACGGAAAAATACCATTATCAAGCCGTTGCCCAAGCGGTTGCTGATCCGAATAAAATCGTCGTTGCTTCCACCGCACCGGCGATCCGCGTTGCTCTTGGTGAAATGTACCGCCTCGCTCCCGGCACGAATGTCGAAGGCAAAATCGTCGGGGCATTGAAGCAACTCGGTGTCGATCACGTTCTCGACGTAACATTCTCCGCCGATTTGACGATTATGGAGGAAGCCTCGGAACTGCTCCAACGGCTTGACGGCGAGGCAAAAAATCTGCCGATGTTCACGAGTTGCTGTCCCGCCTGGGGATGGTTCGTCCATTTGTTCTATCCCAATCTCATGCCGCATCTTTCGACGGTGAAGAGTCCCATAACGATACAGGGGGCGTTGGTTAAAACCTATTTCGCTCAAAAGATGGGAATCGACCCGGAAAAAATTGTCCACGTTGCGTTGACTCCCTGTACAGCAAAGAAGGCGGAGATTTTGTTCGGAATGAATGCCGCCGGGATGTCGCTCGGCAAACCGGAGATGCTGGATGTGGACATTGCCCTGACCTGCCGGGAGGTAGCGTATCTGCTG
>Ga0099364_10012728_pt1 | contig 11325 bp, 8 predicted proteins | sample TergutTh196P3_FD_73070 | JGI IMG/M metagenome (GOLD analysis project Ga0099364, IMG submission 73070) | Microcerotermes parvus P3 segment gut microbial communities from Pointe-Noire, Republic of the Congo - Th196 P3 | ecosystem: Host-associated > Arthropoda: Insects > Digestive system > Gut ...
TGCCGCGCCCGAGGTCATGGCCGAAGTACACCTCGCCAACGGCATGCCGTCCTTCACTCTCGTCGGCCTGCCCGATACCGAAGTGCGCGAGGCGCGCGACCGGGTGCGGGCAGCCCTGCTGATTTCCAAGTTCGAATTCCCACAGCGCCGCATCACCGTCAACCTTGCGCCTGCCGATCTGCCCAAGGAAGGCGGGCGGTTCGACCTACCCATCGCGCTGGGCATCCTGGCGGCGTCAAGGCAAATACCGGCGCGCGCGCTCGAAGGACAGGAATTCTGCGGAGAACTATCGCTCGACGGCAGTCTGCGCGGTATTCGTGGCGCGCTGGCTGCCGCGCTGGCCGCCCGGCGGGCGGGTAGAGCCTTGTTCCTGCCGCGCATCAATGCCGACGAAGCCGCCCTGGCGCGCGGAGTGACGATACAGCCGGCGGATTCACTGCTGGCAATCTGCGCCCATCTCAGCGGGCAGGCTCTCATCCAGCCTCATGCCGTTCCCGCTGCGTCGGGCGTGGAGCAGGACGATGCGCCCGACATGCTCGACGTGCGCGGCCAGTTCCAGGCGCGACGCGCGCTGGAAGTCGCCGCAGCCGGCGCGCATTCGCTGCTTTTCTACGGCCCGCCGGGCACGGGCAAGTCGATGCTGGCCAAGCGATTGCCGGGGCTGTTGCCGCCTTTGGACGAAGACGAGGCGCTGGAAAGCGCGGCCATCTATTCGATCATTGGCGGATTCGATGTCAGGCGCTGGCGCGCGCGGCCCTTCCGTTCCCCGCATCACTCGGCTTCGGCTGCGGCATTGATCGGCGGTGGAAGTATTCCGATGCCCGGCGAAATCTCGCTCGCGCACCACGGCATCCTCTTTTTGGACGAACTTCCCGAATTCAACCGCCGGGTGCTCGAATCCATGCGAGAACCCCTGGAGGCCGGGACGGTCTGCGTATCGCGCGCCCGGCAAAGAGCCGAATTTCCGGCGCGTTTCCAACTCGTGGCGGCGATGAACCCCTGCCCCTGTGGCTACGCCGGTCATCCGGCGCGCGCATGCACCTGCACGCCTGCCCAGGTTGCCAACTACCACGCGAGACTCTCCGGTCCGATGCTCGACCGCATCGACCTCACCATCGAAGTGCCGCCCGTGTCCTATTCCGATCTGGCCGGACGGCCTGCGGGCGAATCGAGCGCCGCCGTCCGCGTCAGGGTCATCCGGGCGCGCGAGTGCCAGATGTCCCGTCAGGGCATGCCCAACGCCCGGCTCGAAGCGGGACGGGTCGAAGAACTGTGCGCCCCCGACGCCGCAGGCGCGGCGCTTGCCGAAGCGGCGATGCGCCGCCTCAATCTCTCGGCGCGCGCCTACCACCGCGTACTCCGTGTCGCGCGCACGCTGGCCGACCTGAGCGGCGATGAACACCCCGGCGCGATGCACATGGCCGAGGCGATCCAGTATCGGAGGGGGCCGGGTGTGTCAAAATGAAGTGTTGTGGTGCGTAAAGTAAAAGACAGCTTCTTGTGTCCTTGCGCCAGGTGCGTCTTGCGCTGCCTCCCCATGAGGAACTGAAATGAACAAAGCCATCTTCATTACCGGCGCGACATCCGGTTTCGGACGCACGCGCGTATCGTTGCCGGACGGGCGATCAGGCCGCCTCAAATCGTCTTTATCGTGGAACCGAACCGCTAACGGCAGAAGACATCGCCGAGCAGATCTTCTACGTCGCCAACCTGCCCGATCACATCAACATCAACCGACTGGAAGCCATGACCACGCGGCAGGCATGGTCGGCCTATGCGGTGGATCGGGATTGAGGGTTGGGCCTTCCAGGCAGAAAAATCCAACTATATGGGGTAATATTTGCGGCGAACGCACCATTTGATACGACAGTGGTGCATGAAAGATTCCCTGCGAGGTTCCCATATGCCCGAGCGCACCAATGCCCATTTATCTCAAACTCTGACTGAATTTGTGAACCGCGTGGCAAACGAGACAGAACTTTACAAAGCTCCCAGTGAATACATGCTTGATCTGATTCGCCGCGATACCGAGATGGATGTTTGATAGGAGATAACAAGCAATGGCGCAAAGATTATCCCCGGATTATCCGGGTTCTCGCTGGTGGAAATTCGATTTTCATACCCATACGCCTGCCTCGCATGACACGCCGTGGCATAGGGAAGATTTGCAACTGGAACCGCAGGACTGGCTGCTGAAGTTCATGGCTAAGGAGATCGACTGCGTAGCTATCACAGATCACAACAGTGGGGTATGGATCGACAGACTCAAGGAAGCCTATGAGCAGATGAAAATACAGGCTGAACAAGGGCAGTCACCTGCAGGGTTTCGGGAACTGACGCTGTTTCCAGGTGTGGAAATTTCGGCCAATGGTGGCGTGCATCTGCTCGCTCTCTTTGATCCCACAGCAGCTACCAGCGACATTGATACGCTACTTGGCAGGGTCGGCTATGAGGGAGCGAAGGGTGACACCAACGCTGAAACTCAGCATAGTCTGGAGCAGGTTATTCAAGATGTGCTCGATTCAAATGCGATTCCGATTCCAGCGCATGCTGATGACGACAAGGGACTACTCCGTGTGGAGCCAAACACGCGCCAAAGTTCGTTAAGCGCCACGATGATAAAGCAGGCTCTGGAAGTGAAAGGTCTACTGGCTGTGGAGTGGAAAGACTTATCCAACCCTTTGCCGCAGGTGGCTGAGAACCTTGCCCGTCGTCTTGCTCGTGTCCTTGGAAGTGATTGCCACTCTTTTAAGAATTCAAACGAACCAGGAGAAAGTTTCACTTGGGTCAAGATGGCTCATCCAACGCTCGAAGGGTTGCGCCTAGCGCTGCTGGACGGCAATGACGTGTCGATTCGGCGTAGTGATGAAGGCTCTTTCGATCCGTATCGGGTACCTGTTGATGCGATTACCGGAATTGAGATCAAGAAAATGCGTTATATGGGGAATGGCACGCCTGCAAAACTGACATTTTCGCCATTTTTTAACGCGATTATTGGCGGTCGCGGTACAGGAAAATCTACCGTGGTACACGCTCTACGGTTGGCGATGGGGCGCTACCAAGAGCTGGGACAACAAAACGAATTACGTACACAGTTCGATGCTTTTCACAAAAACGTGATAGGTGCAGATACGGTCATCCGAGTGTACTGGTGGCACGAGAAAACTCAACTTCAACTACGGTGCCCATTCAATGGGAAGGGCGTAGTGGTTGAGGAGTGGCACGATGGGCAGTGGCAAGCATCGCCCAGCCAAAACGTGAATAGAGCACGATTTCCGGTGCAGATTCTATCCCAAGGGCAGGTTGCGGAACTGGCCAGTAGCGGGCGACAGACTTTGCTATCCATGATTGACGAAGCCGCCAATGTCGGGCCGCTACGGCAGGTTTTCGAGGAAAATAAACGTACCTTTCTCACCTTGTGCGCCCGGTTGCGCGAGTTGGACAGCAAGCTGCTCGGAAAATCCGAAGTTGAGCGCAAACTGGGAGAAACCACCAAAAAGCTGGAGGCATTGTCTCAGACCGACCATGCGGCAGTATTGCGCGACTACGCGCAGACGCAGCATCAGATCAGAGAGATGAAGTCTCTGTTTGATCAAATACACGATGATGCGAAAAGGGTCGCCGATTTAACCGATCATATTGGGCTTGACGATTGGCCCAGCCAGTACTTCACCGAACAGGACGACGATCTGCTGGCTTGGCGCAAGGAAATCGACTCTCGGGTGGAACTGGTTCGTGCAAATTTACGAGAGCAGGCAAAAACATTGGGTTCTCTCTTCGAGGCATTGCAGATAGATACTCGGTTTGTGCAATGGACGGCGCGTACTCAAGCGGCCCAACAGGCATATACCGCGCTACAACAGCAACTCGTGGCGCAAGGCGTCGACGATCCTAAAGCCTTTGACCGCTTAACACAGGAACGGCAGCAACTGGAAGCGCAAAATAAGACGCTTCAGAAGATGCAGGATGATCGACAAGTGCTAGCGCAGCAGATCGAAGACCAGCGCGTGCAACTCACACAGAGACGAAAAGACATCACGCAGGCGCGTCAATCTTTTGTCCAGAGGACACTGACTGGCAATCGTTACGTGAAGATCACAGTTGAGCCTTTCGGTTTCGACCCAAAACGGATAGAGCGCGAGTTGCGCAATTTGGTCGACGTACTTGACGAACGCTTCGCCGAAGATATTCTTCAGTTGTCCGAAGATGGTGAACCTTGTAGCGGAATAGCATTCGATTTAGCGCAGTCTGGCAAGGCCAACAAGGAAAGAACCATCAGTACCGTCAAACAAAGGCTACTGGACGCCGATTACAGGGGGCATTTTCGCAACTACTTGCAGCGCAAACATGAAAAACCCGACTTCAAGGATCACATCCAGACTTGGTTTCCTGAAGATGATCTGCGGATCAAGTACCAGCACGATGGGAAGTGGGTTTCTATCGAGCAAGGATCGCAGGGGCAGCGCTCGGCGGCGTTGCTGGCTTTTCTGCTGGCGTTCGGTAATGAACCCATCGTGCTCGATCAACCCGAAGATGATCTGGATAACTATTTGATCTATGACTTGATCGTGCAGCAGATTCGGGAAAACAAGCTGCGCCGCCAACTCATCATCGTCACGCATAACCCGAATGTAGTGGTAAACGGTGATGCAGAATTAGTACATGTCATGGAGTTCGGGAAAGGACAGTGCTTCGTCAAGCAAGTCGGCGCGTTGCAGGAATCGCCTGTTCGCGGCGAGGTTTGCCGTGTGATGGAAGGTGGACGCGAAGCATTTGCGCGGCGCTGGAAACGTTTAGGGTCGGAGGGCTGAGATGCTGTACACACGCAGCGAATTGTTGGAAAAAATCCGCCTTGGCGAAGACAGCTTTTTTGAACTGAAGGAAGTCCGTTTTTCCGGTAGCAAGATACGAGGCCCTTCTCAAGACGACCTTGCCGGTGAATTAGCCGCTTTTGCCAACAGTGGAGGCGGTGTATTGCTGATGGGCGTGGAAGACGAGAGCCGCGAAGTGGTTGGTATTGACCTCGACAAACTCGATGCCGTGGAGGTGTTGCTGCGTCAGGCGTGTGAAGACTCCGTCACGCCACCGCTTGCGCCTGTCATCGAGCGTCTGACATTGCCAGACGCAACCGGCAATGAACGGCCAATCATCCGCGTCGAGGTGACACGTAGCCTGTTCGTGCACCAAAGTCCAGGCGGTTACTTGCAGCGTGTTGGCTCATCGAAACGACCCATCCCCCCTGACCAACTCGCACGATTGTTTCAGCAACGCAGCCAGTCACGTTTAATTCGTTTTGACGAAACACCCGTTCCTCGCGCGACGCTGACCGACTTGGACGAGAGGCTTTGGCGACGGTTCACGTCAGGACAAGACATCGACGCACCGGAAATCCTCCTCAATAAGCTTGCGATGGTCGCGTGCGACGAGCGGGACGTTTGGCGACCCACGATAGCGGGTTTACTCATGGGAAGCCGTTCCCCGCAGCAGTTCTTGCCAGATGCCTTTATTCAGGCGGTAGCGTACCGAGGGTCGGACGTTCTGCCCGTAGCCGAATCAGCCTACCAGCGAGATGCCCAAGACATCACCGGGCCATTGGATCAACAGATTCTCGATGCCTGTGCTTTTGTGCGCAAAAACATGAACGTAGCTGCGTACAAGCACGCGCAAGGCGGACGGGAGGATCTGCCTCAGTTCGACTTACGGGCTGTATTCGAGGCAGTTACCAATGCAGTGGCTCACCGAGACTACTCGATGGCAGGAACCAAGGTGAGGCTGCGCCTGTTTGACGACAGGCTGGAGATTTATTCTCCTGGGATGCTTGTCAACACCATGACAACGGAGAGTCTGCCATTTCGGCAAGCGGCGCGAAATGAGGCGTTGACCAGCCTTTTGGCTCGTTGCCCTATTACCGACAATAGGCTGACGGAACACCGAAACCATATCATGGATAAGCGCGGAGAGGGGGTACCGACCATTCTGGATGCGAGTAAAAGGCTATCAGGAAAGCGCCCGGAGTACAGGCTGAATGACGATAGTGAACTGATGCTGACCATCTACGGCGCTCGCATGGAGTAGGAGGCATACTCTCAAGCATTCTGAGCAAAAGACATCATCGAGTGGTAACAAATTTGACTCATCCCCAACGCCCTCTGCCCGCACGCGCGCAAGCACTCACCCCCGGAACCGTCGTTGCCGCGTTTGGCCGTCATTTTGAAGTCCGAACCGCCGACGGCATCCTGCGCTGCCACACCCGTGGCAAAAGGAATGATTACGCCTGCGGCGATCAGGTCGACATCGCCCCCGCAGGCGACGGATTGGGGGTCATCGAGGCACGACACCCGCGCCGCAATCTGCTGTGGCGCTCCGATGCGTTCCGCCAGAAGCTGCTTGCTGCCAACCTGAGTCGAATCGTTATCGTCACCGCAACCGAGCCGGGGTTTTCCGACTTGCTCGTGTCGCGCTGTCTCGTGGCAGCGGAAAGCGAAAACATCTCTGCACTCATCGCGCTCAACAAGGTCGACCTGACCGCCAACCTGCCTGCTGCGCGCGAGCGTCTCGCGCTATTCGCCGCACTCGGCTACCCGGTCGTCGAGATCGAAGCCCTCCTCGGCACAGAGGCGCTCGAACCCTGGTTACGGAACGAACGAGTCTTGCTCGTCGGTCAATCCGGCATGGGCAAATCCACCCTCATCAACGCCCTTGTGCCCTTCGCTGCGGCCAGCGTCGGCGAAATCTCCATCGCGCTGGGCAGCGGAAGCCACACCACCACCCTCACCCGGCTTTATCCGCGTGGAGAAGGCTGGTTGGTCGACAGCCCCGGCTTGCAGACGTTCGGGCTGGCCCATCTCGACCCCGGCGCGCTGGAGAGCGCCTTTATCGAATTCCGCCCCCATCTCGGACAATGTCGTTTCCGGGATTGCCGCCACGATGCCGAACCCGGCTGCGCGTTGCGTGCCGCCGTGGAGGCAGGAACCCTCTCCGCGCGGCGCATCGAACACTATCACCTCATCCGCAACGAAATCGCCGCCGCGCGTCGCGCCAACCAGAAGTGACGCCAGCCAGAGGCGTTAATTTGATCTTTCTTAATCTCCGGTACCGAAAAAAGACTTAATATCCATAGATTATAAAAACGACTTACCCCGACATCCCGGTTTCACAGTCATGACTGAATGATATTTCAGTCTCAACAACAAGGAGGAGGAGAACGATGAAAGCATTGGTGTATGGAGGCCCCGGTCAAAAGGCATGGACGGAAAAGGCGAATCCCACGATTGAAAAACCGACGGATGCCATCGTCCGCATCACCAAAACCACGATCTGCGGAACCGACCTGCACATCCTCAAGGGCGATGTGCCCGCCGTCACCCCCGGTCGCGTGCTCGGACACGAGGGCGTAGGCATCATAGAAGAGACCGGCAGCGCCGTGCGCAACTTCAAGAAAGGCGATCGCGTGTTGATCTCCTGCATCACGTCCTGCGGAAGCTGCCCGAATTGCAAGCGTCAGATGTATGCGCACTGCGCCGATGGCGGCTGGATTCTCGGTCATCTCATCGACGGCACACAGGCCGAATTCGTGCGCATCCCGCACGCCGACAACAGCATGTACCCGATTCCGGTCGGTGCGGATGAAGAAGCTCTCGTGATGTTGAGCGACATCCTCCCCACGGGTTTCGAGATCGGCGTGCTCTACGGCAAGGTCGGCCCCGGTGACACTGTTGCCATCGTCGGCGCAGGACCCATCGGCATGGCAAGCCTGCTCACCGCCCAGTTCTACAGCCCCTCGCGCATCATCATGGTCGACCTCGACCCCAACCGGCTCGAAGTCGCCAAGAAGTTCGGCGCAACCGATGTGGTCTGCGCCAGCGGCGCTCAGGCTGTCGAGCAGATCATGGCCCTGACCGCCGGCGGCGTGGGCGTAGACGTCGCCATCGAGGCAGTAGGCATCCCCGCCACGTTCGATGTCTGCCAGAAAATCCTCGCGCCGGGCGCGCGGCTGGCAAACGTGGGCGTGCATGGCGTTGGCGTCAACCTGGAACTTGAAAAGCTGTGGATACGTAACGTGACTATCAGTACCGGGCTGGTCAACACGAACACCACGCCGATGCTGCTCAAGACCGTGCAATCCGGCAAGGTCGATCCTACCCGCCTGATTACCCACCGCTTCCGCCTCGATCAGTTCGAGGAGGCGTACCGGGTCTTCGGCGATGCCGCAAAGGAAAAATCGCTCAAGGTCATCATCAGCACCTGAAGCGAAACACGACAGTAGCGCCTCAAAAGGCGGCGTGGCGCAAGCCCGCCGCCTTTGCTATTCACCCGGCAATTAACAGGCCGCTCAACCCCCCAACATCTTTGGTCATCCAGTGCTGCCGATGAAGATTTTCTGCTGTTTATCTGTTCTGTTGTCATAAAACCCGGATTTTGGCCGGTTTTTTGCCCTTTTTTCGGGTTTCTGTTCGCCTTTCGGCGATCATTGGGCGCAATACGCCCTATAGCAGGTTGCTCAAAAACTCTGCCAGTACGCTTTTTGAAAAGTGACATATGCATAATTTCAAGGAGCAACTCTACATGCACCGCCTGTCATCCTGCGCGGAGTCGCAGGACCCATGCGGTGTGTGGATTGCAGCGACTTCGCTTCGCTACGCGCTGCAATGACGGTGGTACTTCGCCGATTTGTGCACACTCACAGTGTTTTTGAGCAACCTGCTACACGATACACGTTTGTGCTAACAAAAAAGCATAATCTTACTGTATAATGCTACGAGTATATTTCATATACCTGGACAAGATGATGAACGACACTTTCTATTACGCCAGCAACGACGCCATGTTCAAGATGATTTTTGGCGACGAACGGGACATCGGGCCGCTCGTGGCATTCTTGCAGGCGACGCTCGATCTGCCCCCGGAGGACTACGCCGAGGTGAGCCTCGTCAACCCGTTCCTGGCCCGCGAACACCCTGACGACAAGCTCGGCATCCTCGATGTCAGGCTCAGGACGCAGACGGAACGACGCTGTGGGACTGGCTCAAGTTCGTGGGCGCCCGGAAAATGGAGGTACTGGAAATGCTGACCGAAAAAAACCCGCAAGTCGGCAAGGCGGTCGCCAAGCTGGTGGAACTCAACGAAGACGAACGCGCGCGCATGATCGCCAGTTCACGCGAGAGGCTGCGCATGGATCACGCGTCGCGGTTGCGCACGGCGAGAGAGGAAGGTCGAGAGGAAGGCATGGAACAAGGCCGCCTTGCGGTAGCGCGCAGGCTGCTCAGCACGGGGATGCCCGTTGAGACTGTCGCACAGATTACGGAGTTATCCTGCGAAACCATTCAAACCTTGCTTCACTGACCTGTTTGTACTCGCCTCGCAGGGTTTTTGAGCAACCTGTTACTGCTTGTATCAGCGAACTTCCATGACGCGCGAATCAATAATGTACTTGGCCGATGTGCTTCCCAGGAGGAAACCAAAGCCATAGTCTTCCAGGTAGTAATACGAGGAGATTTCGTCGATCTTGCTCCCGACGACATGACATCTCAATTCCTTCGCCTGCCCCTGGAATTGCGAATGTAACTCGCTGGCCGATATGCTGCGGGCGACCTTGCAAATGACTTCCGACTCCCGGTTGGACTGATTGGTCATGAGATCCGTCATCCGCAGACGCTGCCAATACCCCAGTTGGGCGCCGACAGGCATCTCCTTCCAGTTTCCCCGCAATTCGAGCCTGTCGACCTGAAAGACGCTCTGCTCCTCATTGCTGTAGTGCATCTGGCTGATGGGAATCAGGCCGAGAAAACTCATCTGTTCCGTTCTGTCGTCGCCTTCCTGCTGCGTGATGTAGAAAACGCCCGGTACCGATGTCGGCTCGACCGAGACTTCCTGCCGGAAGAACCCAGGCTTGTTCAGGCGGGCCGCCGCGCTGCCGCCCAGGGACGTGCGGGTTCCATCCACGCGCATGCCGCTGATGGACTGCCTGGACGAAACATACTCGAACTGCTTGAGTTGGGCGGCGATATTTGCATCCGGATCGGGCAAAGCGGAAAAGTTCGGCAAACGCTTGCCGCGCGACTCAGGCGGCAGAAGGGTTTGAGACAAGTCTTCCTGACTGCAAATCGTCGATAGCAAGGTGGCGGAATCGCCGGTGGCCTGCGGAATTTTCAGGACGGGCGGACGCACCTGCATTCCACCGTCCGTAATCGTCTGCTGTTGATCCAGGTAATAGACATGGAGAAGGGAATACGACTGCTTCTGGCAATCCACATGGTATAATCCGGCCCGGCGGGCATATGGAGCCTTGTAAAGCCGGATATACGCGATATGGGGATAATCGACAGCCGCCCAGACACGCACGCTGCCATCGGCCAGTGTTTTCAGGCTCGAAACCTCCACCAGGAGTTGCGTATCGTTTTTCTTGTTGTAGGCGATCTCGCGCCAGGATGAGTCGCGTTCACAGGCATTTTTGACAACGCTCAACTGATGAACGGCCTTGGATGTCGACGCGCTCAAGGCAAGCGGAGGAGCATAGAGTGAGGTTCCTTCGGCATAATGCCTTTCCTTTCTGACGGGGGACGCTTTCCTGTTCAGGATGTCTCCATACACCCAGTCTGCGCCTCCGCTCGCGCAATCCGCCCGGAGATACAACTCTCCGCCCGTCTTGCCCTTGGGTTCCAGCAACCGCACGGCCAAGGAAACTTTTGCGCCATCGCGCAACACGCTTTCCTCGATCACATTTTTTTCTTCAACGGCCTGTCTGACGGTCTGGTCGATCTGCCTCTGATCGCTCGACGGCTTTTGGGGGAAAGAAGTGGAACCGCATGCGATCAGGGCGGAAGATATGGAGAAAATGGCAAACAGATTCGATGTTTTCATGATGATCCCGGAAAATGCTGGCGGCGCTATCGGCGGAGGTGCACGTACAGAACTAACATAAGCATCGGTATTCTAACCCCAATCCCTGGGAGACGCCCTGCCATGAATGGAGAGAATTCTGCGGCGGGAATAATGATCTGCGTTCCGGCGCAATTACCCCGAAACCGTCCCTTATCCACGCATGGCAAATAGACCCCTCGGCTATCATGCCCGGACTGTCATTTCACCTGCTTACCCGATATGTCGACTTCCCGCATCGAACGCCTCGTGGCAACCGCCAGTGAAATCATTCTCGGCAAGGAGTACGAGTGCCGGCTGGCTCTCTCGTGCCTGCTTGCCCGTGGTCACCTGCTGATCGAGGATGTTCCGGGCACGGGCAAGACGACGCTCACCCACACGCTCGCCCGCCTGTTGGGGCTGCAATTCCAGCGCGTCCAGTTCACCAGCGATCTGCTGCCTGCCGAT
>Ga0099364_10012729_pt1 | contig 11324 bp, 10 predicted proteins | sample TergutTh196P3_FD_73070 | JGI IMG/M metagenome (GOLD analysis project Ga0099364, IMG submission 73070) | Microcerotermes parvus P3 segment gut microbial communities from Pointe-Noire, Republic of the Congo - Th196 P3 | ecosystem: Host-associated > Arthropoda: Insects > Digestive system > Gut ...
TTTGTATAATGGCTACCATGCCATTAGGCCTGAGGGATTTCGCTATCAGGATCAAGTTTCTCAAGCAGAAGAGATAGTGACGAGATATAAATTGTACTCAAAGCTTGCTAGCAAGTATTTGAAGTTGAATCCCAAAACACAACAGCATATTTCTCAAAGTATTAAGGGTGTTTTAGGAGGAAAAAAGACACTTGGGATTCAGGTGCGAGGATTTGGGGATAAGACCGCAGGGCATCCAGTTCCGATAAGCCCTTCAGAACACATTATAAAAGCAAGAGAAGCACTTGAGAAACACGGTTTTGAAAGAATATTCTTAGCCACAGACATAGAAGAAGCGGTAAGGCAATTTGAAGATGCTTTTGGTAGCATAGTTGTGTATTACAAAAATACCGCCCGTTATAAGCCCAACAGCGAGTACAGAGACTTGCATCAGAGCACACTTGATATACGAAATGCACGAACTGATAACAGATACTTAATGGGGTTGGAAGCCATCACCGATATATATACGCTGGCTTCCTGTCAGGGTCTTGTTGCAGGGTTTTCAAATATCGCAAATGCTGCCACATACCTCAATGGAGGGAATTATGATTACAAATGGATAATAAACAAAGGTGTTTACGGAGATAATATACCCCATAGTTATTGGAAAGGGGATAAAACAGACGATCAGAATAGAAAAAGGTTAGTTTTAATGGACAAGAGCAATATTTGAAAACACAGTGCAAAGTAATTTGAGAGGCAAAGAAAATGATATATACCCGCACTCCATTTAGGCTGTCGTTTTTCGGCGGCGGTACAGACTATCAACCTTTCTTTGAAAAGCACGGGGGAAGCGTAGTATCTACTACAATTGATAAATACTGCTACACAACCATCCGTCGCTGCCCTCCATTTTTCGACTACCACACTCAGGTGCGCTACTCGAAAACAGAGAGCGTAAGAAAAACAGAAGAAATAGAACACCCGCTCGTGCGAAACTGCATGATGTATATGGGGATGCATAATCTCAGTGTTGGCTATGATGCGGATTTGCCCGCAAGGTCGGGTTTAGGCAGCAGCAGTTCGTTTGCAGTCGGCCTGATTCAGACCATGTACGCATTCCAAGGCAAATACGTCAGCAAGCAGAAAATAGCTGAAAACGCCATCCATGTTGAACGGGTCCTATGTGATGAGAGCGGCGGCTGGCAGGATCAAATTGCAGCGGCTTTCGGTGGTCTCAATCGCATTGATTTCGGTGCTGACGGATTCTCTGTCAAGCCTGTGATAATATCGCCAAGGCGAAAGCAGGAAGCAGAAGATCGCCTGATGATGTTTTTTACCGGAATTTCACGCTTTTCAGATGCTATTGCAGCGACTCAAACTTCTGCTATAAAAGACAACACATCGCAGCTTTTAGAATTGAAAAGCCTTGTTGACGAAGCGGAAATGATTCTCAGCTCACAAACTGACATTTCGGAGTTCGGACGATTGCTTGATTACGCATGGCAATTGAAACGGGGATTGTCAAAGGATATCTCAACAAGCTACATTGACAATATTTATCAAAAAGCAAAAAACGCCGGGGCAATAGGTGGGAAGCTGATGGGTGCCGGGGGAGGCGGATTTATGGTGTTTTTTGCTCAGCCCGACGCTTTTCAGAAAATACGCGATGCGCTTAGCGAGTTGGTCTATGTTCCTTTTACCTTTGAAAACGAGGGCAGCAAAATCATCCATTATGCTCCGGAGTAATTTGCTCAAAGTTATATTCACGAGTATAGCAATCTATGAAACCGATTTTCTGTCAAGCATAGTTTCAATATTTTAACTAAATTGGGAGGATATCAGAAAATGGCAAACATTCTAATTACAGGGGGCGCAGGTTACATTGGCTCGATACTAACCCCAATTCTTTTGTCAAAAGGTCATAATGTAACAGTTCTGGACAATTTTTTGTTTAAGCAGAACTCCCTCTTGAACTGCTGTGCCGAACCGAATTTCACAATTATTCGCGGTGATGCCCGCGATGGGGATAGTTTGCGCAAAGCAATTGCCGGGCAGGACTATATTATCCCGCTGGCTGCTATTGTGGGGTTTCCATTGTGCGAAGCGGATAAAACAGCGGCATTAACTACAAATCTGGACGCAATAAAGTTGCTGCTAAAACTGCGCGGGTCGGGCCAGCGTGTGATATATCCGTGCACCAACAGCGGATACGGCAAAGGTGCCGATGATGCCCCATGCACCGAGGATTCCCCCATGCAACCCGTGTCATTGTACGGCGAAACAAAAGTCGAGGCTGAGAAGGCTGTGCTGGACGAAGCAAATTCGTTGACATTTAGATTCGCGACAGTATTTGGCGCATCGCCGCGCATGCGTTTGGACTTGCTTGTCAACGACTTCGTGTACCGTGCGGTTTTTGATCGCGCCGTGGTTATTTTTGAAGGAAGCTTCAGAAGAAACTATATACATATACGAGATGCGGCCAGTGCAATAACCCATGCGATCGACAACTTCGATTCCATGAAGGGAAGGCCATATAATTGCGGGCTATCTTCGGCAAACCTTACGAAAACTCAGCTATGCGAAACTATCAAGAAGCATATTCCGGAGTTTGTTTATATTGAGGCGGCAATTGGCGAGGACCCCGACAAGCGCGACTATATAGTCTCAAACGCACGTTTGGAGGCTACCGGATGGAGACCCCGATATTCACTCGACGATGGGATCGAAGAACTAAAGAAAGCCTACTCAATTATAAAGAATAACACATACTCAAACATATAGTGTATTAATAAGTCATTTCATCAAAGTTTTAACAGGAAGCACAGGATATATAGATGGAAGTAACTTCAAAAATCTACGTTGCCGGACACGGCGGATTGGTAGGGTCTGCTATCTGTCGTGCGTTGCGGCAAGAGGGGTATGACAATGTCGTGACACGGATGCGGTCGGAATTGGATTTGCGCGACCAAACGGCCGTGAACTCGTTTTTCTCGGACGAACGGCCGGAATATGTTTTTCTTGCGGCGGCAAGAGTCGGCGGGATTGTTGCAAATGCGTCTTATCCTGCTGACTTCATAATGGACAACCTCTTGATTGAGATAAACGTGATAAATGCGTCTTTTGTTCATGGCGTAAAAAAACTGCTCTTTTTAGGCTCTAACTGCTCATATCCGAAGAATTGCCCCCAGCCGGTTAAGGAGGATTACTTGCTGACAGGACCGCTGGAACCGACCAATGAGCCGTTCGCAGTTGCGAAAATCGCAGGGATAACGGCGTGCCAAGCATTAAACAAGCAGTATAGGACGGACTTCGTATGTGTTATGCCAAGCAATCTCTACGGTCCGAACGACAGCTTCGATTTACAGGACGCGCATGTACTGCCCGCGCTTTTGCGCAGAATCCACGAGGCAAAAATGTCAAACTCGGAAACTGTGACAGTTTGGGGTACAGGCAATGTCCGCAGGGCTTTTTTGCACGTTGATGATGCCGCAACGGCCATGATGCTTATTATGAAAAGCAGGTCGTTTTTCGACATTGTCAACATAGGCACGGACACCGACATATCAATCAGGGATTTGGCGGAGACGATAAAGAGCGTTGTTGGGTTTGCTGGGGAGCTGGTATTTGACACATCGAAGCCGGACGGCGCCCCGCAAAAACTGCTCGACACCAATAAAATTTCCCAGTATGGGTGGACTCAGAAAACTACGTTGCTGGAAGGCATTCGAGACACATACAAATGGTATTTGACAGAAACGGAGAAAAATCAAAATGCTGAACATTCCCTTGATGCAAAATAACATAACCACCGAAGACACAAATGAGCTGATTAGTTTCTTGAAAACATCCGACCGATTTACAAACGGGCCGGCAGTCAGGGAGTTTGAGCAAGAGTGGTCAAGATGGCTAGGAGTTAAGCAAAGCGTGTTTGTAAACTCCGGCGCCAGCGCGAATTTGATTACAATGCAGGCATGTAAGATATTATATAGCGCAGAGGAAGCAATCGTACCCGCCCTCACATGGTCAAGTGATATTTCGTCAGTTTTTCACTGCGGTATGAAGCCTAGTTTTGTGGATATTGATTTGCGTACGCTTGCTATGGACGAAAAGCAGGTTATTGAAAGACTCGGAACCGGGAAAATCGTCTTTCTGACGCATATTCTTGGGCTTTGCGGATTGTCGCAGTGCTTGCTTGACGAAATTGCGGATTCGGGCGCTATTCTTATAGAAGACGTATGCGAATCCCATGGTGCTTCATATAAAGGGAAAAAACTCGGAACATTCGGAAAAGCCTCGAACTTTTCGTTCTACTATGCGCATCATATGAGCACGATTGAGGGCGGCATGATTTGCACGGATGACGATGAGTTTTACGAAACATGCAGAATGCTGCGCAGCCACGGCATGCTGCGCGAGAGCACATCGGAAACAATTAAAGAACACTATTATTCAAAGCATCCCGATTTGAACCGTGATTTTATATTCACATATCCCGGATTCAATATGCGAAGCACGGAGCTAAACGCGGTTTTAGGGCTGAGCCAACTAAAAAGATTGGATGGGAACAACACAAAGCGCCGCGAAAACTATGCTGCATTCTTGGAGGGTTTGGATCCGGATAAGTATTATACAGATTTCAATACGGAAGGGAGCTGCAATTATGCGTTTACATTGTTACTGAGGGAACCGAACAGGGATTTGCTTGAGCGCGTAGCCGATGCGCTTAAAAAGGAAAACGTTGAGTTTCGCAGAGGAATGTCCGGCGGCGGCAATATGCTGCGCCAGCCTTTCGTCCGCGAGCGGGTTGGCGACATATTCGAGTCGTTCCCCAACACCGACATGGTGCATTTTTTCGGCATGTATATCGGCAATTATCCGGAGCTTGAACTTGAGAAAGTTGAAAAGCTTTGTACGCTATTGAATGAACTATGAATTGATGGTGAAAACAGATGCGTGATATTGAGCGGTTAAAAAGCATAGCCATGCAGGTTAGAGAAGATGTCTTGGTAATGACGACAAGAGCGGGCATAGGTCATGTCACCTCCTCTTTTTCGTGCATGGAACTGATGGTAGCCTTATACTATGGCGATATTATAAACTACGACGCAAATAACCATTGCTGGGAAGGCAGGGACTACTTCATATTTAGTAAGGGACATGCAAACCCTGTATTATATTGTATTCTTGCAGACTTGGGTTTTTTCCCGAAATCGGATTTAGACCTTTTTTGCCAACCCGGTGGCAAAGTTGGCGTACTATTGAAAGCCGATGTCCCTGGAGCGGAAATAATGGCTGGGTCAGTTGGTTGCGGACTAGGAATTTCAGCCGGTATAGCACATGCAATGAAAATGAATCGTATGGACAACAGGGTGTTTTGCATGATAGGCGATGCCGAATGTCGTGAAGGCGCGATTTGGGAGGCTGCGCTTCACATAGGATATAGAAAGCTAAACAACATTGTCGTCATAGTTGACGTAAATGGTTTAGGTGCCACGCATTTTACCGAACTTGAGGCAGGGATGGAACCATTCGCTGAAAAATGGGAAGCGGCGGGATTCAATGCGAAGAGAATAAATGGACATAATTTTGAAGAAATTTTTGATGCATTTGACAGGATCGATTACAGCGCAACAGGCAAGCCGACGGTAATTATTGCCGATACGGTAAAGGGTAAAGGTGTTTCGTTTATTGAAAACGAGCCTTTTATGCATGGTGTGGCTGTGAGCGCGGATAAGTTGGAACCCGCGATTTTTGAAGTGCGAGGAGGGCTCAAGGTGTGAAAACACAGTCTATGAGAGACGCTTTCTGGGATAGGATATATGAATTAGCCCAAACAGATAGGGATATTGTAATTGTATCAGCAGATTTAGGAGCACCTTCGCTTGACAAGTTCAAAGAAGACATGCCTGATCAGTTTATCAACGTGGGGATTGCGGAACAAAACGCAATTTTAGTTGCTTCCGGGTTGGCGTTAGCCGGTAAAAAGCCGTTAGCCTACGCTATTACGCAGTTTATTACATTACGGTGCTATGAGCAGATAAGGATTTATCCATGCGGAATGGATTTGCCGATATCTATAGTTGGCGTGGGCGCAGGATCGTGTTACTGGGAGTCCGGGCCGACACATCAGTGCATTGAAGATGTGTCCGCGATAAGGCTTCTACCGAAAGTTGACATTTACAACTCCTCGGATCAAGTTATGGCAAGGGATTTGGCAGATATTGCCGTCAATGGGAAAAGCCCGAAATTCATTCGCTTGGACAGGGAGCTAATATGTGATTTGCACGAAAATACAATAAACTATGATGATGGTTTTGATGTATTGACTCAGTTGGGTAGAATCAACATTTTAGCAACGGGCAATATGGTTAAGCTTGCAAAAGACGTATCACAAAGGATCAAAGAAGAAAATGGGATAACTGTTGGCGTGATTGATGTTTTCAAAATCCCGCTTGCGCAAGAAAGACTAATTGCTTTACTGAAAACCACATCCCGAATCATCACTTTGGAAGAGCATGTCCTGTCGGGAGGAATGGGCAGCTATATTTTAGAGATGCTTTCGGATGCCGAAATAGACGTGAAAATAAAACGCCTGGGCTATGATACAAGAAATGGTTACAGTAAATTCTACAACTATGGCGGCAGGGAGGCAATACGCGGAGAGTTTGGCATAGATTTAGAGTCAGTAACAACTAGAGTTAAGATGTATATTTAGTATGTCGCTTATCGAGCAGAAAGACCAAGGTGAAGTAAATGTGTGACATAGTTCTTGTCCGACCAAATGACAAAAAAGCAATTTATGGTACGCTTCCTGATTCGTCAACTGCGTCTGATCCGCCTTATTGGCTCGCGCTCATGGGTGGATATTTGAATGAACATGGCATTAATGTGAAGCTGATCGATGCAGAAAATGAAAGCCAGTCGCCATCGGAAACTGCCGCGATAATCCGCGATATTGCGCCAAAATTAGTGGGTATCATTCCGCTGGGTTCCAATGTCGGCGCGTCAACATGGAAAATGAACGGGGGAGGTATACTCAGCTCCGAACTGAAGAATACCTGTCCGGAATTGCCCCAGTTCATTTGGGGATATCATGTCAGCGCAATTCCGAAGCGGACGTTACAGGATGAATTGGTGGATTATGTTGTAACAGGAGAGGGCTTTGCAACGGTCGCCCAGCTATTTGAGGAACTAACCGGACAGCGCAGATTCGGTGCGATTAAAGGCTTGTGGCGGCGAGACAACGGAAGAGTCGTCGGCACGTTCAATCCGCAGTTTATTGACAATCTGGATGAGTTGCCGGTGAATGGATGGGAACTGCTGCCGAATTACGGCTATCGAAACCATTTGCATTTCTCGCTTGAGGATTTGAGCAAGCGCGATAGGTACGGCGCGGTACTGACAAGCATGGGCTGCCCATATAATTGCTCATATTGCGCGATTCGGTTTTTCTCCGGAGACAAGAGGGTGCGATATAAGTCAGCCGATCGTGTAGCGGACGAAGCGGAGTATTTGGTCAATAATTTTGGTGTCTATTATTTGCGCATTCTTGACGAATGTTTTACGACAAACAAGAAGCATGTATTTGAGGTGTGCGAGGCTATAGCGAAGCGCAAGCTTGACGTGAGCATTTGGGTATACGCCCGCGTGGAACATATTACCGAGCAGATATTAAGCGCGATGGCAACTGCGGGTATCAAATGGCTTGGCATTGGAATTGAAACCGGAAGTCAAGCAATCCGAGATAATGTATACAAAGGGCAGTACACCGAAACCAATGTCAAAGAAGTAGTGGACATGGCGAAAGGAGCAGGGATTTCAATATGCGATAATTACATGTTCGGCCTGCCCGGCGATACGGTTGACACAATGCGTGAGACTCTTGAGCTTGCACGGGAGTTGAATTGCGGTTACCCGAACATGTATTGCACGATGGCATATCCGGGGTCGCAATTGTACAAAGACGCACTTGAATCGGGAATCGACTTGCCGGAGAGTTGGCTTGGTTATGCGCAGCTTTCCTACGAGACAAAACCGCTGCCAACGGAAACGCTCTCGTCCGCTGAAGTGCTGCGTTTTCGGGACTATGCGTTTAATGCATATTTCGAGAACAACGAGCCGTATTGGAATATGATCCACGAAAAATTCGGGCAGCAGGCTGTTGACGCGATACAGAATGTTCTTCAGGGCAAATTGAAGAGGAGGCTGCTTGGAGATTGAGATATGAATAATCAAGGGACGATTAGGGATGAGAGTGTGATTTGAAGAAGAGTAGTTTCGATGTTGTTATCATCGGCGGCGGCGCGGTTGGGTGCGCTATCGCATACCAGTTATCACGGTATGATTTGAGTATTGCTTTGCTTGAGCGCAATTCTGATGTGTGCATGGGGGCCAGCGGAAAAAATAGCGGCGTCGTACATGCGGGATTTAATAACCGCCCGGGATCTCTGATGGCGGAACTGTGCGTCAAAGGCAATAGGCAGTTTGAGTCGCTGTGCGGGACGCTTGATGTTCCATACAAGAAAACGGGGAAGCTTGTTGTTGCGCTCGATGAGATGGATTTGCCGGCAATAGACGCTCTTTTGGAAACAGGGGCGAGGAACGGGTGCGTTGGGCTTTCAAAGGTTGACAAAAATGAGATGAACAGGCTCGAACCCAATGCGAGCGGGATTGCGGCGCTGTGTTCGTCAAATACTGCGGTTTTCAATCCGTTTTTGTATGTGATACATCTGGCAGAGGCAGCCATGCAAAATGGTGTTGAAATATTCCTGAATTGCGAGGTTGTCGATGTTAAACCCAAAGGTGGGGGTTTCCGCGTTTATACAGGAGACATCGTTTTTTCATGCGACGCGGTCATAAACTCCGCGGGGCTGTATTCGGATCGTATCGCCGCCATGGCGGGCGATACACGGTATAGAATATTCCCCAACCGTGGCGAGTACTTTGTTTTGGACAAATGCGCAGCGGAGCTAATCGGCAGGCCGATATACCCTGTTCCGCGCAAAGGTACGGGAGGGTTGGGCGTACACCTTACGACGACCGTGGACGGGAATATGCTTATTGGACCCAGCTCGGAATATGTGCGCAGCCCCGAGGATTACGAATCCACGCAAAAGATGCTTGATAAGTTGTTCGGTGAGGCTCAGACGCTTTTGCCCTTACTGAGGCGCGATATGATAATTAGCTCATATACAGGGATGCGTGCGAAAACCGTGCCGCCTGGCAGCGAAAATTTTGGCGATTTCATCATTGAAGAGAGCAACTCCGCACAGGGCATGATCAACCTCGTAGGCATTGAGTCGCCGGGAATTACCGCTTCTATGCCCATTGCAGAGCGTGTATGTGAAATCCTAAGTGCGCGTTTCGGTTTGACAGAAAAAGTCGGCTGGAGATCTGAGTATTCGAGGAATCCTGCATTCTGCGGACTTGATGCTGATGCCCGGCACAAGTTGATTGAAGAGAATCCCGATTATGGAGAGGTAGTTTGCCGATGCGAGAACATCACTAAGGCCGAGGTTCTTGCTGCGCTGAATAATTCTTTGCGCGCCAAGACGCTAACAAGCCTTAAAAACCGTGTCAGGACGATGACTGGGCGTTGCCAAGGCGGGTATTGCCTGTCGAACATTGTCGATATCATGACAAGCGAGTTTGGCATCAACCCTGAGGATATTGTTTATAGGAACAATGGGGATATGCCTTTTTTCGGGAGAGTTAAGTGATTAGCAGCTATGATGTGATTGTTGTTGGAGCGGGACCGGCGGGGATGGCGGCGGCCATTTCCGCTTGCGGCAACGGTGCGGGGCGAGTGCTGATTATAGAGCGCAATGCTTTTCTGGGCGGTATTCTCAAACAGTGTATTCACGACGGGTTCGGCCTTGTGAAGTGGGGCGAGTCGCTAACCGGGCCGGAGTATGCCGCACGTTATGCAGATATGCTTAAAAACACAAGCGCGGATGTTTTGCTAAGCGCAATAGTGACGGAGATAACACCAAGCTTGGAAGTGTTTTGCGTAACACGCGGCGGCATTCGGGCATTTCGGGCAAAGTCGCTCATTCTTGCCACGGGATGCCGCGAAAGGACGCGCGGGATGTTAATGCTTCCCGGTACGCGGCCAGCCGGCATCTACACTGCCGGCGTTGCCCAGCGGCTAATCAATGTGCAAAACATCAGGCCCGGCAATCGTGTCGTCATATTAGGGTCTGGCGATATCGGAATGATTATGGCGCGGCGGATGACGCTGGAAGGTATGGACGTTGTCTGCGTTCTTGAAAAGCTCCCGCATTTGTCCGGGATGATGCGCAATAAGAACCAATGTCTGGATGATTATGAGATTCCGCTTTATCTCTGTCGAACAGTGATAGATATTCGGGGCGGCAATCGGCTGGAACGCGTTATTGCGGCAAAAGTTGATGCAGGCGGAAATGTCATACACGGTACGGAATACGCGATTGATTGCGACACTCTGATACTTTCGGTAGGGCTAATACCGGAAAACGAGCTTGCCAAGGCCTGCGGTATCGAGACTAACGGGATTAGCGGTGGCCCGAAGGTGAATAATAGGCTGGAAACATCAATAAATGGAGTATTCAGCGCGGGCAACTCTTTACATGTCCATGAGTTGGCGGACTATGCTTCTTTTGAAGCTGAGGAAGCAGGGCGGTTCGCCGCTGAGTATGCCCTGTCCGGAGGTTTTTCGCAATGAAACGTTTTGTGTGCGTCGTTTGCCCGAAAAGCTGCGAACTTACGATTGAGACGCATGGTGGCGATTTGTCTGTTGCGGGGAACGAATGTGAGCGCGGCGTTATGTTTGCTTCGGGGGAACTGCATAACCCACAGCGCGTTTTGACAGCAACGGTAAAGCTCGCATCTGGCGGTTTGCTGCCTGTGCGCAGCAGGGGAACTGTGAGCAAAGGCGAACTAAAGGCAATTGTAGAGCGCTTGAAATCAGTCACAGTTACTCCGCCGGTTGAAATCGGGCAAATAGTATTCCAATCAACCGATGAGGCATCATCAGACATAATCGCATCGGATGCCGCAATGCGTTGATGCTTGAACCACCTGCCATAACGATTGAACTAGCGAAATGCGTTTTGACGAGGTAGATATGAGAACAATCGATAACTTATTGGAGAGGTATCAGCAACTGATGCCCTGCCGCGACGACATACGTTCCGCTTGCGAACTGCTGATACGGACATTCATCGGCGGCGGTCGGCTTTACATCTGCGGGAACGGGGGCAGCGCGGCCGACGCATTGCATATAGCGGGCGAGCTGGTGAAATCCTTTGTGCTTGAGCGCCCCCTGGACAAGCCGTTTGTCGAGCGGGTAGGAGACGGGA
>Ga0099364_10012730_pt1 | contig 11324 bp, 8 predicted proteins | sample TergutTh196P3_FD_73070 | JGI IMG/M metagenome (GOLD analysis project Ga0099364, IMG submission 73070) | Microcerotermes parvus P3 segment gut microbial communities from Pointe-Noire, Republic of the Congo - Th196 P3 | ecosystem: Host-associated > Arthropoda: Insects > Digestive system > Gut ...
CCCCGCTGCTTTCTGTGATACGCCAGCCCCGCGCCCCCCCCCCCAACCCCCAAGCCCCCGCCAATCGCGTTATAGTTACTCACCCCCTGCACCCCCGCCACGATCGCGCTCGTCGCTTCCGGCCCGCGCGCGTCGATCGCCAGGTTCGTCACCATCCGCTCCGCAATCCAATTCATCGCGATCCCCGCCGCCACACTCACCCCCGCCACCAATGCCGCCCGCCGTATCGCCGTCTGGGTAATCTGCCCCACGAAGCTCGCCACTAGACCCACGCCACCCGTCAGTCCGCCCACCACCACACTGCCAATCGCGATCCCCGCCGTCACCACCGCCGTAGCCCCCGCCAGCACCATACAATTCCTGAATGTCACCACTTCGCCCATCGCTTGCCCCACGCCGCTATTTACCAGACTACTAAACCATCCGGCCATCAAGTTTGTCGGGTTAAACCTCTCCACATAAGGATCATTCGGATTCACCGGACTCCCCACCGCCACGTTCATAAACATCGATCCCTCCGTCCCGCTCCGCACCGTCCCATCCTCACTCTGCGACGTGCTCGTCAGCAGCGCCCCTAGCTCATTCACCGGCGAATTATCCGCCACTTTCGCCCGATCCACCGGCTCCATATTCACCTTCGCAAACGCCATCACCGTATTAAACTCCTCCGCCTGCGTCAATCGCACTGCACTCATCAAGCCTACCATCAATGGGCACAAGATATTCGCGCCCACTGCCACCCCCATCGCCGTCTTCAGCGTCGTCGATTGCAGTATCTCCCTCGCCTGAGCCAGCGCCGCCTCATCCCCTCGCCCCCTCCGAAGCGACACATTCGACCCAGTCGCGTCCTCCATCGTAATCGTCACATTCCCGTCCGCGTCCTCCGTCCTCACCTCCACTTGCGTCGTCCTCACCCCGCCCGGGTTCACCGTCCCATCCCCCACCTCCTGCAACGTATTTCTAAACGCCGCGTTCCCCGATTCCGCGTTCTCCACGTTTTGCACAAACCCCCGAAACACATTCCGCTCCTGCAAGTTAAACCGTTTCAGCACCTTCAGCATCGTCCTATCAAACCACGGCGCATTCGGCCCCGTCCACGTCCGCGTCGTCTGCCCCATCCCATGCCGAAAATTCGGGTCACTATTAAATAGCGCGTCAAACTCCGCCTGCGTTCTCACCGTCCGCGTCGTCGTCCCATTATCAAAACTCAACACATGTCCCCGCCCGTCCGGATTCGGCCTAAACGCCACCCCATGCCTGCTCCCCCTCTGGTTAAACTGCTGAATCCGATTAGCACTAAACCCATTCCGCTGTTCAAACATCCCACTAATCCGCCGCTGTGCCGCCACTTCCGTCGGCGTCTGATTAAACGATTGCGCCATAATCCGATTCGACCGCTGGCTAAACCCCGAATGCACCGGATTAAACTGATCCATCAATAATTCCTGAAAATGAAACGGCAACATCGCGCTCGACCCAAACATCAGTATCGACACGACTGCCACCAGCCCCAAAATCACCGCCATCGGCCCCCGCTTGTGTTTGCCCCCCCGCCCAAACCTAGCCATGCCCGCCGCCATCCTGTCCCGAAAGCTCATCGGCCCCGCCGGCGGCTTAATCAAGTCATCCTTATTCACCATCGCCCCGCCCACACTCACCATGCTCGACGGTCTACCATCATCCGGAGGCGGAGGGGTAGTGTTCTCTGCAATATCACTGCTCCCACTCGTCGTCATATCATCAATCTGCTCAGTCGCGTTTAACCCCGCATTATTATCCGCATCAGCTAACGTTCCCGCCGCCTCCGCCGCTACATCGTTCACCTCACCAGCCCCCGCCGCGCCACCAACCCCACCCATCTCCGGCTTATAGGTCCCGCCGTAGCCGGTCTTAGGGATATCAGCCCTGTCCTTCCCGTCCATAATACTGATATTATAGCATACTTTCTAGCTAATTTGTCCAGAAAAAGAGTATAATACCCCCAGTTTACCATCAGTATAGCACAAGCACTTCAAAAAGTCAATACTAATATCACCCCACCCCCTACGGGTAGACACAGCGGAGGGAGTAACCGTCGGTTTTGCTACCGGTGCCGTCAGCCGGCGTCACACCAGCAGAAGATAAATATAGCCGAGCTATCGACCCTCCGGCGATGAGGGAGGACGACCACCAATCAACAGACGTCGACTGGACTTGTAATGCGTCCGGAGACCGAAACCGACTAGACGAAACAGTAGCGAAGGAGGAGCGCCAAACCTATAAAGCATCAAAAAAGTCCGGATTCACTCCGGCTTTTTTGATTAATTTAAGGAAGGAAGAAACCCTTGGTTTCTTAGGGAGCTAACCTTTAACCCTATCCGTCGGATTCGTCGTCACCAGCTCCTCCTCAGTCCTCGACGCAATAATCTGAATATGCACGTGATTCTGCCCCGCAAAGAGCAACCCCTGCCCCACCGGGAAATTCGCCAGCCGCTTCCGTTCTTCCGATGTCAACTTAAACACATCCGCGAGCACATCCACCGCCGCCGGCGACTGCTTCAAAAGCAGCTGCATCGACGAGTTCCCGACAATCGCCCGCCCCATCTTCGAAGTCATAAAGTCCTCCACGTCCTGCGTAATCGTCGTCAGCCCCAAGTAGTATTTTCGCGCCCGCTTCGCCAGGCTAAACAAGAAGTTCGCACTGTCTTCATATTTCATCAACTGCCACGCCTCATCCACCACCAGCATCCGCTTCTTCTGCACCGCCCGCACCGTATTCCAAATGTGCGACAGCACGATATACATCGCCACTGGCCTCAGCTCATCCTCCAAGTCTCGAATGTTAAACACCACCATCTGATTACTAATTTCCACGTTCGACTGCTGACTAAAAATCCCAGCAAACGTCCCCGTCGTATACTTACGCAACCGCTGCGCCAACTCCGGCCCGCTCCCGCCCATATGTAGCAACGTATCATACAAATTCAAAATCGTCGGCGGCGTATTCTGGTGCGTCATCGGATCCGACGTAATCCCCGCCCGCGCGTACGTATCAATCAACGCCTGGTCGAGATCCGCCTCTTCCGCCGGCGTCAAAATCGCCTGCCCCTCCGCATTCTGCCCTCCCATCATTAGCCGGAACAACCCATGCAGCGTCACTAAATTCGCGCGCAGCGCATCCCCATTATCCTCCGCGTCAATCACCTTCGGAAGATCAAACGGATTCACTCGCACATCACTGTTCAACGATAACCGAATATACGACCCGCCCACCGCCTCACACAATTTCTGATACTCATTCTCCGGGTCAATAATCAAAATCTCCGCCCCCAGCATCATCGTCCGTAGCGCTTCCAATTTCACAAAGAACGACTTACCAGCACCAGATTTCGCAAACACACAAAGGTTCGCATTCTCCAAGCTATACCTATCAAAAATCACCAGCCCATTATTATGCATATTCACGCCATACAGCACCCCCTGGTCCTGCGTCAAATCAGCCGACGTAAACGGAAACGACGTCGAAATCGCACCCGTATCCATATTCCGCCGAATCGACAGCTGATCCGTACACTGCGGCATCGTCGAATTATATCCTTGCTCCTGTTGGCTCGACGCCACTTTCGACAGCACCATTTGCTGCCCCAAAATCGTCTCTACTTTCGTCTGAATCCGCGCCAGCTCATCCAGGTCATTCGCGTACACCGTAAAATACAATCCATACCGGAAAAACCGCTCCATCCCCACCTGCAATTTATCCCTGAGCTCCTCAGCATCACTAATCGCCGCCTCCAGCTCCGGATCACGCACCTGTCCACGCTCACTCCCCACCTGCATCGAGGCCGTCAGCTGCGTCACCTTCTTCCGCAAGTTCTTCATGATCACCTGGCTATCCACCGGATAAACAAACATCGAAACATCAACCACCTCGTCAATGTTAATAATCTGCGACAGCCACCCGGTATACAACATCCGCGGATACCCATACACATAAATCGTCTTACCAAACTTCTCACCAATCCTAAAATAACTACTATGAATCTCAATCGAACTCGGCGCAATCAAATCCCTCAGCGTATTCGCGCCCATCTCAAACGCGCGCTGCGTCTCGGCATCCAACATCATCTGCTGCTGCTCAGCAATTTGCGTTGGTGTCAGCTGTTTTTTCTTAGCCATTATTGACCCCCTTCTGGCACACCCGCCACGCCACTAGCGCCCGCCGCCTCTTTCGCTGCGGTCGGTGCCTTACTGCTATACATATGCGTATACTTTGTCCAGTCTACCAGCGGCTCACGCACCGCAATATCCGGGTTGTTAAAGTTATAATACAGCGTTCCCAATTCTTTCGTCCCCAGCTGCACCGCCGGCACGCCAATCGCCCGTAGCCCATCAATAATCAACGAAACCCGCTTAATAATTTCCGCCGTTGCCCGCTCATACGTCGGCCGATCAATCTTCACTAGCGGCGCCGGATCACTGCCAAACATCGAGCCAAACAGCCCCTTGCTCTGCTTCACATATTCTTTCATCCCGCTCACTTCGCCTTCCAACGTCGAATAAGGAATCACCACAAAGAAACTCTTGTCCATGATATTCGCATCCCGCGCAATTATATCAATAAAGTCCATATAGTCATCCATCAACACATTGAGGAGCATATTATCCTGATTCCGCCGAATCGCCGCCAACTTATCGAGATACGGCCCGATGTCAATTTTCTGCGATCGCACCAAAATCTGCACCTGAAAGCCGAGCGAGTTCAAAAAGTTCTGATAACTATACTCCACGCCCGAGCGCTCATTCTCGCTCATCAAATCAAAGTTAATACTCTGACACGCCACTACCGCCCGGAAAGTTCCGTCTTTCATGATCACCATCCCGTCGCGGATTTCCGAAAGCAACAACGTCCCCTGCGATGTCCGCGCGTTCGATGTCGGCGCCGCCGCCGGCGCGCTTCCTGCTACCGCTCCCGCCCCAGCCGGCATTCGTCCTGATGCGTCCGCCCCCGCGGCTCCGGCCGCTGGAGCCTGCCCCGCTGGTTGTCCTTGTTGCGCTACTGCTTCGCGCAGACTATTTGGATGCATCTTCGTCCCTCCCGATTATCAACTGTTGTTCACTTACATTTATTGTATCAGGTTGCACCACTGCTTGGCTAGCGGCCGGTTGCACCGCTTCTGTCGGCTTAATCACATGCTGGTTCCCCACCGAAATCACCTGCCCCGGCGTCTCCGCATCCCGCTGCTGCACCGTGTGTCGTAGTTGCTCCGTCAGCGCCGCCTTCCGCTCTTCATCGCCCTTCTGCTGCTTCTCATACACCAAACTAAAGCTATAATTATCGTACATATCCGGCGCTGTCTCCGTCTCAATCAACACATCATCACTCAGCCCACTCTGCTTAATCGCCCGCCCCTCAGTATCCACAATCTGCGCCAAAAACGACAATCGCCGCGACGCTTCAGCATTCTCAATATTCCGATACCGCCGTCGCTCTTCTCGCTTCGGCGCCTCAATCTGAATCTTCACCGTGTCCTCACCTTCACTCTCCCACGGCCTTGTTTTCGGCTTTGTCCAATAGCGAAATAGGCTCGCGATCCACATCTCCATCGGCTGCTCTTTCCTTAGCGGCAACGAAATCAACACCAAAAACAGTGCCGGTATCACCGGAATAATCCCAAACAAGCTCAGCACCCCTCCATACATAAAGAGGAAGTACGCCCCTACAATCAAACCCACCGCGATAAACATATAAACGAACTGCCGGAAACCAAACGGTCCGAGCAGTTTGTCTTCTGCTTCGACATCTTGCGGCACTTTATAAACTGCCATGCTCTTATCATACCACAGAACAGTGCCACAAGACACGCGCCCAAAGGCATGCTTACCACCCAGCTTACACGTTTGTCGGGATATCCAACCACTCGGCGATTGACGGGTTCATCTCCGAACGCTTGGTTGGCGGCCCGCTACGGAGCTGGCTAATCCTCGGCGCCAACACCGCCTGCACATGCGCTTGCACGTCGGTAACACCCTTAAGCGTATAAGCCCGCTCCAACATCTCTTTCGTATCTGTCTTCATGGCGGCGATATTAGTTGCCGACGATTTGGCCAAGAAAGCATCTAAGTCCTCTAGCGTCACATGACCTGAGTCATAGTAGCCATCGACCGTTGGTTGCCCCACACCCCGGCCCAAAGCATCATCCTGCTCTCGTAGACCCGTGGTATATAGCAGGGCGTTTTGTAGCGCCTCACCGTCTACCCCGCCAAAGATCACCGAGCGTGTCATCTTATGTTCAATCGCGACATTACCTTGTTTGCCCAGCGGTCGCGTCACTGCCGGTCGCGCCACTACCTGGCCGGTCCCGTCTTTATACATCATCGAGCCATCCTGCATATCCATCATGTGCTGCCACACCGTTCGGTCCTGCTCCTTAAACACGCCGTAGTCCGTCACCGTTGACATATATTGCTGCAACGTCCCGGCTTGCATCAATTCGTTAAACGAGCGTGCGCCAATCTTGTCGTCCGGGCTATTTGCAATCTCATTCTCCACCCACACTTTCATCGCCGCTCTAGTATCATCGTCAGTATCCCAGTCCGCGTGCGCCGTCTTGTAATCCTCAGTCAATTTCACTCGCTCCACCGACCGCTTGTAAGTCTGAATCTTCGTCGCCTTAGCAAACGCCCACAAGTGAATCGCGTCTTTCTTCATCCCCAGCATCGCGTCGGTCAACTGCTTCTCCATGTCGCTACCGACTTCCAGCCGCTCGTTTTCAATCAGCCGCGCCGCCATGTCCGTATCGCCTCGTTGCACCAATGTCTGCATACCGGCCACCGTCGCCTGCCAGTTGTTATCCTTGAACGCCCGCTCCACCTGCGACCGCACCAGTAGCGTGTCTCGCGTCTCGTTATATAGATTCGAGTAAGCGTCGACAATCTTCTTGTTCTCCGCCATAATCGCGCTGATACTCTGCGCCGCCACTCGACTCTCGCCTATTCGCTGATCGCTTAGACCAATCGTCGCTTTGTGGACCAGTCGCGCGTAATCTTCGCTCATCTTTGGCTTGCCGGTATCCGGATCAATCACGTTGAGGTCAATTCCCTTGCCTTCATCATAAGCCGCCTTCACTCGGTTCGCGTACCATTGCGCGTCCGCCTGATCATTTAATGCCGAGCGATGTCGTTGCGTCTGCACATCCAGGAACGCCTCGGTTGACGCCGATGCCGCCGCCAAGCTCTTCTTCATGCCCCGTGTCATCTGAGCCCGGTCAATCTTTGTCCACTCACCGGTCAGCGCGTCTTGGTAGCCACCCACCGTATCGCCCATCGTGTTCACCGTACTCTTGAAGTCCCGTTCCGACGCCTCCGCCAACGAGCTCGCTTCGCTTGCCCGCTTCATCATATCAGCGTACTTAGCGTGCCTAAACTCTTTCACTGTCCGCATCTCGCCATCATGCCATCTATTGACATCCTTTTCAGCCTTCGCATAATCCGTCGCCGCCTTCTGTGATATGTGCTTCGCCCTCTCGGTCGCCATCTTGTGTTCCATCTCACCCAGCGCTCGGTGACGGTCTATTGCCGCCGCCAACTTCTTCGACGGCTGATACCATTTCGCTGAGTTATGCGCACTCGCCAAGTGGTTCGCCTTCGCGATTTCTTGCCGCCTTCTCGCCAAGCTGTCCGCGTATCCCATCGGCCGTGTCGTTGCCTTCCTCACCATCTCGCCAACCTTGCCCATCAACGTGCCACTCATCTGCATCAGTTTCGGCACTAGTATCAGCGGCACCACCTGCACCGCCATCCCCATTATCAGCTGCAAGGTCGTAGTCGCGCTGCTCGCGATCGCCCAGCCCGCCAGTTGCGCCGCACCAAACAACACGGCAAACATCGGGAAAATCATCAGCGCCTGCAAGAAAATCTTCTTCCACAGGTCATAATACTTTTCGGTGTTCGGCATCAGCCTTGCCACGATTGCCAGCGGCGCTACCGCCACCATCACAAATATAATCGCTTGTCGTGCGGCCAGCGTGAAGAACGCCGCCATCACCGCCACTATCGCCCCCAGCAGCGTTATCGCTATAATCGGCATCAACCCCGCCCATCCACCAACCACCGCTAGCCCGATAACCGCCGCACCACCGCCGCCGACCACCCCGAGCGCCGAGGTGACTATCTTGTCCCAGGTCGGTATGGCGTCCGGCCCCACTCCGGCCCCACTCGCCGCCGCCGTTTCCGCCACCGAAGTAAACAACCCCGCCAACTGGCTACCTAGGATGTTCGACACGTCCACCAGCGCCGCCGCTATAAAGAATGATAAGTTCACCAGTATCGCCACCACTATCACCTGCGGCAGCATCCGCTTAATCGAATAGTTCGAGATTCCGATATTTGTCACCTGGGACATGATAGCGATCAGCAACATGATAATAAACACGAAGTTACTTATATCTCGGATCACGCTCCAAATGTGATATATCGCCGAATCCCCCGGCAACAGCGGCTGCACTACTAAGAAGTCTTGTATAAAGCCAAAAATCGTATCCACAAACCGCGCCAAAAGCCCCACGCCCGGACACATAATCCAGCCCATCCGCCCAAATGCTTCCAAACACCCATCTTCCGACCCCGCCGGCGATTCGCCTGGCTCAGTCTCCTCGACCGGTATCGGCTCAAGTGGCTCAAGCGGTGTCGGCGTGTTCGGTGTCGGTGTAACTGGTGTCGAATCCGGGTCTGCCGGATCTACCACTACCGGTTGCCCAGGTATAGTCAAATCCTGCACTGCTGTCACCGGTGTAGCAAACAGCATGCCCACAAAGCCGACGGCAAGCACTGCCCAAAGCGTAATTCTTTTCAGTTGTTTCATAATTCAACTCTCACCTCAGTTCAGTATAGCACACTCACCCCAAAAAGTCAATCGTTATATATTATATAGTGATAAACACAAGCACCTTTGTCAAAAGGGCCGTTTCGGGGTTGCATCTGGTTAGTTTTATAGTAAAATAAAGCCATGGCCGATTGTGTCGAAACTACTATCATTGGCGTCACTTGTGGCGACCGAGGACAGGGTATAGAAGATTTGCTACAGCAAATTATCACTGTCATCTCTGCTGTCGTCGTCACCCTAGCGGTTATCGGCATTATCGTTGCGGCCGTCCGTTGGACCACCGCCGGTGGCAACACCGAAAAAGCCGCCTCCGCCAAGAAAATGATGATCAATATCGTCATTGGTCTTGTCGCCTACGCTTGCCTCGCCCTCCTCGCTTCATGGCTCGGTATAGAGGGGGTCACTCAAACATGACGCGTTTCCTTACCAAGGCCAAACGGCTCACCGCCCTCACCGCCACCGCTTTCGCTCTCGCACTATCACTAATCATTACCAGTTCCGCACCTGCTAGCGCCAGCTCGCCCCTCCAAATCACCACTACCTCTCTCGCCGCCCGCTGTGATGGCGTTTTGACCTTTCCTTCCTGGTGTCGGAACCTCGACCTAGACGACAAGCGTCCCTGTCTTGGTGACACATCTCTGATCCAAGACAGTGGTAGTTGCGACCCAATAGGTGATTGGATCGGCACTGTTCTAGCTAACGTCCTCGAAATCCTCTTCCAGCTCGTCGGCTACGCCGCTGTTATCATGATCATCTATGGCGGTTTCAAGTTTGTTATGTCCAACGGCTACCCCGACCGTCAGCAAGACGCCCAGCGCACCATCTCTCAAGCCATCATCGGCCTCATTGTCGGGCTCCTCGGCACCGGCATCACTCGCACCGCCGTCAACGTCGCCAATGAAATCGCTGGCACTGGCACCGGATCTATCACTCCCGCCATCAACCAAGCCATGTTCATCCTCGGTATTCTCTCAGTCGTTTACGCCACTTACGGCGCCTTCACCATCGTCACCGCCGCCGGCAGCCCCGACAAAGTCAAAAAAGGCCGCAATGCTATCATCTACGCTTGTGTCGGTGTTGTTGTCGCCATCGCCGCCGTCGCCATCGCTAACCTTATAGTAGACGGGGTTGCTGGCAGGGCTATATAATAGAAGGAGTATATGTCAATGATACAAAAGTTTTATTTCGCAGTTACTGGCATCACCATCCCAGGCCTCGACCCCGGTGACGTTCCCGCTAATCCCGATGGTGTGGACGATGACCTCGGCACCGCGGGCGAGCGCGTCGTTAATCTCATGCTCTGGATCATCGGCGCCACCGCCGTCATCATGATCGTCGCCGGCGCCATCATGATGATCACCGCCGACGGCAATCCCGAGAAGTTCAAAAAAGGCAAACAAGCCGTCATCGGTGCTTGTATCGGCCTCGCCGCGGCCATTCTCGTCGGCTTCATCCTCCGCCTCGCGCTCGGCGCCGCTGATGGCACTATTAGACCATAAACCCCTCTTGTTATTCGCCCTATTTTCCCCGGGTTTTCTCTTGCAAATCCGTTTCAAAACGGTATAATGGTATCAAAGGAGAATAGTATTAAAATGGATAAATTAATGTTTCTAGCTGCCAACAACATCAGTGGCGGCATCACTGCTGCCGCACCAGATGGAGGAGGCGGTATCAATGCCCGCAACCTAGTTACCAGCATCATGGGTTGGCTGACTTTCGTTGTAGGTGTTATCAGCGTTGTCTTCATCATCATTGGCGGTATCCGCTACATCACTTCTGGTGGCGACGCCGAGAAGGTCAAAAAGGCTAAGAACACTGTGCTCTACGCATGTATCGGTCTCGCCGTGGCGATTCTCGCCGGCGCAATCGCAGCCTTCATCAACAGCACCATCCAATCCGGTGGTACTGTCACCGGCCCATAGTTCGGCCCAGACCATCAAATTGCCGATTCCAAAAACCCTCCACTACGCTAGTCGAGGGTTTTTCTATTGACTTTCCATACCGCTTGTGCTATACTGTACAATAGAGATAATTATACTCTAAATCCCCCACCCCTGTTACAACAGGGGTCGTTCTTATTTCCTTCGCCACTGTCTCGACCGCCTCTTTAATCCCGGATTTCGGTGGTTTAGTGGCTGAATCTCAGCAGAGTGCGTTTTGGGTTGCGTCTCTAGATTCGGCTACTCATACGTCCTATATTACTACAACTGGCACCTCACTTGTGCAAGGCTCAAGCCATATTAACAAGCTTCGTGGCCATTCCCTCCGCTGTGTCTACCCGTAGGGGGTGGGGTATAAGACACTAGCTTTAAAACAAGCGCGCCGAGGCATAGTTTCATGAGGAACGTCCCGGAAGGCGGCAGCCTGAGGGGGAAGAAAACTTCCCCCATGGCGATGGGCGGAAGTTATTCTGTTTGCGGAGAAATTCTGTACCCGGCAGCTTGTTTTAAAGCTTTGCACTCCG
>Ga0099364_10012731_pt1 | contig 11323 bp, 8 predicted proteins | sample TergutTh196P3_FD_73070 | JGI IMG/M metagenome (GOLD analysis project Ga0099364, IMG submission 73070) | Microcerotermes parvus P3 segment gut microbial communities from Pointe-Noire, Republic of the Congo - Th196 P3 | ecosystem: Host-associated > Arthropoda: Insects > Digestive system > Gut ...
ATTTAATGAATATTTAAAAGAATTAATATTATTTTAAGTTAATAATTTATAATTATAATTTTAAATTCAATGAATATTTTAGAAGGTTTTGTGTTATTTTAATTTAATAATTTTTTATTTAATGAATATTTAAAAGAATTAATATTATTTAATAATTAAACCTTGATATTATATTTTATTACAGAGGAAAACTATGAAAAAATCATGCCCTAACTGTAAAGGAACTGGTTCACGAGTGAAAAAGAGAAAAATATGTAATGCTTGCGATGGAACTGGTTTTCAAGATACTTTTGAAGCTAAAAATCATTTTAAAGGTATAAACACCAATGCAAAAGCAAAATTTGACTTAGAATCTGATCAAGATGTTCCTTGCGAAGTTTGTAAAGGAAAAGGTAAGATAGATCTTCTTGAAAAGTGTAAAACTTGTAAAGGAACTGGTGAAGTTAATAGCTGTGAGTCATGTGGTAAAATCATTGATGAAAAATATAGCTATTGTAAAGAATGTAATATTAAAATTAAAAAGGAAAAATTAGAAGAGGAAAAGAGGATTAAACAAGAAAAATTAGCTAAGCCCGTTGTATTTGTTTTAGATCCAATCTGTGAAATGGAAGATTTAGAAATTAATTCTATTTACAAAGGTAAAATCACAAGAGTGGAAAAATACGGAGTATTCGTTAGCTTAAATAATCAAGTTTGGGGATTGATGAGAACTGGAAATCCTAATTATAATGTTGGAGAAGAAATATTTGTAAAAATAATCGAATATAAACCTCAAAAAAGAGAGGTGGATATGAGTCCAGCTAATATTACTGGAGATTATAAGCTTGAAAAAGTTAAAAAGAACATAGCTAGAACAAAAATTGATTCTCTTGATAATAAATCCATTGGAAAAATTATTAGAATTGAAGGAGAAGTAATTCAAATACAACAAACCTCTGGACCTACTATATTTACCATAACTGATGAAACAGCTATTACATGGGCTGCTGCCTTTGATGAAGCTGGTGTTAGAGTTCACCCTCATATTGATAATGGAGACATTGTAGAAGTTATAGGGGAAGTAAATCAACATAGTGGTAAAATCCAGATTGAATCAGAGACAATAGAAAAATTAGAAGGAAAATCTGCTAGTAAAGTACGACAACTTATAGATCAAGCACTAGATGAGAGAGCTGAACCTGAAAAAGTAGATAGTCTTATAAAAAGTGAAGTTTTAGATAAACTTCAGCCAAAAATGAGAAAAGCTGCGAAAACTATTAGAAGAGCTATTATGGATGGAAGAACAATTTTACTTAGACATCATGCTGATGCTGATGGAATATGTGCTGGAGTAGCTATGGAAAAAGCTGTTGTTCCTCTTCTTAGAGAAATAAGTCCAAGTAATGATGCTGAATGGCATTATTTTAGAAGATCACCTAGTAAAGCTCCTTTTTATGAATTAGAAGATGTTGTTAAAGATTTATCATTTGCATTAGAAGATTTAGAAAGACATGGACAAAAATTACCTTTAATTGTTCTTTTAGACAATGGTTCAACCGAGGAAGATATTTTAGCATTGATGAAAGCTAAAATTTATGATATAGAAATTGTTGTAATTGACCATCACTTCCCTGGAGAAGTTAAAGATGGAAAAGTGGAAGTAGATGAGTTTGTTGATGTTCATGTTAATCCTTATCTTGTTGGAGGAGACTCTCAAATAACTGCTGGAGCATTAGCTGTTGAAGTAGCTAATATAGTAAATCCTGAAGTAAGAGAACTAACTAATCATCTTCCAGCAGTAGCTGCTTTAGGAGATCATGCAAGATCAGATGAAGCAGAGCAATATATAGCTATTGCAAAAAAGAAAGGATACAGTAGAGAAGATTTAGATAAAATAGCTGCATGTGTTGATTTTGAAGCATATTTCCTTAGATTTATGAATGGTAGAGGGATCATGGACACAATTTTAGCTGTTGATAATATTGATAAACATGAACAACTGATTAATGCTTTATATAAAGAATATGAACGAAGAGTAAATCTTCAGCTAAAAGCTACTTTACCTAACACAAAGCAAGAAAAATTAGCTAATGGTATTTATTTCAATATTTTAGATGTTGAAAAATTCGCTCATAGATTTACATTTCCTGCACCAGGAAAAACCTGTGGTTTTGTCCATGATTCAGTTGTCCAAGAACTTGGAGAGGAAACACCTATAATAACCCTATCTTATGGTCCTGATTTTGGAGTTATAAGAGCTACTGATGCTGTGAATGAAAAATTCGGTTTCAATCTCAATGAAATCGTATGGAAACTTCAAGACAAAATCCCAGAAGCAGGTATTGATGGTGGAGGACATGAATGTGCAGGTTCATTGAAATTCATTGAAGGTTTATCAAAAAAAGTTTTAACAAGGTTTGCAAAGGAAATAGCTGAAATGGATTATTAAGCTTAATAAAAAACCATAATTACAATCTAAAGTAAATCTAAAAACGTAATAATTATTTGAATTACTAAAATATTACTTATCATATGGTCTAATAAGGTATATATATTTTAGATAATTATATTTATTAATAGCATTGAAAGGAATACTTTACATATTTTTACTTTTCCTTGGTCATTTATCATGTAAAAATTATAGAATATTATAAAAATTTAGATTACTAAGATTTAGGGTGTTTTTATTATGATAGAAGTAAAGGATGCTGTTGACAATGCAATACATTTTTTAAAAGAAATAAGAATAACTGAATTACCAAACTTGAAAGTAGAAGAAGTATATCTTGAAAAAGATAAGTATATAATTGTCACATTAGGGTGGGATGAAGAAAGATCTCTGACACCTTTAGAAAAAATGACAAAACCTGCAAATACACCTTTTCCTACAGAACGTATTTATAAATCATTTTATATAGATAATGATAATGGTAAAGTCGAAAAAATGAAGATTAGGAAAGTGAATAATGGTTAATAGTCTTAAAAAATTCATTAAAACCACTAATAAGATAATTGTCGACTCTAATTTATTTTTACTATACCTTGCTGGATTACATGACATAAACACCATAAAAAAGATAAAATCAACTAAAATATTTTCTAAAAAAGAATTTAAGATTTTACAATGCATATTAAATAATTACAAAGAAATAACTACAACACTTCATATTTTAACTGAATTCAGTAATTTAAACAAGGATAAATATAATAAAAAGAATGATTTTTATAGAAAAGAATTGTTTGGGGTTCTTCAACTTTTATTAGAAGAGGAATATTTGCATAAAAATTCATTGATATTTCTGAATTAGTGTGTGATATGCAGTTTAAGAGATTAGGTGTTGCTGATATAGGTATAAAAAAAATTTCAAAGCAAAATAACTATGGGGTAATACAACAGACTTTGACCTTTATTATCATTTAAAAGACAATAATATCAAATGTTTTAATTTCAATCACTTGTTTCCAAAAAATTATTAAACACTCTAGTTTTTTTTTTTTTTTTTTTTAAGTTTATACTAATTTTTTTATCAATATCAATCAAAACATGAATTTATTATTTCTTCCTTTTTCAAGATGAATCACTTTTTGATGTGAATTATTATGAAACAATTTAAAATTTCATCTCCTTATAAACCTCTTGGAGATCAACCACAAGCTATTAAATCATTAGCTAATGGTATAAAAAAAGGTTTTCATGAACAGACTTTACTTGGTGTAACAGGGTCTGGTAAAACATTTACAATGGCTAATGTTATAGAACATGTTCAAAAACCAACATTAATCATTTCTCATAATAAAACATTAGCTGCACAGCTATATGAAGAATTTAAAGAATTTTTCCCAGAAAATGCTGTTGAGTACTTTGTTAGCTATTATGATTATTATCAACCTGAAGCATATGTTCCTCGAACTGATACATTTATTGATAAGGAGGCATCAATAAATGAAGAGATTGATAGAATGCGTCATTCTGCTACACAGTCTCTTCTATCTCGTGATGATGTTATTGTAATATCAAGTGTTTCATGTATTTATGGTATAGGATCTCCTGAAGACTATGGTGAGTTTGCACTTTCACTAGCTGTAGGTGATATTTTTGATAGGGGTGAAATCTTATCACGGTTAATTCATATGCAGTATGAGAGAAATGATATTGAATTTGAAACAGGTCAATTTAGAGTACGTGGGGATGTTATTGAGGTTAATCCTGTTCATGGAACTCCTCCTATTCGAATTGAGCTATTTGGGGATGAAATTGATTCAATAGCTATTGTGGATAAACTTACTGGAAAAAAAATTGAAAGCCTTCAAAGATACATGATATTTCCTGCAAAGCACTTTGTTATAGCTGAAGAAAAATTGAATAAAGCTATTGCTGATATTAATGAGGAGCTTGATGAAAGGTTAAATGAACTTAAACTACAAAATAAACTAGTTGAAGCACAACGTTTAGAGCAAAGAACTCGTTTTGACATTGAAATGTTAAGTGAAATGGGTTATTGTCCAGGTGTTGAAAACTACTCCTTACATCTTTCTGGAAGAAAATGGGGGGAAATGCCTTATACTCTTTTAAAATACTTTCCAGATGATTTTTTAACCATTATTGATGAATCTCATGTTACAGTCCCTCAAATTAGAGGAATGTATAATGGAGATAGAGCAAGAAAAGAAACATTAGTTGAACATGGTTTTCGTCTTCCATCAGCTAAGGAAAATAGACCTTTTAGATTTGATGAGTTTGAAAAGTCTGTAAATCATGTTTTATATCTTTCAGCTACTCCTGGAAACTATGAATTAAGTCGTAGCTTAAATGTAGTTGAACAAATTATTCGTCCAACAGGATTAGTTGATCCTGAAGTTATTATTAGACCAGTTAAAGGTCAAGTAGATGATTTACTTGGAGAGGTTAGAAAAAGAGTTGAAAAAAATCAAAGGATATTAATCACTACTTTAACAAAGAGAATGGCTGAGGATTTAACTGATTATTATGCAAAAATTGGAGTTAAGGTAAGATATCTTCACTCAGAAATTGATACTTTAGAGCGAATTGATATTGTAGATGATTTAAGAAGAGGAGAGTTTGATTGTCTTGTAGGTGTAAATTTACTTCGAGAAGGATTGGATCTTCCCGAAGTTTCTCTAGTAGGAATTTTAGATGCTGATAAGGAGGGGTTTCTCAGATCTGAAACTTCTCTTATTCAAACAATTGGAAGAGCTGCAAGAAATGTAGATGGTAAGGTTTTGATGTATGCAGATAATATAACTGATTCTGTTAAAAATTCTGTAGATATAACTAATAAAAGAAGGAAATTGCAGACGGATTATAATAAAAAACACGATATAACACCTAAATCTACTTATAGGTCATTAAAAGAGAAGAAAAAAGAAATTGAAAAGTATGATAAAACTGGAACTGATCTTAAAAAGATGCCTAAAGATGAGCTTAGAATGCTTATTACTGATTTAGAGAAAGATATGAAAGAAGCAGCAGAAAGTTTAGATTTTGAAAGAGCAGCTAAATTAAGAGATCAATTAATAGTTATAAAAGGAGTAGCTAATTAGTGTTTTAAAAAGATTCACTAGGGATTATTAATTCTTATATTTCATTGCAATTCTTGGTAATAGGGTCGTTTTTCGCAGGTAAATCAAGGATTATTAATTCTTATATTTCATTGCAATAAACTAAATAATCATCATATTTTAAAAATTAACATTTATATTTCTACATTATGATATTAAGAACAATTTGTTAAAAATAAAGGATTTTTAATAAAAATTAATGTTATAAATAACCTTTATTATTTTCATATTTAATTATCCATATACTTATTTAGTTTTAAATTATACTATTCATATTAATAAAAATAATTTTGAATGAATAAAGATTTTAATTAAGATAATTTATTTTAAAATTAATCACATTGAGGAAATTATGCTTAATTCAAAAAATAATCATCTTAAAAGAGAGATTGAAGAAGTTTTCAATGGCATATCACGTCAAAAAAAAATTCATGAAGCTATTTTGTTTGTTGAAAGTTCAAATGATGATTTTTCTGTAAGCTTTGGCTATGGTGGAAAGGACATACGCTCTCCATTTTTTATTGCAAGTGTTACTAAACTTTTTATCACTGCTTGCATATTGATCTTACTGGAGGAAAAAAAACTATCATTTGATAACTTTATAATAAATTATTTTGATAAAACTACATTGGAAGGACTGCATAATTATAAGGGGGAAGAATATTCCAACAGACTCACAATCTCAGATTTACTCTTTCATAGGAGTGGATTGGCTGATGGTCTTGAAGAAGGTGGTTTTTTAAAACAATTACTTAAAGATGATTTTGAATTGTCTTTTGAAGAGGTATTAACTAAAACAAAAGAGTTATCTTCACATTTTCCTCTGAACACTCCTAAAAAAGCCTATTATTCTGATGTGAATTTCAGTTTGCTTAGTAAAATCATTGAAAAGATTACTGGAGAAACTTTGAGCAATGTGTATAAAAAATATATCTGTGTTCCCCTTGGTTTAACCAATACATATTTACCTTCAAGTTCCAATGATTTCATACCAAAAATTTATTATAAAAATGAATCTTTGCATCGTCCGAAGTTCCTAACTAGTAGCTACAACTATGATCTTGTTTCTACAGCAGAAGATTTGATGAAGTTTTTAAAAGCTTTTTTCAATGGTTCTCTGTTTTCATCAAGTATTTTTGAAGATTTAGCTATATACAGGAAGCTTCAGATGTCTATGGGACCTATTCATTATGGTGGTGGATATATGCAGATACCTATGAAAAGTATTTATACTCTTTTTAGAGGAAAGGGTGAATTGATTGGTCATTCTGGAACAACAGGTTCTTTTGCATTTTATTATCCTCATAAAGACTTATATTTTGTAGGGGATCTTAATCAAATGGCAGATCCAGGACTACCTATAAAATTAGCAATGAAACTTTCAATGAAACTAAAGTAATGTTAATTGATATGGATTAAAAGCTAAAATAATAATAATTATGTTTAAACGACTAAAAATTGAGCAATATTTATTATAATTAAGAAATATATTACACTAAATATTTTTTTTAAGAGATGAAATTTTAACACTTCAGTTAAAAGAAAGTGAAATGTAGAGAAGGGTATTTTATGACAATTCATTAAAGTTATGTATTTGATTTAATAAAATTAAAGATAAATCAAAGATTTTGAAAACCTATAAAATACTTAAAAGCATTGTAAACTTAGAAAAAGTTGATATGATGACACTCATAGAAACAAAAATTAAAATAGAAGATATTTATTTAAAAAAATCGAAAAAGAAGCTAAAAGTAGAAACATCGAGAAGGATGAGGTTTTCAATGAATTAGTTAAAAAAGGACTCATGAATATTAGAAATAAAAAAACAACTTTTGATAGAATAGAACGATTAACTGGAAGAAAGGCAGAAATACTTAACAAAGATACTTATAATCATAATCCTAGTAAAGAACAATTAAACTCTATTGTTGGACTCATGGATGCTCCAGAGGGTTTTGATGTAGTTAAAACTGTTGAAAATGCAAGTGTTAGAAAATGAGAATAAATGATTTTTTCAGATGAGAATTTCATAATAGCTTTATTTTTGAAAAAACATGATAAACACGAAAGAGCAACTGAAATATGGGAAAATATTCAAAATAAAGATAAAATAATTTCCTTCATGATTATTAAAATTTAGAAATTGCTCAAAAAAATAATTTTTATATTTTTATTATATTTTTAATAAATATTATTATTATTTTAGTCTTTTACTTAATGTATATATCAAATAAAATTTTCATGAATAAGGTTTAAAATCTTTTAAATTAAATCTAAAATGATTATAATAAAAAAATATTTTTTTATAAATTTTAAAAAAATTTGGTAATTTTAAATAATTATTATAATCTTTATTATTCTTTCATTGAAAAGGTTACTTACTAATTCAGATATTATAATCATTTTAAATTTTATTATTTTTTTAAAAACATGGTTTCAGGTTTTTAATAAATTTAAATATAAGAAATTCAATGATTTTTAAAGGTTTAAAAAATCAAAATTTTTTTGACAATCTAAAATCGAAGTTTAACAGTATTTAAATTATAATATAATCATTTTTAATTTAATTTAAATTACTTTTAGTGATTATTTTGCATGGATATTTTAAACATCACAATAATTTTTTAATTAACTAAGAAATAGGAGAATTATCATTGAATAAAGACTCAAGCAAAAAAAATATCATTTTAAAAGGTGCAAGAGAGCATAATCTCCAGAATTTAGACTTAGCTATTCCAAGAGATCAGTTTATTGTAATAACAGGACTAAGTGGGTCGGGAAAATCATCATTAGCTTTTGATACAATCTATGCTGAAGGACAGCGAAGGTATGTTGAATCTTTATCAGCTTATGCTAGACAATTTTTAGGTCAAATGAAAAAACCTGAAATAGATTATATTGAAGGATTGTCTCCAGCTATTTCAATTGATCAAAAAACTACTAAAATGAATCCACGTTCAACTGTTGGAACTATTACTGAAATTTATGATTACTTACGTCTACTTTTTGCAAGGATTGGTACTGCACACTGCTATACATGTGGAAAAGAAATCTCTCAACAAACAAGTGGTCAAATTGTAGAGAGTATTATTGGGGAAGGTGAAGGAGTTAAAATTCAGGTTCTTGCTCCAATAATTAGGGATAGGAAAGGAGAACATAAAAAAATCTTTGAAGATCTTCAAAATAAAGGATTTGTCAGAGTTCGAGTAGATGGTGAAATAAAAGATTTAGAAGAAGAAATAATTTTGAGTAAGAACTTTAAACACACTATTGAGGTTGTGGTTGATAGACTAATAATAAGAGAAGATATTGATTTTATGAGAAGATTAGCTGATTCAGTTGAAACAGCTCTTTCTTTTGGTGAAGGAATTGTAAATGTTCTCTATAATAAAAAAAATAATGATAATGAAGATAAAAATGACAAAGATGAAAATAATAAAAACGATAAAGATAGTGAAAAGAATGAATATGAAAAAGCTTATTCTGAGCACTTTGCCTGTGTAGATTGTGGAATAAACTTAGAAGAAATTAGTCCAAGAATGTTTTCATTTAATAGTCCTCATGGAGCATGTCCTGAATGTAATGGTCTTGGAAGTAAGATGGAAATGGATCCAGATTTAATTGTTCCAAACAAAAATCTATCTTTAAATGAGGGAGCTATTGTTCCATGGAGTAGATCAAAAGGAAATAAAGAAAATTACTATCATCAAATGCTACTTGCAGTAGCTAATCATGTTGGATTTTCAATGGATACTCCATTTAATGAATTAAAAAAAGAAGAACAAACAGCTATTCTTTATGGAACTGACGATAAGGTATCATTTAGTTTTAAACGTAGAAATAAATCTTACAGAGTTAATAGAAAATTTGAAGGTGTTATTACAAGAATGGAACGCCAATATCTAGAAACCAAATCAAATTATTCTCGTAGTTATATTTCAAAATTTATGAGTGATCATAGCTGCCATGTTTGTGGAGGTAAAAGATTAAAGATTGAAGCTTTATCTGTAACTGTTGGTGGAAAATCTATAGCTGATGTAGTAGCTATGGCAATTAAGGATTGTTATAAATTCTTCCAAAGTATTGAATTAAATGAAAGAGAATTGTTCATAGCTAAGGAAATTTTAAAAGAGATAAATGAACGATTAAAATTTTTAGTAAATGTTGGTCTTGATTACATATCAATGGAACGATCTTCTGGAACCTTATCTGGTGGTGAAGCTCAAAGAATTAGATTAGCTACTCAAATTGGTTCTGGTCTTGTTGGAGTATTATATATTTTAGATGAGCCAAGTATTGGTCTTCATCAAAGAGATAATGTAAAGCTCATTGAAACACTTAAAAGATTAAAAAATATTGGAAATACCTTGATTGTAGTTGAACATGATGAGGAAACAATATTATCTTCAGATTATGTTGTAGATATAGGACCTGGAGCTGGTGAACATGGTGGAAAAGTTGTAGCTCACGGTACTCCATCTGAGATAATGGAATCCCATGACTCTATAACTGGCAACTATCTCTCTAGAAGAGAAACAATACCAATTAGTAAAAATAGAAGAAAACATCAGAACAAGTTTATTACAATTAAGGGAGCAAAAGAAAACAATCTTAAAAACATTGACGTAAACATTCCTCTTGGAGTTTTTACATGTGTTACAGGAGTTTCTGGCTCTGGAAAAAGTTCTTTAATAAACCAAGTTCTTTATAAGGGTCTAGATGGGATTATCAATCATAAACATAGCTTCGCTGGAAAATTTGAGAAAATTGAAGGTAGCAGAAATATTGATAAAATCATTATCATAGATCAAACACCTATCGGTAGAACTCCTCGTTCTAATTCAGCTACTTACACAGGACTTTTTACATATATTCGTGAAATATTTGCTGAAACACCAGAAGCTAAAGCTCGAGGTTATAAACCTGGAAGATTTAGTTTTAATGTTAAAGGTGGAAGGTGTGAAGCTTGTTCTGGTGATGGAATAATCAAAATCGAAATGCATTTTTTAGCTGATGTTTATATTCCATGTGAAGTTTGTAAAGGAAAACGATACAATGATGAAACTTTAGATATAAGATATAAGGGAAAAAATATCTATGAAGTTCTTGAAATGACTGTAGAAGAAGCTTTAGAGTTTTATAAAAATATTCCAAAGATAAAAAAGAAATTACAAACTTTAGATGATGTTGGTTTAGGTTATATTAAGTTAGGTCAATCAGCTACTACCTTATCAGGTGGTGAAGCTCAAAGAATTAAATTAGCTAAAGAACTTTCTAAACAAAGCACTGGAAAAACCCTGTACATTTTAGATGAACCAACTACAGGTCTTCATTTTGCAGACATTAAGAGGCTTTTAACTGTTCTTGGACGACTAACTGATTCAGGAAATTCCATTGTTGTCATAGAACACAACCTTGATGTTATAAAAACAGCAGACCACATTATTGACTTAGGTCCTGAAGGTGGAGATGGTGGTGGAGAAATAGTAGCTACTGGCACACCAGAAGAAATAGCTAATTCTGGAACATATACTGGAGACTTTTTAAAAGATATTTTAAATGAAAATATCACTCCACTTGCAAGAAAATTAATTAAAGAAAAAATGAGCAAATAAAAAAAATTTATTAATTTATTAATTTAATATTCTATAATAAAGAAAACTTTAATTAATAATATACCTTATCATTTAATATTAAAAATTTTTTTAAGAGTTTATTAATATTTATTATTAGAAATTTTTATAATAGGGATTTATTATATTAA
>Ga0099364_10012732_pt1 | contig 11323 bp, 11 predicted proteins | sample TergutTh196P3_FD_73070 | JGI IMG/M metagenome (GOLD analysis project Ga0099364, IMG submission 73070) | Microcerotermes parvus P3 segment gut microbial communities from Pointe-Noire, Republic of the Congo - Th196 P3 | ecosystem: Host-associated > Arthropoda: Insects > Digestive system > Gut ...
GCCGAGCGGTTTCCATTATTTGGTTGCGCCAAAGGCAAAGTTTGGATGGCTGATGATTTTGATGCGCCGATGGAGGAAATGGAGGATTACATGTAATGAAATACTTGCTTGATAGCCATGTAATAATTTGGCTTGCGGAAATTGCCGATAAAAAATTGTCGCCTAAATCTATGGAAATAATTCACAATAAAGACAATCAGCTATTTGTAAGTATTGTTTCGTTTTGGGAAATAGCCTTGAAAACGAATAACGGCAAGCTGGATTTGGGTATTTCGCTGGATGTATTTTTCGATAAAGTCCAAAAAAGTAGTATTAAAATTACTTCAGTCGAAAAGGAATATTTATTGCGCTTATCCGCATTGCCGCCTATCCACAAAGACCCTTTCGACAGACTGATGATCGTTACTGCAATATGCGAGACCATGACGCTATTAACAGCCGATGAGAATATTCAAAAATATGATGTTCCTTGGGTTTGGTAAGGAGGATTTTTTATGTCTTTCTCTGAGACCAACTACGAAAACGCTGTACTCGAAGTATTCCGCAACACATTGGGCTACGGCTATGTCTACGGCCCCGATGTTGTGCGGGATTACGCCGACCCGCTTTATATGGATGAGCTTCTGCCCGCCCTGCGGCGCATCAACCCGAAGCTACCGGAAGCCGCCCTTACCGAGGCGGTCTACAAGCTGCGGAATTTCGAGGGTGGCACAGTGTTGCAGAGGAATGTCCAATTCATGGATTACCTCCAAAACGGTGTGTCGGTAAATTATTTTGATAAGGGCGAGCAACGATCATCGCTAGTTTACCTCGTCGATTACTCCGATGCGGATAAAAACGCCTTCACCGTCGCCAATCAATGGACGATTATAGAAAACAGCGAAAAACGCCCGGATATTATCGTATTCCTGAACGGGATGCCTGTTGTCGTGATTGAGTTAAAGTCGCCATCACGCGAGGAGACCGACGCTTCCGAGGCGTTCCGGCAGCTTCGTAACTACATGATTGAGATACCGTCCCTATTTATTTACAACGCTTTCTGTGTGATGAGCGACCTTGCCACATCCAAAGCCGGTACAATCACCGCCGACGAAGACCGCTTTATGGAGTGGAAAACGAAGGACGGCAGCTACGAGAACACGCAGTATGCCCAGTTCGATACCTTCATTGAAGGGATGTTCGACAAAGAACGGTTGCTCGATATCATAAATAACTTCATCTGCTTCTCCGGTGATGTAAAAATTCTCGGTGCTTACCACCAGTATTTCGCCGTCAAGAAAGCCATCGTCTCTACCGCCAAGGCGACCGAAACGGATGGACGCGGCGGTGTGTTTTGGCATACCCAAGGAAGCGGAAAATCGCTGTCTATGGTCTTTTATGCCCATCTTCTGCAAGAGGCTTTGAACTCGCCGACAATCGTTGTCCTCACCGACCGTAACGACCTTGACGACCAGCTATTCGAGCAGTTTGCCAAGTGCCGGAGCTTCCTGCGCCAGACACCCGAACAAGCCGAAAGCCGCGAGCATTTAAAAAAGTTGCTCGCAGGGCGGGAGGCAAACGGCATTATCTTTACGACCATGCAGAAGTTCGAAGAATCCTCCGAGCCGCTCTCCGACCGCCGCAATATCATTGTTATGGCTGATGAAGCGCATCGCGGGCAGTATGGATTGGAGGAAAAAGTGGACGCCAAGACCGGCCGAATTATTCTCGGCACGGCGCGCATTATCCGTGATAGTCTGCCCAACGCGACATATATCGGCTTCACGGGAACGCCTATATCCAGCAAAGACCGCTCTACTATTGAGGTGTTTGGCAACTATATCGACATTTACGATATGACCCAAGCCGTGGAAGACGGCGCGACTCGTCCTGTATACTACGAGAGCCGTGTTATACACCTGAAGCTGGACGAGGACATACTTCATCTTATCGACGCTGAATACGATATCATGGCGGCAAACGCCGAGCCGTATGCCATCGAGAAAAGCAAGAAAGAACTCGGCAAAATGGACAGCATACTCGGCGCGGAGCAGACCATCACCGCCCTTTGTTAGGACATCTTAAAACACTATGAGGAGAACCGCCGGCACGAACTTACGGGCAAGGCGATGATTGTCGCCTACTCCCGCCCTATTGCCATGCTGATTTACCACAAGCTGCTTGAAATGCGCCCAGAGTGGACTTCAATGCTCGGCGTAGTGATGACTTCGGGCAACAACGACCCCGAAGAGTGGCGAGAGATTATCGGAAACAAACGCCACAAGGACGAGATGGCGAAAAAGTTCAAGGATAACAATGACGCGCTGAAAATCGCCATCGTGGTGGATATGTGGCTCACGGGCTTTGATGTGCCGTCGCTCGCTACGATGTACGTTTACAAGCCGATGGCGGGACACAACCTTATGCAGGCAATCGCGCGCGTCAACCGCGTTTATAAGGATAAAGAGGGCGGCTTGGTGGTCGATTACGTTGGCATTGCCGGCGCTTTGAAACAAGCGATGAACGACTACACCAACCGCGATAAGCAGAATTATAGCGAGCAAGACATTGCAAAGACTGCCTTGCCGAAGTTCATCGAGAAACTGGAGGTCTGCCGCGACCTGTTCCACGGTTTCGACTATTCAAGCTTTATGAGCGAAACCGCAACCGACCTCACTCGCGCTAAGGCTATCAGCGGCGGCGTGAACTTCCTGACTGCTATAGACGCGCCGTCACGCTCTACAGTGGTGAGAGAAGACAGCTATCAACCAGACTTAATGGTCGCTGAGCCGTCGGCGGGATATGGTGATACGACGAACCGCAAGGAAGCCTTTATCAAAGAAGCCATGCTTCTGCGGCAAGCCTTGTCCCTCTGCCGTTCACTTCTCACACCCGCACAACGGTTTGAAGCTGCCTACTTCGAGGCGGCGCGCACTTTACTGACCCGAATAACCGGCGAAGGCAAGCCCCTGTCACTCAAAGAAATAAATGCCCGTATCAACGAATTGTTGAAAGCGAGTATTCAGAGCGAGGGCGTTATCAATCTGTTTTCCAATGTAGACACGGGCTTCTCCTTATTCGACCCGAAATTCCTTGAAGAAATAGCTAAAATGAAGGAAAAGAACCTTGCTGTTGAGATTCTGAAAAAACTGCTCGCCGAGCAGGTGTCGCTCTACCGCAGGACAAACCTCGTTAAATCGGAGAAGTTTTCGGAAATGATCTCCCGCGCAATGAAAGCGTACCTTAACGGTATGCTCTCCAACGAGGAAGTAATTGCCGAACTGATGAAGATAGCGAAAAATATGGCAACAGCTTCTGCCGAAGGCGAGGCGATGGGTCTGACCGATGAGGAGTTGGCGTTCTACGACGCACTGACAAAACCGCAAGCCGTCAAAGACGTGTATGAGAACGATGTGCTTGTGGCAATGACGCGTGAACTTGCCGATATGCTCCGTAAAAACCGCACCATCGATTGGCAGAAGAAAGAATCCGCCCGCGCCGCTATGCGCCGCATGGTTAAGAAACTGCTGAAAAAATATAAGTACCCACCGGAGGGCATGGAGGACGCTGTCGCAACCGTTATCGGGCAGTGCGAGATGTGGACGGATAATTAAGGGAGGGCAAAGCGATGAACGCTTTTAAAAGCAATATCTACAAATACCTTGGCGGGACGTGCCAATACCTGATACCGCTGTATCAGAGAACCTACAGTTGGGGACGCGAGCAGTGCGCCCGTCTTTGGATCGACAGAACATCAACATGTCGCTATATGCATATCGAACACCTCTAAAAAAGTTTGGGGTTATTTCTTTATATCAACCTTCACTCCCCCCGTTATCCTGAGCAGTTCATCCGGGGAGATTGGGAAGAAATCATGGTCGGAGCCTGCCGCAGACCAGACTACGTCGTATAGGAACAGGTCGGCGTCGAGCAGGGCCCTTGGGGGCGTTGGGTAACCGACGGGCGGGACGCCGCCCGGTTCGAAGCCGGAGAACGCCCTGATCGCTTCTGCGGTTCCCATTCTTACTCTGGTCGTGCCGAGGGCTCGCTTTACTTTTTTGTCGTTAACCCTGTTCGAGCCGGACATGAGGGCGAGCGCCCATTCGCCCTCATGCGTTATGAGCAGCAGGCTTTTTAGGATTTGCTCCGGGGGAGCGCCGACGGTTCTTGACGCGTCCCCGACGGTGAAAATAGTGTTCTCCTAGTGGATGATGCCGGCTTTGCAGCCTGACGCCTCCAGGAAAACCTTCACTCTCTCCACCGGGTCTCCGCTGTCGGGCGAAAACATGTTTACCGGTTCCCCCCGGAGTAGATCTGTCTGTACACGTTTATATTACGCATCACAGCCTTAACAAATCCCCTCGTTTCGCGGAAGGGAATGCTCTCGATCCAATAGGGCATGTCTGTAGTTGATAGTTCCTCGGTCCATCTGTTGACACGGGAACCTCCGGCGTTGTAAGCGGCGAACACAAGAGGGGGCGACGTGTAACGCGCGAACAGCCCCGTCAGATAGTTTGCTCCCAGCATTACGTTGTTGGCGGGCGTCAGATACGCGTCGTCCGGCATATCCATCTTACGCGCCTCCTGCCGCGCGGTTGCGGGCATCAGCTGCATCAGCCCGTAAGCCCCGGCGCTGCTGGTGACGTCGGGTTGGTAGAGGCTTTCCTGCCTCATTACTCCCCATATAGTTTCGACAGGGAGGCCGGTTCTCTCAGAGGCGGCCCGCACATTTGCCTCGAAGGCCCGAGGATAGGCTAATTTCATAAGTTCGGATGAGGCCTGATCCTCCGATGGGAAGACGCGCCGCATTACAATAAAAGTTCTCACGGCGGAAACGTAGTCGTTGTCTCTTGCCATGAGTCCGGCGGTTCTGTACAGCTTGGGGATATCTTCGCTCGTAACGTTGGAAGCCGTGATGTTCGCTCCTTCCATCCTGGCGTATGTCAGGAACCCCCAGTCCATCAGTTCACTTGGAGTGACGAATTTTTCCGGCGCCGGTTCCTGCCTGATCCCGCCATCCTCGCTTACGAGAAACGTGTGATACTCGGCGGGCCACGTTGAGATAAGCTGCATTCTGACCCGTTCGGCCGCCACCGGGCTGTTCAGCCTCTCAAGAGCGCGTATCTGCCAGTAAAGCAGCCGGGAGGCCAGTTCCGCGTTGCTTATATCGGGCGAGTAACCCGCGTCCCATTGATCGAACGCCTCCCTGTATCTGCGCTCTCTCCATGCCCTCCAACCTCGCTCCCAGCGGATAGTTGCGGCTTGCGAGCTTGAAGCGTGCTCGGAGAAAAGTCTTATCTCGGCCTCACGCGCGTCGGCCGCGCCGCCTATTCTTATAGTCGCGGCAAGCGCGTCCGACGCCACGTCCGGGTAATCTAAGACGCGCGCGTCGGCCGCTTGTTTAAACGCAGCGATTATATCGCTCCTGTGCGAACGGGCGGCGAGAGCCTCCAGCCTCTGTACCGATCGCTGTGGATATTCGAAGCCTGTGAGCGCTACTTCGGACCAGAGCCTGAACGCCGTGTCGTCCAGATTTTCACGATAAGCCGCAAATGCCGCGTAATACTTCGCGTTTTCCCCGATGTTCTCATCATTCAACGCCAGATTGAACAGACGCATCGCCTCTCTGTAGTTTCCAGCCGCGTAAGCGGTGTGTCCAAGCGCGTATGCCACCATTCCCGAAGCGCGCTCCGGATCTGTCGCCGTGAGCGCCGCAAGAGCCCCGGCGTTCGCCGGCGACGCTACCAGCAATTCGGCCGCTTCATCCGCGCTTGCGGCGCCGGTTTCCATTATCTGCGACAGAGCCGCCACCGCTTGTCTTCGTTCGGCGGCGAACTCGTGCATTCTGCGGAGCCACATGAGCGATTCGTCATTCATGTCAAAATCGCGCGACAGACGAGCCATCGCGTATGCGAGATAGTATTTCAGGTTTTCAGGGGCGGATTCCCAGGCGACTTTCCCTCTTTCAAACGCTTCTTGTTTTTTTTCCGTCCGTTCGAGGCCCAAAATAAATAACATATCCGCGTAAGCGCGCAGGTCGTTTGGATAATCTTGATATATGCTTTCCAAAATACCGATGCCCTCGGCATATCGTCCCTGCTCCCATAGCCCGTTGACGTAGATGGATTTCTCGCGCGGGGATATTGTTGAAGATGAGAAAATTTCGTCCATAGTTCGCCAGTCGCGATTCCATAAAGCGTCCTCCATTCCGCTTCCGGCAAATGCCGTTGTGGAGAGGGCAGCAACCGATATCAGGATTATCATCAGGTGAATAGTTCTGTGGGAGAGATTGCGCATGAGTCTAGTTCCGCCTTCCTTTGATTTTGATTATCCCGCCGCTTGTACGCTTTCCGGCACATCCGGACGACGGGCGGAATTTATTATAAACCATAATATAGCGCGTTTTGCCGGTCTGTACATTGTTTATTTATTGTAGTAAAATAAAAGGTAACATTAAGTGAGTATGTGTTCTAAAAAGGGGGAAATAAAAATGAGTCTGGGGTTAAGATTGAGGACGCTGAGAAAAAACGCGTCGCTTACGCAGCAGAAACTGGCGGACAATGTGGGAGTGAGCCGTATTTACATACAAGCGCTGGAGAGCAACAGGCGTATGCCCTCGGTAAAATTGCTTTACAGGCTGGCGAATGTATTGCACACCACGGTAAACGACATCGTGGACGATTATCCTCCGAGGGGAACCAGGCTTCAATTGGAGGAACTTCTGTCAAGCGGCGAAGTTGAGGTTTGGTTTCGAAAGAAGAAACTCTCCGACTCCGACCTTCGCCGGGTTGAAAAGGTGATAGGCGCCGTACTCGAAGAATGGGAAGAGGAAGAAGTTGCGGCGCCGAAGCGAGGCAGAAAGGCAAAAAATTAAGCTCGAACCGGCCGGCGCTGTTGCCGCCGAGCGCTTTGGCGGAAATCGAGAGCGGTTGGGATATGGTCGCGCGGCCCGTTTCCCGGCCTGATTGAGCCGAAGAAGTATGCGACTGAAGCGAATAGCTTTTTTCATGCCCGGCCTTGGGTGTGCCCGCAAATGTGTTTATTGTGACCAGAATGTCATAACGCTGGATTCAGGAGATTGCGGCATTGCCGTCACGCCGGAGGAAGTTCGCCGCGCCGTGGCGCGCGTACGCGCGCCCGTAGAGTTATGTTATTTCGGCGGGAGTTTCGCCGGGACAGGCATACATGTGATGACGGAATTTCTCGAAGTTATACGTTATGCGGCGGAGGGGAGCGCCGTCACGTTCTCGTCATATCCCGGCGACTTCGACGGCCCATCCGGACGGGAAATCATTCGTATACTGAAAAATTATCCGATAGGAACAATAGAGCTCGGCATACCGTCGCTGGATCCAAAGGTTCTTGAGGCTTGCCGCCGTGACGATGACGCCGGAATGATTATTCGCGTGATTAACCTGTTGATAGAGGGCGGCTTTAACATCGGAGTCCAGTTAATGATGGGTCTCCCTCGTCAGAACGCGGAAAGTGTTATTAACGACGTCAAAGCGCTGGCGCTTTTAATGCCGAAACAGGGCGGAGCGGATTTCCGGCTGTACCCGTGCCTTGTGATCAAAGGCACTGAACTTGAGGCGATGTATAAGCGAGGCGAATATATCCCGCTTGAACTGGAGAATGCGGTGCGAACCGCCGGAGTAATATTGTTTGAGGCGGAAAGATATGGCTTCAACGTGATAAGGGTGGGGCTTCTCGAATCCGAAACCTTGAAGAAATCCGTTATCGCCGGCCCTTATCATCCCGCCTTCGGCGAGTTGGCGATATCCGAGAAGCTCGCCCTGTCTTTATTCGACGCAAGCCCACGCGGTACGTGGAGCATCCTGCGGCGTAACATCTCGCAACTGACGGGCCACGGCGGACGCGGAATCCGCCGCCTGTCCGAACTCACCGGGATTCCGCAGGATGAAATCAGATCCCTGATTTTGACACGGCATGCAACCGTGAATCACACGTGATTTTTCGATACCGGTTCGATATTTTTTTACTTCCCGCTTTATTCCAAATGCGAAGAGCCGGGAAAGTTGATATACTTGAATAACATGCGATACACGCATATTGAGTTGGAAATAGAATTATACGATGCGCGGAGCCGTCGGGAGGAAGTGACGCTTTGGAAGAAAATCGCCGGATTTTACAGGAAGATTTGGAACAGATCAACGAAGACAGCGCGATTCCGTGGGAAAAGTTCAAAAACAGCATTGTTCTGATAACCGGAGCAACGGGATTAGTTGGTTCGGCTCTTGTACGAGGGTTTTCTTACGCTAACTCGCGCCGTAACCTTAATGTTCGTATTTTAGCATTCGGCAGAAATGAAACGACGGCCCAGCCGCTTTCGCATTATTATGGCGCGGAATTTTTCAAACAGGATATCCGAGAGCCTTTGAAAGTCGAAGGGCAGGTCGACTATATTTTTCACTGCGCCGCAATCACAAAATCTTCGGAAATGGTTTCCAATCCGACCGCAGTGATTGAAGCATCTCTTAACGGGACAATGAACGTGCTAAACCTCGCCCGTGAGAAATATGTGAAAAGCGTTGTTTATATGTCTTCCATGGAAGTGTATGGCGCGACGGATTCTGCGCTGGGATTGGTAACGGAAGAACAGCTCAGTTACTTGGATTTGAAAAGCACGCGCAGTTGTTACCCTGAAAGCAAGCGCATGTGCGAATGCATGTGCACCTGCTGGCTGTCTCAATATGGGGTTCCTTCGAAGATTGCGAGATTGTCGCAGATATTCGGGGCAGGCGCGCCGAAAGACGATCCCAGGGTGTTCGCGGAGTTTGCGCGTTCAGTAATGGCAGGCGAAAATATTGTCCTTAGAACTGAGGGCGATACGAGGGGAAATTTCTGCTACTCGGCTGACGCGGTTCGAGCTCTGTTAATCATCGCGTTAAAGGGTGAAAACGGCGAAGCATATAACGTGGTGAATCCCGGGGAGAGCGTGACGATACGGCATATGGCGGGGATTGTGGCTGATCGTATATGCGAGGGCAGGGTGCTCGTTATTTTGAATAAACCGGCCGACAGGAAGAAACAAGGTTACGCACCGTCAGTGAATACGAAACTTAGCGCCGAAAAACTCGAATATCTGGACTGGCGCCCTCATTATGGGCTTGAGGATATGTATCGCAGAATGATTTATGACTGGCGTGAAAGCCAGGGGCAACCCGCAAGGATTTTTTTATAGATCCCCGACATTATCCACGAGCCGGGATGAACAGGGCTTTCCGTATAATGGCCTGCTCATCCCGGCAGCCGGTTAATCGCTAAGTACCGGAACTCCAGCGCTGTGAAATCAGGAAGTTTTTACCGTATTCCCAACGGAACGGGAACCTTTGAATCTGTTAAATGCTTTTCTTACCCGCTCGGACATTACAAAAAAATGCTCGAATAAACAGTAATTAAACGAGGAGTAATCACCGGTAGGTACCTTGTCAGGTTCAATTCCCATCGCGTTGTAGAATGTTTCCCCAATAGTTTTTTCGACTTTATCTTCCGAAAACAATAATTTATTTCCGCAAGGCGTAAATATTTTGCTTGTAATAGATAGTAAAGAATCCGTATAATTCTCGTCTGTATGGAGATTTCTGAGAAATTGGATAATCTGGTCGTGAATTACCATTCTTTCAGATAAGCTCGCTAATTCATCAAGCATAAAATCGACGCAGAACAATTGAAAGGATTTAAACAATATCAGAAATTTTTCACGCGAAGCCTCGCCAAAAATTCGCGCGGCCATATCGATCAGTGATTCACCGGATACCTTTTCCGTGAGGCTGAAAGGTTCCATGTCTTTTAGATCCTCGGTAATTATCGGGGCGATTTCTCCCACGAGATCTCTAGTGCTCTCGATAATTTTTTTCGCTTCATCAACAGGAATGAACAACTTCCTCATTTTTTTTCCCCCTCTAAGGCTTTCCCTAGAATGCCGTAACTTTTTCCATGATATGGAGACGCGCGCGCTCCCATACGATTTCTTCGTTTTTTTCGAAACGTATCACGAAATAATTTTCACCGCTTTTATTTTGGTATTTTTGCGGCGTACAATTCGCGTATAACAAACATTAGCATATTATGAAATATTTTGTCGCGTTATGCAAGTGTGTATTAAAAATATAAATGATAATCGGTTTTTTGACAGGTTGTGAGATAATATGATCTGATAGCCTGGTGCCGAGGGGGGGACTCGAACCCCCACGTGGTCGCCCACGGCGGATTTTGAGTCCGCTGCGTCTACCATTCCGCCACCTCGGCCGAGACTTCGATATTCAACCATACTTATCGCGGGTTGTCCAGTATTTTTTATTTGGAGGGATCGATTTGTCGGTTTTATCTTTGGTTATAGCCCTGATTTTGGATTTCATTTTTGGCGATCCGCCCGGCGATTGGCATCCCGTCAAGCTGCTGGGACGCGGGATAGACTTGGTGGAGTCCTATTGCCGCACTTTGCCGGTGAGACCTGCTACGCAGGGTTTTGTTTATGTCGCGTTCAATATGGCGTTCCTTATTCCAATCGCTGCCTTATGCTTTGCGGCTTCTTTTTTGGGATCGCTCGGCGTTTTGATTAACGGGGTACTGATTTATTTCGCGCTCGGCGGCACTTGCCTCGCGCGTGAGGTGGGGGGCGTGCTTTACGCTCTCTCGCGGGGGTCTGTTCCGGAGGCCGGAAAACGCCTGAGAATGCTTGTGAGCCGCGATGTCGATGAGATGGGAAAGACGGAGATTGCTTCGTCCGCTATTGAGACCCTCTCCGAAAATTTCGGCGATTCCGCCGTCGCGACATTGCTTTACGCCGCCATAGGGGGCCCGGTGCTTGCGTGGGTTCATCGAATATCGAATACGCTCGACTCCATGGCGGGCTACAAGACGAAGGAATACGTCGATTTCGGTTACGCGTCCGCAAAGCTCGACGATATACTCAACTACATTCCATCAAGACTGTCCGCGCTGATAATTGCGCTTGCGTCCGGGACTGCCGAGGGTAACTTTCGCGAAACGCTCCGCGTCGTTTTGGACAGCGGGGGGGCTCTGGCAAGCCCAAACTCCGGATACCCGATTGCCGCATTTGCAGGCGCTCTCAGGGTGAAGCTCTGCGGCCCTGCGAGTTACTTCGGAGAAATACGGGATAAACCGTTCATAGGCAAGGGTTCTCGTCCCGGCTTCTCAGATCTCGGACGAGCGATGACTCTGTACTGGAATTCGTACGCTCTCGCTTCCGCTTTGGCCCTGTTTACCGCATGGCTGTTCCGGTGAGGGAACCCCGTACGGGCGGTATCCACGGCGGCAATATTTACGATTTTCCCTCTCGGGAGCTGTTGGATTTTTCAAG
>Ga0099364_10012733_pt1 | contig 11322 bp, 12 predicted proteins | sample TergutTh196P3_FD_73070 | JGI IMG/M metagenome (GOLD analysis project Ga0099364, IMG submission 73070) | Microcerotermes parvus P3 segment gut microbial communities from Pointe-Noire, Republic of the Congo - Th196 P3 | ecosystem: Host-associated > Arthropoda: Insects > Digestive system > Gut ...
GATGAGTATTTAATTTAATTATTTTTTTGGGCTTTGTGTTTGGACTCTAAAAAAAATGTGATATGAGTTCATTGTCATAAACAACAACCCCGAAACTGTGTCAACCGATTTTGATACAGCGGACAGGTTATATTTTGAGCCGATATGCATCAACGATGTGATGAGCGTGGTAAATTTGGAGAAACCGTTAGGTGTGATAACCTCGTTTGGCGGCGGCACGGCGATAAAACTCGCGAAAAAACTGCATGAGCTTGGTGTGAATATCATCGGCACTTCGGCTGACAGTATAGACATATGTGAGGATAGGGAGCGTTTTGACGCGCTCTTGGAAGACCTTGATATCAAACGTCCCAGAGGATACGCGGTTATGACGGAAACGGAGGCGCTTTTGGCGGCTGAAAACCTCGGTTATCCCGTGCTGATGCGCCCTTCTTATGTGCTCGGCGGGCAGAATATGATCATTGCGTTTTCCGATGAGGATATCCGCGAGTATATGGAGATAATCCTTCGCAAAAAGCAGGAAAACCCGGTGCTGATAGACAAGTATTTAGAAGGTTCGGAGATCGAAGTGGATGCCATCTGTGACGGGACTGACATACTGATACCCGGCATAATGGAGCATATAGAGCGTACAGGCATCCATTCGGGCGACAGCATTGCCGTATACCCCGCCCTGCATATAGACGATACCTTAGCCGAGGTTATTTTTGATGTCACACAAAAGCTGTGTATGGCTCTGGATGTAAAAGGGCTGATAAATATACAGTATGTTCTGTACAAGGGTTCAGATTGCAGGGGTGGCGGCTTGTCGCGCCCGCAAGATGAATTGTATGTTATTGAGGTAAATCCCCGCGCTTCCCGTACAGTACCCTATATCAGCAAGGTCACGGGGATTCCGATGTGCGAGCTTGCCACAAAAGTCAGTATGGGTGAAAAATTGGCTGATTTGGGCTACAGTTCGGGTATCTACAAACTGCCGCCCTATACCGCTGTTAAGGTTCCTGTTTTCTCCTTTGAAAAACTGGCGGGGCTTGATACCCATCTCGGACCGGAAATGAAATCAACGGGCGAGGTCTTGGGGCTTGGCAAAAACCCGGCGGAGTCGCTGTATAAAGGGCTTTGTGCCGCAGGATACAATATGCGTAAGCAAGGGGGCGTATTACTTACCGTGCGTGACAGCGATAAGGCGGAGATAGAAGATGTGGCAAGAAAATTCGTTTTATGTGGGTTTTCGTTGTATGCCACTAGGGGGACTGCGGCGTTTCTGTCACGAAAAGGCATAACGGCGCGGGAAGTGAAGAAAATCCGCCAAAATGCTGAAACTAACACGGGAACATTATTGGAAAGCGGAAATGTCAGTTATATCATTTGCACCTCGGAAAAGGGCAGAGACCCCGCGCTTGATGATGTCAGGATTCGCAGAAAAGCCTGTTCGCTTGGTATACCCTGCCTGACTTCGGTGGATACGGCTAACGCTTTGGCAGACAGTCTGCTTTCAGGTTACAGCGAGCTAAACACGGAATTGATCGATATCAACAAAATGCGGAGCAAACACATTGAATTGCCTTTTACCAAAATGCATTCCTGCGGCAACGACTATATTTATATCAACTGCTTTGACGTGGAAGTAAACTCGCCCGAATCGCTGTCTGTACTGCTGGCAGATCGGCATACGGCGGTAGGCGCGGACGGCGTGGTTTTGATAATGCGCTCTGAGGTTGCGGACGCGCGAATGAGGATTTTTAACATTGACGGCAGTGAGGGTGGTATGTGCGGCAACGCTGTCCGCTGTGTGGCAAAATTCCTTTACGATTGCGATATTGTAAAAAAACGGCAGATGCGTATAGAAACAAAAAGCGGGATAAAATCGCTTTCCCTCTCCACAAAAAACGCGCTGGTCTCTGAAGTTACGGTAGACATGGGCCCTGCCGAGCTGCGTCCCGAACACATCCCCGTATCCTTACCCGGCGAGAATGTGATTGCTCAGGAATTAAATATTGGCGGTAAAAAATGGGAAGTCACCTGTGTGTCAATGGGTAATCCCCATGCGGTCACTTTTGTTGAAAACATTGATTCTATTGATATATCGGAAATAGGGCCGCACTTTGAGTATGCACCGATTTTCCCCGACAGGGTCAACGCCGAATTTGTAGAAGTGGCAGACAGAAATACCTTAAAAATGCGCGTATGGGAACGAGGCAGCGGCGAAACCAGAGCCTGCGGGACGGGCGCTTGTGCCTCGGCTGTGGCTGCCGTCTTAAACGGCTTTTGCGATAAAGGAGCCGATATAAAGGTAAAAATGCCGGGCGGTGATCTTATTATGAGTTACACAGACCAAACCGTGACGATGACGGGCGACTGCGTAAAGGTGTTTGAGGGGAAGGTGGAACTATGACCAAGTACATTTTTGTGACGGGTGGTGTCGTTTCAGGGCTTGGCAAAGGGATCACTGCGGCATCTTTAGGCAGACTGCTCAAACAGCGCGGCTTGAAGGTTGCGGCGCAGAAACTCGACCCATATATGAATGTTGACCCGGGTACGATGAGCCCGTTTCAGCATGGCGAGGTATTTGTCACCGAAGACGGCGCGGAGACAGACCTTGATTTAGGGCATTATGAGCGTTTTATTGATGAGGATTTGACAAAACACAGCAACCTGACTTCCGGCAAGGTGTATTGGTCTGTATTGGAGCGTGAACGGGCATGGGGTTATTCGGGCGGAACCGTGCAGGTCATCCCCCATGTCACTGAAACTATAAAAGACTTCATTTTTTCCGGCGCGATAAACAGCAAAGCCGATGTGTTGATCACGGAAATCGGCGGCACAACAGGTGATATCGAGAGCCAGCCGTTTATAGAGGCTATCCGTCAGATTTCTCTTGAAAAGGGGCGTGAAAACTGCCTCTTTATCCATGTGACACTTGTGCCGTATCTAAAATGTTCAGGTGAGCATAAATCAAAACCCACACAGCACTCGGTCAAAGAGCTTAGGGCGATGGGTATAACCCCAAATGTTATTATCGCAAGGGTAGACGAGCCTGTCAGCAGCGGGATAAGAGAAAAAATCTCGTTATTCTGTAATGTCAAACCCGATTGCGTGATTGAAAACATCACATTACCCTCACTCTATGAAGCCCCGTTGATGCTGCATAAAAACGGCTTGGACGATGTTGTATGCCGTGAGTTAAGGCTCGACACGCCAAGACCAAATATGTCTGAATGGCTTATGATGACACGAAAGATCGCGGCGAGAAAAAAGAGTGTAAATATCGCTATCGTAGGCAAATATGTAAAACTGCATGATGCGTATCTTTCCGTGATCGAAAGCCTGAACCATGCGGGATATGAGCTTGGCGTCAGTGTGAACATACTGTGGATCGACAGCGAGAATGTTTCAGATGAAACCGCCGGGGATATACTTGAAGAGGCAAACGGTGTGATTATTCCGGGCGGATTTGGCGACAGGGGCATTGAGGGTAAAATTGCCGCCTGCCGTTATGCGCGGGAACATGACATCCCGTTTCTGGGTATTTGTTTAGGTATGCAAATCGCCGTGATTGAGTTTGCGCGGAATGTCTGTGGCCTAGCGGGCGCACATTCTTCTGAATTTGACGAAAGCTCACCACATCGCGTAATTGACATCATGCCCGACCAAATCGGTATGGTTGGCAGCGGCGGGACTATGCGCCTCGGCGCGTTCCCCTGTGTGGTTAAGCAAGGCTCACTGCTGCACAGATTATATGACGCGGAAGAAATCCGCGAGCGGCATCGGCATCGTTTTGAGTTTAATAATGAATACAGGGAACCGCTGACAAATAAAGGGCTGCTCATCTGCGGCGCCTCGCCTGACGGAAACCTCGTAGAAGTAGTTGAACTCCCTGCCAACAGCTTTTATATAGGCGTACAATTCCATCCCGAATTCAAAAGCCGCCCAAACAGGCCCCACCCGCTTTTTCTGGGTTTAGTACAGACAGCAAAACGCCATTCTGAGCACGCCCCCTGTCATTCTGAGCACACACCCCCCTGTCATTCTGAGTGCAGCGAAGAATCTAAAAGTGAGGATTAAATGATAAAAATAATCGACTACAAAGCCGGAAATGCCCCAAGCGTCATGCACGCCGTCAAACGGCTGGGATTTGACGCGGCGTTCGCCTGCAAACCATCGGACATCGAAAATGCCACACATATCATCCTTCCGGGCGTAGGCAGCGCGAGAGCGACAATGGACTCCCTGTGTGATATGGGTTTAATAAGCGCGTTGGATGAGGCGGTATTACGTAACAGAGCGATGTTTCTAGGAATTTGCGTGGGTATGCAGGTTCTTTTTGAACATAGCGAGGAAGAAAATGCCGATTGCCTCGGATGGCTAAAAGGCAATGTTGTGAAATATGATGCCTCAAAAATCAGGGTTCCGCAGATGGGCTGGAACGAGGTATCTTTTGTAAAGAAAGCCCCGTTTGAGACAGAGGATGGGTATTTCTATTTCGTCAACTCCTATTACGCGAAGCCGGAGGATGAAAATGACATATGGGGATTAGCGGATTATGGCGGGTTTTTTGCAGCGGCAGTGCACAGGGATAACATTTTCGGAGCACAGTTTCATGTCGAAAAAAGCGGCGAAGCGGGTCTTGCGCTGTTAAATGCTTTTCTCGGCTTGACGGAGGATATGTGATGTTGACAAAACGCTTGATTGCCTGTTTCGATATTATAGACGGCAGGGTGACAAAAGCAATAAATTTTCAGGACAATATAGACGTCGCGCCTGCCGAAACGCTGGCTCAAACTATGTATGAGGCTCAAATCGACGAGTTGATTTTTTACGATATCACGGCAAGCGCACAGAAACGCCCAATCGACATAGAGGTTGTAAAGCGGGTGGCGCGGCACGTTTTTATCCCATTCACCGTTGGCGGCGGTATCAGGGATTTAGAAGATATGTATAACGCGCTCAAAGCGGGCGCGGAAAAAATCAGCGTCGATTCTATGGCAGTGAGAAACCCAAAAATCATCTCGGACGGCGCAAAAGCCTTCGGTTCACAATGCGTTGTGTTATCCACACAAGTCAAACGCACAGAGAGAACTCCAAAAATACCGAGCGGATATGAGGTCTACATAGACGGCGCGAGACAAGCGACCGGGCTTGATGCCATAGAATGGATAAAACGCGCCCAAGAGCTTGGCGCGGGTGAAATATGCCTAAACAGCATTGACGGAGACGGAACCCTTCAGGGATATGACCTCGACTTGATGAAAGCGGCAGGGAGGGCAGTCTCGGTTCCACTCATTGCTTCAGGCGGCGCAGGCAAACCGCAGCACCTGAAAGAGCTTTTTGAAACCACGGAAGCACAAGCCGCGATAATCAGCAGTATGCTATATTCCCCGAGGCTTAAAAAAATATACTCCGTCCATGAGCTTAAAGAGTATCTGCTAAACAACAACATAAACGCAAGACCGCCGAGAGGATAGAAATTATGAAAATAAACAGTAATTACAATAACCTGAAGGATAACTATCTGTTTGCTAATGTCAGTCAAAAGATGAAAGACTACAAGAGCGATAATCCTGATGTGAATATTATCAGCCTCGGTATTGGCGATGTGACGCTGCCGCTTGCGCCGACGGTTGTTGAGGCTATGAAACGCGCGGTCATGGAGATGGGTAATGCCGACACGTTTCGCGGGTACGGTGAATATCAGGGGTATGATTTTCTTCAAGAGGCGATATGTGGTTATTACGGGCAAAAAGGTGTGGCACTGCAAAGCAAAGAGGTTTTTATCAATGATGGCGCGAAAAGTGATTTGGGTAATATCCTTGATATTTTTTCGGAGGATAATACCGTTTTGATTCCCGATCCGGTATATCCGGTCTATGTTGATACGAATATCATGGCGGGCAGAAAAATAATATATATTAACGGAAACAGTGAAAATGCTTTTTTACCGCTGCCCGATCAAGACATAAAATCGGACATTATATATCTCTGCTCGCCAAACAATCCCACGGGAGCGGTTTACAGCGCGGAACAGCTTGAACTGTGGGTCAAATACGCATTGGAGAATGATGCCGTTATCATCTATGACAGCGCGTATGAAATCTTTATTCGCGACGAATTATTACCAACGAGCATATATCAGATTCGTGATGCGAGATTGTGCGCGATAGAATTCTGCTCATTTTCAAAAATGGCGGGATTTACCGGTACAAGATGTGGATATACCGTTATCCCGCAAGAGCTTATAAGAAACGGGGCGGCATTAAACAAACTATGGCTTAGGCGGCAGACGACAAAATTCAACGGTGTTCCATATATCGTCCAACGCGGCGCGGAGGCGGTTTTTACGGACGGGGGGATGTCGCAGATAAAATCAGATATAGATTATTATCTCAATAACGCCCGCATCATTACCGACACATTAGAGACGCTTGATATTTGGTATACAGGCGGCAGCAATTCGCCGTATATTTGGCTCAAATGCCCGAACAATATGTCGTCATGGGAGTTTTTTGATTTTCTGCTCAAAGAAGCAAACATTGTCGGCACACCCGGCGCGGGCTTCGGCACAAACGGAGAAGGTTACTTCCGCCTGACAGCATTTGCGGACAGGGAAAATGTAATCACAGCAATGAAAAAACTAGCAGTGACGTTCTGAACGGCAAGACGCGGGGACGGTTCTATTGTCTTATTGATTCCTCATTCTCAAACTCAAAAAATACTACCCGCGAGCCTTGTGATAGTAAGGTCTCGCGGGTTTTTGAGTTTGCGAAGAATTATAGGATTTCAACTGTGGTTGTGTTGATTGTCATAATCCATTGTGAATGTGCCAATCCCTGTTAAGCGAGTATTGTCTCATCTTTGAAGAAATGATGTGAAAATATGTTGATTTAGTCTAAAAGTATGTAATAAAACGTTTGTTTACAAATACAGTATGAGCATAGTATACTTGAGTAGAGGCATACTTTGACCCGGAATAGGGAGAGCAGATATGTTTAAGATAAGGCACTGTGTATTGATTGCGTTGCCCCTATTAGTAGGGATAGCTGTGTTGGGCGTGTATTTGCGGCAAACATCATACGCGCCGGTGCTTTTTGGGATTTCACCGGACGAAGCGCGTAAGATTTACGATAGCCAAGCCGGTTGGTTTATTGTTGAGAATGATTTAGGCGCTACAGGATTAGGCTATAGTATTGCCTGTGGAGCAAACGAAGGTGCTGATGTTTATTTAACCGGACGATGTCCGGAAATGCAATTAAGCAGGACATTTTTTCTATCGAAACAGAATTCTTTTCTTGTAAAGGGTATTGAGCATAATATTCATAACATCGGAGTTGAACTCCTAGGAGATTTGTGTAACGCTTATACAGTTGAATGTGAAGAATGGTTGATAATTACTCCGATTGAGCGTGATTATCAATACAGTTCTAAAAGTCAGAAAGAACGATGGTTTTATCCGAAAGAGTATATTGACGAATTTGATGTCAAAAACTGGGATTTTAGAGAATATGGCACCCCTCTCTTTCCGGAGCTTAGAAGTTGGCGCAATTACGATGATTAAAATGAACATTAAGCATACCAGATTATTGTAGCTTAATGCTACAACCATGGCATGGATATACCTTTTCCTCAAATGATATGGCAATGCTTTTATTTGCTTGGTCAACCGGAAAAATGCAGTACTACGATACAAACAATCTTTCACAAGCTTTCTATCGATAGAGTTTTGAGGAATTCGTGGTTTGAGTCAATGTGAAAAAAACCTTATGGAAAAAAGATTGTGTCGATGCTATCGACATAATCCCGCATCTTTCGATATTTTATTTTAGCCGCTGAGGATTATTTCAATGGAAAATCACAACGAAGTAGATAAATATAAGAATTTAACAATCGAAACATCAGACAAGCAAAAAAGCTATTTGCCAATCATGGCTCTTATTCTTGGAGCTGCTCCTTTTATTCTTATGCTATTATGGCGGATACCCGTTATTGGAATTGCTTGTGCGTATTTGTTTTTTTGGACTTGGTGGGGTATTCATTTTCAATGTGTAGGAGCTATATTGGGTATCATTGTATTGTGCCGTAGAAAAAAGTGTTTAGGTATGGCGAGCATAGTTTGTTCAATCATTGCGATTTTGAGTCCATTTATTTGGAGCGGTATTCTTTACTATCTTTATAAATATACAAGCGTGGAAATATTGCTTTAAAATGCAATCTCAACGCATTTCTAAAGCCGCCCGACGGACGAGCAAACAACGGACACAAGTTGACAAAAACAAATCAGGAGTGACGTTATGAGTAAGAAAAAGCAGGAACTTGCCTTGCAAGGCGACACTAAGGTTGACGAGAGGGCGTTGTTTCAACACATATCAGAAATTATTTGAAAAGAGCGCGTAGTCATTACGGTAAATGCGGAGGAATTTCTGTGGTACTTATTTCTCACACAGCATCGTGCTTGTTAATGCTGTCTATGATACACATAACGCCGCAGCTACTATCGGCGATTTTCCCGAATATGCCTTACTGGTCAATATCCGGAGGCATTTATATTATAATTATTATTATGCACATTGCATTTGTTGTGTATTTCTATGTTTCAAGAAAATATAGCGTTTTTGCATTGCCAATAAGTCACATTGTGTTCCCTTTTATATTCTACTGTGCAATGTTCTTATTATGGAGATTTACCCACTTATGGAAAGCGTTTGAAACTCCGTGGGTAGGATTTGTTATTCTTGTATCTTTTTATTATTTTCTACCGATTGCTGTAATAACGTCCATCATCTCGTCCATCATCTCACTAATAATAAAACTGAAACAGTGAAGTACGGCAATTCAAATAGCTAGTGCCTTAATAGTGTGACCCGGGAGCGGATTTGAAGATAATTGGTATGCTTATAAATATACGATTTGATAAAGGGCAATACAAAATGAATATTGGTTTAAAAATCCTTGTTCTTTTTGTTGGGTTAGTCATAATCAACTTCTCAACCTATATTCGTTTTTATGTACTTGGAAATTGGAGCGACCGAGCAAAGAAGACTGCACTAATAGCCGGAAATGTTTTTATTTTTCTCGCTTGGTTTGGTGTAATGATTTTCTATTAGGGCTAATCAAAGGTGCGATATGAAAAAAATACTTTTTGCAATCAGCTTTGCTCTGACGGTTTCGAGTCTTGTTTCGTGCGTTGATATTCCTCTTGAACCAACAAATATTATGACTATTGCTCAAGACGAGCAAGGAACGCAAGTGATTGAAGAAGACACGTTGGCAAACAATTTGGAATCATCGGCAGAAGCAATTTCGGATAATAAAAACAATAGGGGAGAAAACTACATCGCATCATTAACTTCACTTCAAGTGGAACATATGTTTTTTAGCAATGGCACGATGGAACAAACGGACAGGCTGTTGACAGCCACCGGAACGAAAGCTTTTTTTACGGAGTTGATTGAGTATTTTGGTGATAATGTCAGGATATCCCACATACCGGCTATAGACAAAAAAGAGGAAGAAAAGAATTATTACGGTTTTGTCATAGATTATTCCGATATATATAAAAACTATAGCGATGTTTATGTCTATGCTTGGCGGAATCCTGTTACAGACGAGTTCTGGTATGAAGAACCTTATCTGTACTCCAATATACCGGATAGTTTCTTCCCTATCCCCATGCTTGACGGTGTGCCGATCCCTTATGTTCGATTTAGCCCTCCGGGTCCCACTCTTGAAACATGGTATAAGTTTGATGATGCAAGTGTAGTAAAATCATATCAAGCACAACTTAGGGAAGCAGGTTTTATTGATTTAGGAAATGATCGCGCCCATATCGACGATTTTTCAGTGTGGCGCTATGATAGAAATGAGGACGGAGCGGTATTACTTGTTGAAATATATTCCGGAGCGGATGAATCCGGTGAGTATTGTTATTTGGAAATGTATGTCAATTACTTTTAAACTGCAACCGCAACGCTCTATGTTTATGACGGTAACGGAAACCCGTAATCTTTTTCGATGCGAACAGTGACAGTGTTTTGGCGTATTAATGTGGGATGATATGGATAAACTGCAAAAAAGAAGGTGTTGGCAATAGGAACTAAAATCATATTTATGCTGATTATGTCAAGTATATTGACGACTATTCTAATAGCTGGTTGCATAAAAAACACAGAAGAACCACTGAACAATAATGAACTATCGAATATAGATCAACCATTGTTCTCCCCCAGTGGCAACTATAAAGCTGTTATTGATAGATTTGAGGACAATGGTGTTAGAGCCTATAAAGTAGAGATTGTTGATGTAAAGGATTTTGATACTTATGAAGTAGATATATTATTCCGTGCGAGAGACAGAAATTATGTTTTTTGGGCAGATGAAGACGATATTCTATGGGGCTATAGTGGTGATGTTGGTACTTACTTTTGGCTAAAAGAAAACGGGTTTTGGATTAAAAAAACATATGCAGATAATCCTAATGCAGTAGTGCCGCAAGCCCTGAAGGATGCTCGACCGAATAAATATAACTGAGGAATTCGTGGTTTGAGTCAATGTGAAAGAACCATTATGGCAAAAACATTTTGTCGACGCTATCGACAAAATTGATAGAGAAGACGCGGGGACAGTTCTATCGTCTTGTTGACTGAGTCCTCTGCAAATCATGTGATATATGCCGCGATTGCTCTTTCCCCGTGCTTGTCCGGGTATTCTTCCTCGCCTCGCCACCGGATTAGCAGTAATTTTTTCGCTCACCAAGACAGGAGAGCCGTCCTCGTGTCTTTAACTTATTGAAGAAATACATGACAATTACTTTATAGAATTATTGGGGGTAGTCTTTGATTATGAAAAAATATTATTTTGTCATCTGTATTTTGTTCTGCATCAGTTTGACAACGGGGTTTACGGTTATAAGCAGAGCAAATTCAAGTCAGATTACGGTGAATCAAGTTACTTGTGGTGTTATTATTGACGGTGAACGTGTGATTTTAGATACTCCCCTTTTTAATTTTGATGATAGCACATATATCTCCATAAGAGAACTGAGTGAATTATTAGGCTATGCGGTGTTATGGAATGGAGAAAGTGGTGAGATATCTTTGGAAAGCGATGAATACAAAAGCAAAATTAACGCCGCATCATTTAACGGATTTCTTGAAAATGGAATAGGCTATAGCTTTATAGCGGATGAGTTTGATTTCGTAAAGTTTTGTGAGAGAAATAAGTTTTCTTTGTTAAGAGAAATTGATAATTCAGTTTTGGCGCAAAACCCTACTGAAGCCGCCGCAATGGGGCAATACCACTTGCATCCACCTCTAAAAAATATGGAATCTA
>Ga0099364_10012734_pt1 | contig 11322 bp, 6 predicted proteins | sample TergutTh196P3_FD_73070 | JGI IMG/M metagenome (GOLD analysis project Ga0099364, IMG submission 73070) | Microcerotermes parvus P3 segment gut microbial communities from Pointe-Noire, Republic of the Congo - Th196 P3 | ecosystem: Host-associated > Arthropoda: Insects > Digestive system > Gut ...
AATTAACGAAAAAAAATAAAAAAAAAAAAAAAAAAAAAAAAAAAAAAAAAAAAAAAAAAAAAAAAAAAAAATTAAAAATGAAATTTAAAGTGATTATAATGATTATAAGCAAACATTATAGTGGTAAGGTCATGTAAAACTATGAATAACACTATTAAATCCCATTGACAAGATAATAAATTATTAATTATTGATTTTAACGATGCATGATTGCTTTTTCAAAAATTTTTATGAAGCTATTGAATTTTTTAGTTATAAAATCTCTTGAAAAAATATAGCTTATTAATGGCACCATAATTATTGTGTAAATTCCAGTTAATAGAGGATCATTAAATATAAATTCCACAGGACTATCAACCCTTAATTTTACAAATACAAATCTAACAATATATAGGTGCAAAATATAAATAGTGAATGAATTTACTCCAAGTTTAGTTAAAAATGTAACTTTGTTAGTCATAAGTTTGTTTACAAATAATGCAGCTATTATCCCTGAAATAACTGCTATAAATCGTGAAATAATGCCTATTTCAATCGTTAAATCCATAGTCTCATAAGATGAAACAAATTGAACTAACTCATAAGATGATTCAAAATATGTAACACTATCACTAAATATCCACATTATTATTATAAATAATATTAACATGATGAAAACAGATATTTTGTTTCTAAATAGACTCGACAAATTACTATATTTAGCAATTTTTTCATTGAAAGTTTTTTTGTAATCGTTATAATAATACCCAACTAAAAATACGGGTAAATAACCAAAAGTTCTAGCATATCCAAAAAAATCATCAGGTATTGGCAAAAGACCTATCAGTAATAATGCAAGAATAGATATTGGAAGTATATGTTTTATTTTATCCAGAATAGGAAGAATAAGTCTTATTGTAAATAGGCTAATTAAAAACCATAGTGCATATGCTGGAACAACAAAAGGATATCTATGGAATGCTCTTCCTAAAACAAAATAGTTAAAAAAAAGCCAGATTATAGTGAAAAGAATATAAGGAATAAAAATATTTTTAAATGCTTTAATACCACTATCTTCACTAATTTTTGAAAAATATCCTCCTACAAAGAAAAAAATCGGCATGGCAAATATACATAAAAAATTTGCAAGAGTAACATAAATATCCACACCGTTCTCTCGTGAAGGAGATATAACATGTACGAATATGACTATAAGAATAGCTAAACCTTTTAAATTATCATATTTAGCAACTCTTTTATTGTTAGTTGTTTGATTCTGATTTGTCTTGTAAAATGAAAAAAAACTTAGAAAACATTTTTTAAGTTTTTCCAGATTGAAATTTTTAGAGCTTGAATTATCTTCATTCATATCTTCAGATGTTTCCACAATATTTCCGCCTCAAAAGTAGTTTTAACTTATATAAAATCTTTGTTTAATTATAATACTATAATAATTAAACAATTATTAATATTGTAATTTATTTTATATAAATATTGTTATTAAACATGCGAATGTAAAGTTTCACGGTATTGTAAAGTATATTTTTGATTTAATGTAAACTTTTTGAAATCATGAAATGAATGTGTTACATTAGATTTTCAAAATAAAATGTTGAATTCGTTAAAATTAAATTTAAAATTTTTCAATTTAAAAACTGAAAATTGAATCAAAACCATGAAATTTATAATCTCTTAAAAAGAGGTTTCATTACAAAAATAATGGTAAATTTAATTTATTAATTAAATAAAGAATAATTATTAAAAAAATTTATAAAATAAGTTTTTACAAACTTTAATTTTCTTTTAATTAATAATATTAATCTTTGTTCATTATTAAAACTAGAATAAATAATTTAAAATTTTCTTGAATTTAGAGTTTTTTAAATTTAATAAATTTATTAATATAGTAGCATACTTATTAAAATCTTTATTAAAATATTCATAATATTTAATATTAATTAAAAATCAATATAAATATTTTAATTATTAATTAAATAAAAATAATTCATTGATTACTAAAATTAACTATTAATATATCATGAAATTTAAATATAAAATTTAATTCCATAGAAACAAAATAAAAATTGAAAATACAAAATATTTAAAATTAATATAAAATATTAAAACCGGGAAAAATTCTTAAAAATCAATTAAATAACTTATAAATTATTTAATAAAAGTTAATAATTAAAAATAAGGACAATGAAAATTATAATTAAAAATAAGGACAATGAAAATTATAATTAAAACTAAAGATAATAAAAAGTTAATAAATAAAAATAAGGACAATAAAAGTTAATAATTAAAACTAAAGATAATAAAAAGTTAATAATTAAAACTAAGGATAATAAAAATTATAATTAAAAATATAGCTATTTAAAAAGAAAATAAAAAGAAAAATAAAAATGTTAAAAATTATGTAAAAACAGGGAAAACCTAATGAAAATATCTTAAATAATAAAATAAGGATTATAAACCCACAATCAAATTATAAAAAATCCATTTATAGGTCAAAAACTTTTTTAGATATTTTTTCACTAGCATTACCATCATCTAAGTAACAGAATCGGTTATAAAATTCATTGTATTGTTTTTTAAACTCATTAGTAATTTTATCAATATTAGCTATAGCTTCAATGATTTCCTCTGTTGTAAATAATAGTGGACCAGGAAGGTCTTTTTTCATGTCAATATAAAAACCTCTTAGTGAAGAAGAATATTTTTCTAAATCATAGGTGTAAAATAAGATAGGTCTTTTTAAATTGGCAAAGTCAAAGAACACACTAGAATAATCAGTAATTAATATATCGGATATTAAATAAAGTTCGCCAATATCATCATGATAAGAAACATTAAATGCGAAGTTTTCAAAATCTTTTAAATCTAGTTTATCTGCAATAAAGTAATGGGTTCTAATAAGGATTATATATTCATTATCAATATTATTTTTTAGTTTTTCTAAATTTAATTTTAGATTAAATTTATATTGCCCTGATTCATAGTATTCATCATCTCTCCATGTAGGAGCATATAATATTATTTTTTTATTAAAAGGGAGTTTTAATTTTTTTTTAATAGTATTAATAATCTCAGGATTCTTTTCATATAAAATATCATTTCGTGGGTACCCATATTCGAGAACTTCACCATCATATGCAAAAACTCTTCGAAATATATCTGTTGAATATTTGTTTGGTGAAACCAAATACTTCCATTGACTTGCATTAGTAACATAGTGATGTTTTATTTTTGGATCTGCTGAATGGATAGTATCAATATCTAAACCTAGTTTTTTTAAGGGAGTGCCATGCCATGTAGATAAAATTACTTGATCTTCTCTTTTTCTAAGTCTAAGGGGTTGTCTAAGGTTTATTACCCAATATTTTGACAATGCCATGTAATAATAATATTTTAAAGAGAATCTTTTCACAGTTTTTGGTGAGCCTAGTATCTCTTTTTTATTATTTTTATTATTTATAACCCAAATGAATTTAAAATCATTTTTATAATGATTATATAGATATTCATAAATATATTTTGGATTATCATTGTAAAATTGCCCTCTAAAACTTTCAAACATTATCATATTATTATTTAAGGTCATTTTATTGAATATACTCATATAAATATTTCTATAAATCAAACCTATTCTAGGATGTTTAATAAATCTTCTCAATTTTTTAAAAATTAAACGAAGATATAAATATTTTTTAAGAGATTTTAGGTCTTTTTTTCTCAAAGCATTTATTTCTCTTTTTTGATACCATTTCATTGACTTTTCATCAAAATTTTTTGAAATATCAGACATCTTTTCAAAGTATTCATTTCTCCATTTATCTTCTGGACTTCTTCTGATTTTTGGTGAAAATGTTTTAAAATAATACTTAATCATTTTTTTATCAACTAAGACTTTTAAAGACTTTTCCTCTCCCATATAATTTAATAAATGATTATAAGATTCCATATATCTTAAGAATTTTTCATCCTTATTTTCTTGATTTAGCGATGGAATATATGGATCATCTCTTCTTCTTTTTATATAAAATGCGCTTTTAATACCAGTAATATTAGAAGAAGATTTAATTAAGGGTATAATAAAAGAAAAGTCAGAATTGTGTCTTAAATTTTCATCAAATGAAATTTCGTTTTTTATTATAAATTCTTTTTTGATTAGGACATTTAATGAGGAAATATTATTTATACCTCCTCCATTGGGAATAATTAAGGATATTGGAAAGTTCTCATCTGATATTTTTTTTTCATATTCTTTTAATCTATTTTCATCAAATAGTTTATGGAATGAATCATAGTTGTACCAAGAAGATATTCTCTTTCCAGCAATCATTTCTAGATTTTCATCACTTTTTGCAATTTTTCCTAGATTATCCAATGTACCTTTGTATAAAAAGTCATCACTATCTAAAAAATAAATGTACTTTCCATTAGCTATTTTTAACCCTTCATTTCTAGCTTTTGCAACACCAATTTCCTCATTAAAGATTTTTATGTTTAATGGTAAGGTTTCACTGTAAGTATTAATTAAATCTTCAATGTTTTCTTCAACACCATTTAAAATCAAAATAATTTCATTATTTTCCATTTTTTGATTTTTTAAACTTCTTAAACATTCGTTTAGATAGATTTTTCCCTTATTAAAAGGAATGATAACACTTATAAAAACCATTCGTTCACCAATATATAAATTTTAATTTTTTTATTTAATTTTGATGGTGCCAAAAGTTAAATCGCAAAATATTTAGTATAATATATGTTTCTCAATAATAACCTATATTTCTTAGTTGAAATATATATTTCCCATTTAAATATGTTTTTTCAATGAAAATATTTAATAATAGTATTCGACAAAACTTTTGAAAATCATAATCTCATTAATTTATCAAATGTTGTTTAATAAAATATGATTTAAATGATTTTAAACAAGTTTAAAATAATCTTCATTTTCAAATCAAATATCGAGTACTATAATAGCTAAAACTTTGGCAGTAGCTAATTTTTAATTTATTATAAAGACAATATCCAAAAACTATTTTTTAAAATTTAATAAATACTTTTACAAAAATTATTTATATAAAAAATAAATTTTACTTAAAATAATTGATAAAAATGTAATACTCAAATTATGTTTTTGAAAATTCTCTAAATGATAATTTTTTTATAATTTTATATAATTATTAATTTAAATCATCCATCTTATTATCTTTTCTTTAAAAATTTTTTTATAGTTTTGAAAGAAAAGATTGTAATTAATTTTTTGTTAAAAAATTATTTTATTTCCAAAAAATCTATTATTATAATCTTTAATTTTTAAAATAAAGATCAATAAGTTTATTATAAATAAAATGTCAGTTATAATTGTTTAAATCTATGATTAAATATCTGAAAAAATTTTAAAACAATATTATTACTTCAAAGATTTATTTTCATGACTATAATATTATCTTTTTTTTTTAATGTAGATATTTTAAGAATTATTAATTAATAAATATTTTAGTAATATTATAATATATAATAATATATATCTATTAAAATAAAATTTTTTCACTTCTAAAAATTTTCTATTCAAGTAAATATTCAACACAAGTGAACAAATGTCCAAAATAAAATGATTTTATGAACCACTAATTCATAAATTCATTAAGGATTTTATATAAGTTTTTGGCAGAATTACCATTGCATTCTTTCATATATTTGTCTTTAAACATTTCAATTTTGGAGCCATTACTTTTTTCAACTATTTTTTTAGAAATATCCGTTGTTTCCATGACAATATCTCCAGGAACAAATTGTTCATAGTTGAAATATAAACCTCTAGAATGTTTTTCAAAATCTTTAAGATCATAAGGATAAAATATCATTTTTTTGTTCATTAAGGAGTATTCAAAAATAATTGAAGAATAATCTGTTATTAGGCAATCTGAAATCAATAACAAAGAATTCAAACTATTAAATGTTGAAAAGTCGTAAATTCTTTTTTTAAAAGAATAGTCCAGTTTTAAATTATCCATTGAAAAATTTTTGGAAATAGAAGGGTGTAATCTTAAAACCAAAACATATTCATCATTGAGATACTTTAATAGATTGAATATTTCTAAATTAAGATTTAAGCTATCATCTAAGTTCAATTTTTTATTTTTAAATTTCTTTTTAAAAGATTCATCTCTAAAAGTAGGAGCATACAATATTACCTTTTTATTTGAAAGCTCTGGAAAGAGAGTATAAAATTCACTTTTTTTTGTTTGGATATAATCTTCATTGAAGAAAAAATCTGTTCTAGGACTTCCAATAGGGAATATGTTTTTGGATTCCAAACCAAATGCAGATTTATATGTTGGAATCATTTTATTTGATCCAACAATCAGATGAGTTTGTTTTGAACTAGATTTATTAGCTAATTTTTTTAAAATTCCTTTTTCACTATCTAAAACAAATTTTTTCATAGTGCCTGTTCCATGCCATAGCTGAACAACAGCAACACTTTTTTTAAATTTTGTGTAAGCGAATGGGAGAAATATATTATCTAAAAGAATTATTTTAGAGCTAGCTACATGGAATGGAGTAAAAATGAAAAAATTAACTAGTTTTTTTATTAATTTTCTATCAATATTGAAATCATAAGTGTTTTGTGTTATTTTCTTACAAAATAAGTCAGGATCTTTGGATTTAAAATAATTAAAACTATATAAAACATTTCCTTCCCCACTTGTATCATGAGTCATGATTAATAATATTTTTTTTTTATTAATAGGGAATAAATAAAAAATATAATAGAAAATATTGAATATAAAATAACCTAATCTCTTCATGATATCATTTAAGTTCTTAGTATTTTTTTGAAAGCATAGTATTCGGCAAAGCTTTTGAAAGTCTCAATCACGATTAATTTATCAAATCTCACTTAATAATAATATGAATAATTAATTAAGGGTTTTAAACAATTTTAATAATTATCATCATTTTTAAATCAAATGCCGAGTACTATAATGAGTTTTTTTATATTTAACTTTATCCTGATCTATTCTTGTGATAAATTTTTTAACTATATATTTTATTTAGCTGTTTGATATTATTAATTTAGCTACTTCTTTTGAAGCTTCACCTTTATCATACTGGTTATATCTTTCCATGAATTTTGAGTATTTGCTTTCATATTTTAGGAAATAGTCATCCAAGGAGAAATTTTCAAGAAAAGTGATTAAATCTTCATTATTTTCTATTATTGGTCCAGGAACTTCCTCTTCAATATTAAAGTAAAAACCTCTAAGGTTTTTTTTGTAAAATTCTAAATCATATGTGTAAAAAATCATTGGTTTTTTAAGTAAACTATAATCAAACATCACTGAAGAGTAATCCGTGATTAAGATGTCAGAAATTAAATATAACTCCTGAATATCTTGTTTTTCATCAGCTATTATAATAAAATCTGAATATTTAGTCCAATCTATGTTTTCTTTAACTAAATAGTGATATTTAATTATAAGAATATAATCATTAGCTAATCTTTCTTTCATTGAGTCAAAGTCCATATTACTAGAGAACTTATATAGTCCATCACTGTGGAATTGATTATCTCTCCAGGTTGGAGCATATAATATGATTTTTTTATTTTTAGCTATTTTTAACTTTTTTTTAATCTTTGAAATTAATTCAGCATTTTTTTTTTCGTTTATGAGAATATCATTTCTTGGATATCCAATTTTTAAAAATTTTCCATTAAAATCAAATGCTCTTTTAAATATATTCACAGAAAAATCATTTTGACCTATTAAAAAATCCCAAAAAGAAGTGTTTTCTCTAAAATCAGCTTTGTATTCTTCAATGTTAGTTTTTCCACTCATGTTAAGTTTTTCCATGTCTAAAGCTAATTTTTTAAGTGGAGTACCATGCCATGTTTGGATATAAACACAATTTTTTTTTTTTAATAGATATTGAGGATGTCTTGAGTCAAATATCCAAAAGTTACTTACTATTGAATAATATAAGTATTTCAATCGTGTTCTTCTCACTTTTACAGGATTGCCTGGAATGTCAAATGAAGTATCTTCAAGTGACCATACATATTTAAATTTGTCTTTTTTTGAGCTATTTAAAAGGTATTCATAGATATATTTTGGATTTCCAGTGTAATTTCTCCCATTACTACTTTCAAATAAAATAATATTTTTCTTTAATGGTAATAAATGAAAAATAATTCTATAAAAAAAAATAACTATGTCTCTGATGGTTTTTTTAATATATAGCATTATATCTGAATATTTTAAAGGAAATTTATCGTTTTTTATAATTTCAAACTTTTCACTGACGTCAAAGTTTGACTCCTACTCATTTTCATTAAAAAAAATATTAAATGAGAAATATATATTCTAATTAAGAAATATATTGCACTAATATTTTCTGAGAGACTATACTCTGCACAATCACGTTTTATAGTTTTGCTAAGTCCATTGAATGTTTTTTTTAATTCTTAAAAGATTTAAATTCAATCCATTTTCTTTTTAAAAAATAGCTATTATTAGAAAATATTTTAATTAATACAATTAGTTCTGTTTTGTTTTATATTAGTTTTTAAAAATTATTTGAAAAACAAAGCTTTTTTAATTAAAAAAATCTTTGATTTTATTTATTTTAATAAATAAAAATTACTTTATATTATTAATTAAAAACAAAAAATCTTTAATTATAAATGAATTTTTCATAATTAGCTATTATCTTCGAGTTCTTTTACAAGTTTTTGTGCATATTTCCAGTCTTCATGGTCATCTATCTCCGTCCATTTAAGACCATTAGTTAAAATGAAGTTGATTTCAGTTTTTTTGCTTAAATCTTTATAAGCAAAGTCATAATAATTTTGAGGATCTTTTTTAATCAAACCCAACAATATATTGTTAAATTCATCTAAATCTTTTTTAATTACTTTAGACACACCTATAAATTCTCCAAATGATTCATTAATACTTAATTCTTTTCCAATATCTTCAATTATATTGTTTTTGATTTTTATTTTAAAAGATTCATCATCTAGTTTTTTGTGGTTATCTATAACCATGGAACTATAGCTACTATTTACAATATCCCTTATTATTTTTGGATCAAGAATATTGTCCCCATTAACTAAAATAAAATCATTATTAATATCTTTACTTGCAAGATAGGTGGAGCAAGAAGTGTTGGTAGTATCATAATTCTTATTTTGGATATTTTTTATTTCTACCCCATATTTTTTTGAAAGCTCTTTTGAAAATTCTTTTACTTTTTCTTGAAAATGACCTACCACAAAAATGAATTTATTAACATCTTCCTCAACAAACATTTTAACAAACCTTTCAAGAAGGCTAAGATTGTTTATTTTTAGTAATGCTTTTGGAATATTTTCTGTGAGAGGTCTTAACCTTGTACCTGTTCCAGCAGCTAAAATAATTGCAATAATTATAATCACCTGTATAATAAATTTAATTTAATCCCTATTAATTAAGCTATATTATAGTTATTCAATATAAGTTATTAAATAAAAAGTTATCAAAAGTTATCCCATAACTCTTTAAATGATAGTTTTGGAGTTTTTTGATTAACAATAACATTATAAACAAAATCTACTATAGTACTATTAATGGAATGTTTATCACAAATGTCTTTTACAGCCATGATGGAATTTTTTCCTTCAAAAACAATACTTGATGATTCCTCATCAACAATAATTTTTTGACCATATAACATTCCTAATGTATGATTTCTACTTTCTTTAGATGTGGATGTAAGTACTAAATCACCAAATCCACAATATTGATTAACTGTGGATCTATCTCCACCAATTCCCTCTATTATTTTTTTAGTTTCTTTAAACCCTTTTGCTAAAACAGCATATTTAGCATTTTCATTGATATTAATTCCTTCGCAAATACCATAAGCTATTGCATTTATATTTTTTATCACACCACAAAATTCAAGACCAACAACATCATCAATTATTTTAACTTTGAATTTTTCAGTTTGTAGCATTTTTTTAATTTTTTCAGAATTTTCAGAATTTTTCGATGCAACATTACAAACAGTAGCTAAATCTAACATTATTTGTGATGCAAAATTCGGTCCAGATATTGCAACATAGTTATCATCAAAATATTCTTCAACAATTTTTCCCATAGTTTTTAAAGAAGGATATTCTATGCCTTTAGCTGTTGTCACAATAAGGAGATTATCGATATTCAATTGTTTGATATCTTGCAATGTTTTTCTAAATGCAAATGAGGGAACACAAATAAAAATCGTGCTACATTTTTTCATATCTTCAAGATTACTTGTAGGAATAATATTCTTTTTCAATTTTGTATTAGGATAATATTCTGAATTATACCTAGTTTTTAAAATATTTTCAGCTATTTTTTCTTTTCTTGAATATAAAAGGACTTCTTCTACATTTTTAGATGTTATTTGAGCTAATGCTGTACCAAAACTTCCAGCACCAACCACTCCTACTTTTTTACTTGAACCAATCGAACTCATGATTTAACCCATAATTATCTCATAATAAGTTTTATAATTAATATTTTTATTTTTTATAAATAATAATTTTTTTTAAATTTTTTAATAAAGAAGTGTGAAATAATTATGAGTTCACTGAAACATTAATAAAAATCTGGAAAAAATTTTAAATAAAATTGTATTTATTAAAATTTTTTAAACATTTTTCTATTATTAGTATATTATACTCAGTGAATAAAAATAATTATTTCCCTACCAGTAAATTTAAAAAGCAATTCATAAATACATTAAATTAATATTATTTTTTCATTGACTTTAATAAAGAATTTTAATTTAACTACTAGTTTTTCATTAACTTTATAGTTTAAAAGAGAATTTTCGCATTTTAAAGATTTTTTTAATTGAGCTGAAGTTTATTAATTTTTTTATATAGTGTATTGGATAAGTTTCGATTTTAATTTATAAATAAAAATTTTATTATTCCTGTGAACTATTTATATTAAATACAATCTTTTCAAATTCGTATTTTTCCTATTTGAAGTTTAAAAATTATTAATTTAAAAATAATTCAGTTATAATTAAATCATTTAAAAATTAAATTCTTTATAATTAAATCCTTAAAAATTAAACCATTTATAATTAAACCATTTATAATTAAATCATCATCTTCATGAATAATTTTGTATAATATTATACAATTTAAATAACTTTTATCAAATTTAATTCTTTAATTAAATATAAAAAATAAAAGAAAAAATTATAAAAATTTAAATTATAAATTATGCTATGCATAAAATGTTTATTATAATCCCTTTTTTTAATAATAAATTATAGTATAATCATTTA
>Ga0099364_10012735_pt1 | contig 11322 bp, 11 predicted proteins | sample TergutTh196P3_FD_73070 | JGI IMG/M metagenome (GOLD analysis project Ga0099364, IMG submission 73070) | Microcerotermes parvus P3 segment gut microbial communities from Pointe-Noire, Republic of the Congo - Th196 P3 | ecosystem: Host-associated > Arthropoda: Insects > Digestive system > Gut ...
GAACCTATATAGGAAATATAAATAGTTCTGAAAATGAAGAAGTTATCGAGCTTATATGCAATTTAGACGATATGACACCGGAAACCGTAGCTTTCGCGCAGCAGCTTTTGATTGACAATGGTGCGCTTGATGTGTATATAACGCCGATTATTATGAAAAAAGGTCGGGCAGGCGTGATGTTTACTTGTATGTGCCGCAGCGATATGAAAGAAAAAATGGCGTCGCTTATTTTCAAGCATACAACCACGCTTGGAATCAGGGAGAATATCAGCCGACGCTATACTTTGCAGAGAGAACAGGCGGAAGTACAAACAAAATACGGTTCTGTAAGAGTTAAAACGGCGTGTGGATTCGGAATAAAAAAATCTAAGCCCGAGTATGAAGACATAGCCAAAATTGCGCGTGAAAAAGAAATATCAATACAAGATATATTTAAAGAATTATGATTTTATGCCCGCAATGACGGAGATTATTCAATTTGTGTTGTTTATCGTAGGGGACGGCGTCCTCGACATTCCACAAAACCCGACTTGCTGTTATCGGCGGGTCGCCCGATGTGCGACCCCTACACACTTTTTAATAATCCAAGCTAACGCCCCCTCTTTAACTAAATAGAGGGGGCGTAGAATTTCTGCGTTTATTCGCTCGGTCTATTGCTTATACCATTAAATATCCCATTTTTGTCGCGGTTTATCGGTTTTGCTGTAAAGTGAAATTTAATACATTGGCAAGGACATCTCATATCCGTTTCATATTTTTTCTCGCATCCCTTGTATGTTAAATCGCCGCCACATCGGATAACCTCGCATAAAGTATATAATTCTATTATTACTCTGGGACACATATCAGAGGGACACGAATATTGAAAAATAAATTTATCGCCTTCTTCTAAACCAATTCTGCAATGTCTTGCTTTACCTTCAGTAACGGTAAGTTCAAATTCCCAATCTTCCGCAATCCATTTTTTCATAACCAATCTCCCGCACATTATACAAATTTTATATGTTTTTCGAACAAATCTATTAAAGTAAAGCTATGTTAGGACATATATATTGATGTATAGAAAATGCTTATACTATTAAATGTTATTTTTAATATATTCATATAATTTTTTCAATCGTTGCATATCTTCGACAGTAGGATTTTTAAAACTTACATTGCCATTCCAACATAATTTTTTAAAAGTTTTTTCAAACATATTTATCTGTTTTGGATGACAATGTCCCATTGAAATACAATTTTTGCAATATTTAACATTATCCAAAATATATTCTTCTAAATTTTCACTGATAGCATAATCTTCAAATTTTTTATCTATTGTTAAATTTGTTGGATACGACCAAGAACCGTTAATTAACTCCTGTAATTTTTCTTTTGTAGGAATTATATAATCAAAAAACCAAGAATCATTGATAAATCTTATATAACCTATTCTTTCTTTTTTATAAAGGAATTTCCATGAATTTATGGCAGTCCATTGTGGCGACATTTTATTAGCCCTTAGATAAAAAGTAAAATTGAGAATTGTGTTTTTTACTTCGTTGTCAAACTCCATTTCAGAAACGAAATCTTCAATTCTGGGTCTGTTTTTATATTGGTTATGTTTTTCAGAATTTTTATTTTGCATAATTTTAACTCCTATTAAACTACGGAAAATATAAATTTTCTGCATATCAATACATATGTCTAACACAGCTTAAAATAAACTCAACTGTTCAGTATTAATATAATCGGGAAATGTGTGCATATAATTAAATACAGAGTTATTATCGCAAACGATATTATATTTTCTGCATTTATCATAAAATATACGCATCAATCTGTCATTGTTATCGCTTATAATGTGATAATTATAACCGTACTTCTGATGATACTTTTTGGATAATCCCGGAAAATGCTCGTCTATTTTTTTGTAAAAATATTCGCGGTTTCCCTCACGCAAAGTAAGTCCCGCGCTGAACATTATAATACCGTATACTTTGGCTTCTATGCAGTAATCCAAAACGCCAAGCAAATTTTCTTCGGTATCATTGATGAAAGGCAAAATCGGAGTGAGCCAAACAACAGTGGGGATTCCCTCATCACGCATAAATTTCAATGTTTTATGGCGTTCTTTGGTTGAGCATACGCTTGGCTCAATTATCCTGCACAAATCCTCGTCGTATGTTGTCAATGTCATTTGCACGACGCATTTTGCCTTTGTATTTATGCTTTTAAATAAATCAATATCTCGCATTATCCTGCTTGATTTAGTGTGTATTGCAAGCCCGAACCCGTATTTTTCTATAATTTCAACGCATTTTCTTGTATGGTTCAGTTCGATTTCAAGCTGAATATAAGGGTCGCACATCGCGCCTGTGGTAATCATACATTTATTGCGTTTTTTCTGTAAAGTCTTTTCTAAGAGTTCAGGGGCGTTGACTTTAACTTCAATATCTTCAAAGTCGTGATTTATCTGATAACATTTGCTTCGGCTGTCGCAATATATACAGCCGTGAGTACAGCCGCGAAAGACGTTCATGTTGTTATGAGCGGACAATATTCCCTTTGCTTCTTTAAAATGGCGCATATTCTATTCCTTTAGCGATTTTGTCGGACTTGTTAAACTTCCAAGTTGTGTTTTGCCAACATTCGCATTATTTTGACTTCATCGGATTTAGCGACTAAACATGAAATGCTTATATCAGAAGTCGTCACAAGCAAAATATCTATGCCTTGATTTGAAAACGCTTCAAATACGCTTGCCGCTACTCCGTGGCTGTTTACCATTTTTGCGCTGAAAAACGAAATTATAATATTGTTCGAGCAGACATTGGTTTCGACTTTTTCATGATTTGACTTATAATCTGAAATGACCGAAAGTGTTTTCGGCAAATCTTCATCTGGCAGACTAAACGAGAGTGTTATTTCGCCCCCAAAGCACGGACTTTGGGAAATCATATCCAAATTGATTGAACTTTCCGCAAGCTTTCTGAAAATACTCTTTCTGCCGTCGTCCTTTCTCATATTATATATTGTCACAAGCGTCACATCGTTAAAAATTTTTACGCTTTCTATTACATCGTTTAAAATAAAAATCACCTCGCACTTAATAAAATTCGCAATATACATAATATTAGGGTAGGTTTAGGGCGGTTAAATTTCGCCGATAAGGCTTTTCATGTCATATAACCCCGCAGGTTTTCCGCAGATAAATTTCGTCGCACTTAATGCTCCGTTAGCGAACATTTCTCGTGATTGCGCCGAGTGGGAGACAGTTATAACTTCGTTATTGCCCGCAAATATTATTTCATGGTCGCCTATAATCGTACCGCCCCTCACGGCGTGTATGCCTATCTCGTTACCGCCCCTGACTTTTTTTACAGGCTGTCTATTATAGATATATTCAGGGCTTTGTTCAAGGACAGAAGATATGCCGTCGGCAATCATCAAAGCAGTTCCGCTCGGAGCGTCAAGTTTTTGATTGTGGTGCTTCTCGACTATTTCTATGTCAAATTCTCCCTGTAAAAGCGCGGCGGTCTTTTTCGCCAGTTCTATTATCAGATTAACGCCGACAGACATATTCGCCGATTTAAAAATCGCTATTTCTTTTGCCGCCTCGTTTATCAGTCCAAGCTCTTCAGCGTTATGCCCCGTTGTAGCGATAACTACAGGCACGGATATTTTTTTTGCGTATTCTAAAAGCGAATCTATTATACTGTGATGAGAAGAGTCAATAATCACGTCAATCTCGCCGTTAAAATCCGAGGGACGCATAAATACAGGAAACGCAAGGTTTATAGGCGCGGGGTTTATATCAATCCCCGCTATCACCGAGAACAGTTCTGATTTTTCCGCCGCTTCAATTATTGCTCTCCCCAGTTTTCCGTTATATCCCGTGAGCATTACATTTATTTTTTTTCTTCCGTTTTCCATTTCAATATCCATATTTTTATTTCATTCCTTTTAAATTTCTTCAACTCATAAACTAATTATATATCTTTGAATAATTTCACTATATGTTTTACTGTAGAACTCAGCTTCCAATCTGCCGCCGCACTTTTTTATCACTCCCGCCGACGCAACATTTTTCTTGCCGCAAGTGACAATAAACTCATGCAGTCCAAGTACACCGCAAAATTTCAATGCTTCGCTCAACATTTGTGTTCCGTATCCCTTTCGACGCTCCGTAGGTCTTATACTGTAACCGACGTGACCGCCCTCTTTCCGCAGAAAATCATTCAAAACCAAACGAATATTTATCATTCCTATGATTCTATCATCTTCTTCACGTATATAGAAATAAGTATACGCGGGAATCCTGTCATCGGGAATATTTGCAATATCTATATCTTCTTGAACTTTTTTGAGCCATTCTGAATAACTGCTGTCCTTTAAGAATCTGCGAAGACCGCCTACCCCGTTTATTTCAGAAGAGTAATCGAGAAATTCCTGAATATATTCAATCGCTTTTTGTTCGTATTCTTTACATGGAAATACAAATTTCATTATTTTCACCTACTATATCAATTTATGTGTTTTCATTATTTCAGCCAATTTATTTTTATTTTTTTCTTCCATATCTGTCAAAGGCAGTCTTAATTCGCCGCTATCAAGATTCATCAGACACATTGCCGTTTTCAGGGGTATAGGATTCACCTCGCAGAACAAAGCTTCTATTAAACTGCTGTATTTTATCTGCTCTTTCGCGCTCTCCGCAGTCTTTCCGTCAAAATAAAGCGAACATATTCCGACCGTCTCTTTTGGGATAATATTTGCCATAGTAGAAATAACGCCTATCCCGCCGAGCGATAAAATCGGCACAATATCCCCGTCGTTGCCTGAATAAAATTCCAAATCATCGCCGCACAGTTCCATAGTTTGAGCCACCGCGCCCATATCGCCGCCCGCTTCTTTAGTCGCAACTATATTCTCGTGTTTAGAAAGCTCTTTATATGTAGCGGGCAAGATATTCAAATTTGTACGCGACGGAACATTATATAAAATAACGGGCGTATCTACCGCGTCCGCGACCTTGAAGAAATGTTTTACAAGACCTTTCTGCGTAGCTTTATTATAGTAAGGCGTAACTTGAAGCAGACCGTCTACGCCCGCTTTTGCCGCATATTTTGAAAGCTCTACGGAATAGTCCGTATCATTTGAACCTGTTCCTGCGACAATTTTAGTCCTGCCGTTTACTTTTTCTACGGTTATATCAATCATCTTTCTGTGTTCATCATCAGTCAAAGTCGAAGCCTCTCCGGTTGTGCCGCATACAATTATCGCATCTATACCGTTGCTTATTTGAAACTCTATCAATTTAAAATAAGCCTCAAAATCAACTTTCCCCTCTTTGAACGGAGTTATGATAGCAGTTCCCGCACCTTTAAAAATTCTTTTTTTCATTTATATATCCCTCTCTTAAATTTAATAAATAACCGTGTTATCTCTTTTTATAAATTATATGAAATACATTTTAAAATTCTGCTTATATAATTTTAACATTTATTTTGGTTTATGTCAAATATTTTTTTCGGGATTGTTCAAGACTTTTTTTATAAATGCAGACGGCGTTTTAATTCTTCTATCATATTTTTGCCCTCAAATATCAACAACGCTGCAAACGAAAAAAGACTACCGGCAACACATATCACAGACGGGAAAACAATCATACTCAATCCGCTCAATACAAATATCGCCGGAATAATCCCGTAGAGTATGAGCAGAAAACTGTAAATTATATAAGTTTCTGTCGGCATTTTAAGTATATGAGCCAAAACCGCCGTTATTGACATAGCGGAGACGAAAGCTATCGGAATAACAAAATCAACCGACCAACCATGCCAACCCGTCAATAAATCCCAAAATACAGACAACACGCTTATAATTGTCACCTGATAGCTAAGATTCTTTAAAATATTGTGCCGTTTGCGGATGGCGACCGCTAAACTTAGCCATACGCAGGCAACTCCCGCAATCACAAACAGCGACCAAAACCCCCTCTGCGGCAGCATCCAATTTATAATAAACGCGATAATAACCACAGCCGTCGAGAATAACTGCAATAAACGGAACAAAAAGCTGTGCTTATGCCTTACAAGCGGTATAAACGGAAATGTTTCATGTTTTTCTAACTCATTTTCCCCTATGAGTATATGCTGACACAGAGGACACTTTTCAAAACTGCCCAACACCGACACATCGCATTTTTCGCAGATTTTCATTTTATTTTCCTTTCTGTTCCCGCAAACTGTTCGCGGATATTTTAACTGATATTCCCATCTGCGTCAACTGACGGAAAAAACCGCACTGCACGTCTGTACTGACAAATGGGGAAGTAAAAGTTATATTCATGTTGTCTTCATATGAACAAATGCAGATTTGGAGCTTTTCCGTACTGGTAAAAACGTCGAACAACTTGATATATTTTTTGATTTCGTTCGGCATAATAACTTTTCCTACGTTTGAAACCGCCGCAGTAACTTCGCGGGACGCACGGGAATAAGCGATACTCATATATAAATTTTTAATCGACAACGGCACTAACCGTATTAAAAAATTGCGCTCAAAGCTTAGAAATTTATTAAGGCGGGCTTGCAGATATTCTTCGTTAAGATGTTCGTCAAAACATTCTTTTGTGCATTTTATAATATCCTCAAGCGTATCATTGTTTTTCTCAAAATTATATTTAATATCAAAAAGGCTGAAAAAATTACGAGTTGTTTTTGATTTAAAATAGTTCCGCAAATTAACGGGAACTGCTATAATTATAGGCTTTTTCCTGTCGCTTACGCTCATTTCATCGTAAATTGCGCGTATAAGCAGGGCAATTACTAAAACTGTAGCTGTCGCGTCATATTCGCGGGCTTTGTTCAATATAGCCTTGGTAGAAAAACTTCCCTCTATAATATTTAAACGCCATTCGGATTCTTTTGCGCCTTTAAATTTATAAGCGACGGGATTTTTTAATTTGCTTTTATTTTTGGTTTTATCATAATATTTATCAAAACTGTCGGTCATTTGCTGTGTTTCTGAAGCATCGTAATCAATATTGACGTCTTTGCCTATATCGGGATGTGCGATTTTAAGATAATGCAGCACAAGCATCCTCAAAAATTGCAGCGCGCCTGTTCCGTCGGTCAGGGCGTGATATACTTCAAGATTTATCCGTTTGCCGTACCATGTAACATCAAACAGAAGCGACTTGCGGGTAAGATAAATCGTACTGCACGGCGGAGTGTCTTCCTCGTGCGCGACGGGACGGAGCTCGCTTTGCTCCAAATAGTACCAAAACATACCGCGTTTCAGAACATAACGGAAACTCGGAAAATAATCTATTGTGAGGTCCAACGCCGATTGAAGCATATCCCCGTCTACGGTTTCGTATAACTCACAACTGAAACGGAAAACCTTTGTGTCCGTTTTACTGCTTGTCGGGGGGAAAATTTTTGCGGCGTTATCAAGTTTATACCACGCCTTTTCATTAGAATTATTCATTTGATTCTTTCTTCTCTTTCAAAAATTTATTTATTATATCATAGCTTTCTTTTACCGCCGAAAATTTTATCGTCAATGAAAAATATCCGTGCAGAGTATCTTTTATCCTGCGAACAATTACAGAGTTTCCCGCTTCTTTTAATTTACGTCCGTATTCTTCGCCCTCATCTCTCAGAGGGTCGTACTGCGCCGTAATAATCAACGTGTCCGGCTGATTAGAAAAATCATCGGCGAGCAAGGGAGCGCAATATGGGCTGTTTCGGTCTTTTTCATTTTGACAGTACAAGTCCAGATAATCGCAGATATGTTTTGACGTAAGAATATAGTCCGTTCCGTTTTCAGAAACAGACGGAAACGGGGATTTTTCGCTGTGATTATTATATACGGCGGGATAAATCAATATCTGCCTGTCAACAATTTTTTCTCCCCTGTCCCGCATATACAGGGAAACTGCGGCGGCAAGATTGCCTCCCGCGCTATCGCCCATCAGAGTAATTTTATTGGGAGAATCCGATAAATTATGCCAACGCATAACTGCTTTTACAACTTTATAGCAGTCTTCCAAAGCGGCGGGAAACGGATTTTCCGGCGCGAGCCGATAATCAACCGCGATTATAGCGTGAGCGGTCTGCCGCGCCATCATCATACATACCTTTTCGTAAGTGTCCAAATCGCCTGTGACCCAACCGCCGCCGTGTAAAAAAATAATAACGGGATATTTTATATGGGCAAGGCTCTCTATTTTATTGTTTGCCGGTGAAAAAATTCTTACGGGAATATTATGACCTCTATCCCTTATGTAAAAATCCCTTGATTGATACAATAATTTAATCCGAGTTTTTTTTGCGGCGCGCTCTATCTGCCTTATCAACTTATAATTTTTTTTTATATCAACATTAAGATAAACATTCGACAACGCTTTTAATGCGGCCCGCATATATTTATTTATTGCCATTATTATCTCCATTTTATTATATAGCCGTTACACCTTGAATTTAAACCGAAATAGCTGTAAATATGTTCTATTATATCATATTTGTTTTGTTTCTGTCAATAAAAACAACGTAATCTCTCACGGCTATCGCATAAAAAAAGATAACTATATAGGGTGTAACGCCTATATCATTCAACAATGTGCCGCAAATAACAGTGGGAATATTTATTACTGACAATCTTGTCGGTATTTGAAAGATAATCAAATGCAGCATTATTACAGAAAATTTATATTAGGCGCAGATTATTAATCGCCCCTACTTATACTCTCGAAATCCAACCCACAGTTGGTTTCGTGTCAACTAATAATCCATTGTAAAGACCAAAAATATCTGTTATATTATAATTACAAAAACGTTTTTGAATATAAATAACAGGAGAATTGATATGAATTTAGGAGAAACAATAAAAAAATTGCGTCGTGACAAAGATATAACGCAGGAACAGCTCGCCGAATATTTAAATATATCTTCGCAGGCTGTAAGCAAATGGGAAACTAATCTTTCGCTTCCCGATATAACGCTTATTCCTATGCTTGCCAACATATTCGAGGTAACGTCGGATATGCTTCTTGGCATCAACATAGCTGCAAAAGATAAGCATATACAGGAAATTTTAGACCATGCAGAAGAATATTCATATAAAGCGCAGAGGGAAAAATCAGCAGAAATACTCCGAGAGGGTTTAAAAGAGTACCCGAATAGCTGTAAAATTATGGCAAGCCTTATGTCTAGCGTTTGGGGGTTAAGCACTTATAGTGATAAAAGCTATGAAACACAGGAAGAACGGAAAAAGGAAGTAGATGAGTTAAGAAAGGAAGTAATATATCTCGGCGAAAAAATTCTCGCTGAATCTACAGATAATCATAGCAGAGAAACCGCAATACAGCTTTTGTGCTATACTTACCCAAGCATAGGAGAATCTGAAAAAGCTGAAAAACTCGTTTCAACAGCATCTGGAATAAATACTTTAGATTTGCTACGAAGTATATATTCAGGCGATAAAAAGTTCAGACATATACAAACCTGTATTCAAACTTATCTTACTTATTTGTTTATATCTATGCAAAATAATAACGCTCCGCTTGACGATGGCAGCAGACCGTATACAAAGGAAGAGCTTATTATTATCTATAAGAAAATTATTGCAATACTTGAAATTATATTCGAAGATAAAAATTACGGTTATTTTCAGCAATGGATAACATGGAGATATTACGAAATGGCGATGTTTTACGCTGAACTTGAAGATTATGAAAATGCGATGGAAAATCTCTTAATTGCTTCTGAACACGCAATAAAAAGCGACACGGAGTTTGACCCTGAAAAAGAATATACCTGCTTGATATTCAAGGGCAGAAAAGTCGGTGAAGTCATTCATAACGTAACGGGCAATGATTCTATGGAACAACTCAAAGTAATGAAAAATAAAGCCTTCGACGCAATCAGAGAAAATGCAGATTTTATTGAAATCGAGGAAAGGTTGAAAAAATATGCGAAGAAAAGATAATTACTACTACTAATAACCATTTTCTACGCTGAACGATATTTTTTGTAGGGACGCCATATGGCGTCCCTACAAAACGCAGATAATTTATATTATGTGAAAAAAGAAAATTCAAAATTGCATAATTATTAATTTTTCAACTTAGATGTTATATTTATTTTTTCATGATTTATTGCCATGTATTTATATTAAAAAAATAAATAGCGTTTTTAAATATTCATTTAAAACGCCCAGATATACACGATTATTCAGCTATATTCATTTTATTTATTACGAATATCATAAAATTTAAAATAAAAGACTTGACTTAATATATAATTTGTGATATAATAACTTTATTGTATTGTTAATGTAATCGCGGAGTGGAGCAGTCCGGTAGCTCGTTGGGCTCATAACCCAAAGGTCAGAGGTTCAAATCCTCTCTCCGCAATAACTTAAAACCCCCATTCCTACTTAGGTTTGAGGGTTTTGTCATTGGAGTATCATGTTTGCAGACGTTTTCTGTCCTCTCCTGATAATTTACATCCGCCTGATGTTGAACCTTATTGCCAAAAATATTTTGCCTGTTAGACCCAATTGTCACTATGCGCTCAATACTCGCGCCAAATCATCTCTTTGCTTCAACTACAAAATATCATATTTTTTTCTTTTGTAAATACTTTTCACATATTTTTTTATCTGCTTTTTTCCTCTTCCTTTTTTGTTTTTCTTATCTTAATTGACATTAAATGAAAGGCGTCCCGTTTTTCTATCGGTTATTGTTTCATAATCTCAATAAATGCCGCCACAATATCATCTTTCCAACTCATCATATCCGCTTCGTCTACATCAATGGCGCGAGTCATCGCTTCGGCAACCGGAGGAATATTATATTCGCCCAGAGCGGGTATGTCGTTCAGTACCGGGAGAGTTCCGGTGTTTTTAATAAGCTGCTGCGCTTCAGGTGTTATGAGATAATCGGCGAATTTCTTCGCGGCTTCTGTATTTTCTTTGTCTTTAAAAATCGCAACCGGGCTGGGAATCACAATCATTTCCTGCGGATAGAATATAGCAATAGGCGCACCGGACTTCGCTTTGTCAAACGTGATATAATCCACCGCCAGACCCGCGGTAATTTCACCGCTTGCAATAGAATCCACAACCCATGTAGAGCCTTGCCCGATAAATGCGCCGTTTGCGCGCAGTTCAGTGAAAAATTCTTTGCCGAACGCTTCATTCAGCAAAACTACAGCCATTAGAGCTGTCCCCGATGTTTCCGGATTTGCAAAGGCAAAACTGCCCGCATATTCCGAACCCAAAAGGTCACGCCACGATGAAGGGGGCGTTTTTATGATGTCGGTATTATAA
>Ga0099364_10012736_pt1 | contig 11321 bp, 12 predicted proteins | sample TergutTh196P3_FD_73070 | JGI IMG/M metagenome (GOLD analysis project Ga0099364, IMG submission 73070) | Microcerotermes parvus P3 segment gut microbial communities from Pointe-Noire, Republic of the Congo - Th196 P3 | ecosystem: Host-associated > Arthropoda: Insects > Digestive system > Gut ...
ACGACGGCCATACCATCTCGACACCAGCCCGGGAAAAAAGCAGCAACTGGTTTCACGCCGCATTGCTCAAAGCCGGTTCAAAGCAAACGAACATTATTCATTTAGCGACGGCGCTGCATCGGGAGGCGGTTGCATTGGAACTGCTTGGCACACCGGGCTGGATTTCTAAAACCTTTAAGGCGATTGAATGTTTCCCCAAGAATATGTCCCTTTGGTCGGCTTGGGAAGCGCTCTATACCGATGTTGCGAATCCGAATCATGTTGTCGATGCGGATGCGTTTTATGCGTTGCATCGTGAGGCGATGGATGAAGGGGCCGTCGTGCTTTGGGAAGAGCAAGAACCGCTTTACGACTTGATGAAGATGCGGGTTGAAAGCGGTTACGCTTCGTTTGAAAGGGAGAAGCAGAACTCTCCGATCAATCCCGAAGTGTGCGAATTTCCCGAAAAGTATTTTGAGGAGCATATTTGGGCGTCGGCACCGACAAAGTCGGCGCCGAACATCATTGCTTCGGCGTTGGCTCTCGACCCGAGCAAAGGGTCGGACTCCGCACTGGGCGACTATTCCGCATTCGTCTATGTCGCTCTGGGGGACGACGGACTCTTTTACGTTGACGCTCATTTGGAACGCTTGCCAGTTTCCGATATGGTCGCACTGGGCGTTGAACTGTATCGGAAATATAGGCCGAAGGTTTTTGCGGTCGAATCGAATCAGTTTCAGGAATTGCTGTGCGGTGAGTTTGAAAGGCAGTTAGCGCCAGACAGGGTTTATCCGATTCGTAATACGTTTAACAAAAAAACTCGTATTCGGCGTTTGGACAGTTATTTGGCGATGCATCGGTTGCGTTTTAATGGTCAATCGCCGTCGTGCCGATTGTTGGTGGAGCAGTTGCGTTCGTTTCCGGTCGCGTCTCATGATGACGGGCCGGACGCCCTCGAGATGGCACTGCGGATGGTCGAGGCACAAGAATAAGACGTCAGAATGCGGTTGTTTCATGATTCCTGACGTCTTGGGCCTCTCGGCTGGTCTCTTGGCATTTCCTGCATTTCCATGTTTTCCGGTTCTTCGTTTTCACGTTCTTCTTCCGGCTCTTCCTGGGGGATGTCAACTTTGTCCCGATGCACCCAGGCCCCCAATACCACTTCGTCGCCTTCATTCAATCCTTCCAGAATCACGACTTCCCGGTCGTTTGCAGGGCCCGTTATCACTTCGACTTTGCCCCATTGTCCTGCATTGAAAGTTATCGCATACGTTTTTCCTCGGTATGTAAAAACGGCCTGTTTCGGCAACAACCGCGCGTTTTGCACTTCATCGACAACGATTCTCGCTTCGGCGGTTAAACCTGTCCTCACGCCTTCCGGCGTGTCGAGTATTTTAACCGTCGTTAAGTATTCCCGGGACATGGCTCCGCCCTGCCAACTGGATGGTTCCGGGAACGAGTTGACATTCGTTACTTCGCCTTCAAAAGTTTCATTCAAGAAGGCTTCAAGCCGAATGGTTGCTCTCTGTCCGGGCCTGACAAACCGGACATTGGCTTCGTTAATTAAGCCTCGGACTCTCATTTGGGTTGGGTCTGGCAAGAGGAGCAAGATTTCTTTGTCGATTACCCTTTTGCCTTCCCGGATGAGGTTTTCGTCTCCTCCCCATCTCGGCATAAAATAGACGACTTGGCCGTCGCTTGGAGCGTAGATCGACGTATTGGCTAATTGGCGTTGGAGGTGCGCCAGTCGGTTTGTGTCGATTTCGAGCATTTTTTCCGCTGCTTCGACGCCGTTTTTGGCGATTTCGATGTCCGCTTTGTATTGCGTAAGCATCCTTTCTTTGGTAAATTCGTTGAGCACGCGGAGGTCTAATTCGGCCTGGACTTTGGTTTGGAGAGCCCGCTCAAGTTCGAATATCGCTGCGTCAACCTGGGCCTTCGTGATGTACCCTCGGTCAAAAAGCCGTTGAGAATGGGCAAGATTATCGCTCTGTGTCCGAACCTGCTCTTCCGCTGTAAAGATTCTGTTTTCGATGGTCATTTCGTCTTGCTTAAACTTCCCATCGAGATATTCGGTCAGGGTTAATTCGGCCGTTTCGAGGTCTGCTCTGGCCCTAATCAGATTTGATTCGCTGGCGATCACGACGTTCTGTTGCCGTTCGGTGCGCTCGGAGAGCCAGGAAGATTCGAGTTCGACGAGCAGGTCTCCCTTTTTAACGAGGGTTCCTTCTTCGATGACGTAGACGATGGTCAGTCCGCCTTCTCCGGCCATTTCGACTCGGACTCGGACTTCTTGGTTTTGGGCGCTGTCTACGTTTCCTCGTGCGAGTATTTCGTGTGTGAACGTATCTCTTTTTACAGCGACCATCTGGGGCGGGTCGATTTTGGCGACTTCTTGGAGTCGTCCCCAGCCGTAATAACCGCCAGCGACGAGCAGGACGAGCACAACCAGAATGATAATCGAGCGTCGTAACATGGCAACACGTTATTTAGAATCACAGCATGATAATCGGCCGACGAAGAACGTATTTTACACAAAAACTTCGAGGAATGGAATATAGGCATTGTGCGGGGTCGGGGGGCAAAAATTGGAGAGTGCGTTCAAAGCTTGCGCTCCGCAGGCGGAGCGGCTAAATGATGCTCCCTTTCCGGCTTTCGTTATGCTACAATAAAATACCATGCAGACATTTCAAACGCAAACATTCATTCCTCAAGATGGAGTTTTTTCCATTGCACTCCCGGAACATCTCCGGGGGGCCGACGTGGAATTGGTCATTACGAAAAAGGAAACTGCCAGACCGCCGCGATCGAACAAGGAAGAGTATCTCGCTCTTATCAATTCCTACCGCGGGACGCTGCATTCTGTTGACTATTCTGACCTTCGAGATGAAACGGAGAGAAAATTATGAATGTCGTAGACTCATCATGTTGGTTGGAATTTATCGAAGACTCTTCCATCGGAAAAAAGGTTGCGCCGATTATTGCCGATGTTGAACGCTTGTTTGTCCCAACCATTGTGCTTTATGAAGTATTCAAGAAATTGACGGCAATGCGGGATTCGGTTTACGCCGACAATTTCATTCAAGGAATGTTCCATGCCAAAGTGGTTCCCTTGGATGCCTCATTGAGCATCTTTGCGGCGGACATCAGCCGGAAATATCAACTGTCGATGGCGGACAGCATCATTTACGCAACAGCAATGAGGTACAACGCCGTTCTTTGGACTGCCGATAAACACTTCATCGGCTTGCCCCAGGTTCAATATTTCGACGTTCAGTATTTCGACAAAACGCAGCCGTGATTCGCAACCTTCCGATGACACCCCGACTCGCCGGGTTGCACCTTTCGGTTTCATGGTGTAACGTAATGCCATGTCGCAAACCCAAGTCGTTGTATCCGTCAATCCCAAAGCGGGGCGAAGATCCCCTATGCAGAGGGCTGAAGAACTCTGCGGACATCTTCAACAAAAGGGTTTCACGCCGGAACTCCTCACCAACCTCGATGAGGTGGCCGATAAGGCCAATGCGCTGCACTCTTCCGGCGTTCTGCGTGCTCTTGTTGGCGTCGGCGGGGACGGTACCGCCGCAACTCTCGTCAATCGAACGCTTCCGGGTACTCCGGTTACGCTCCTTTCGGCGGGGAACGCCAATCTGCTTGCCAAACACTATCGGCTCCCGACAAAACCGGCAAAACTTGCCGAAGTCATCGCGTCGGGGAAAGTCCGAACGCTCGATGCAGGAATTGCACGTACCGATGAATCGCAACGGCTTTTCCTCGTGATGGCAGGGTTCGGATTCGATGCCCAAGTTGTCAAGGATGTACATACCCGGCGTGAAGAACGTTATCGACAGGGGCATGCGAAAGGTGCTCACGTTACGAACTTTTCTTATATGCAGCCGATAGTCAATACGTTCTTAAAATACAAGTTCCCCAAGATGACGGTTGAATGTCTTGACGGGCCGGCATTGACCGTACCCGATTGCCGCTGGGCTTTTATATTCAATATCAACCGATACGGCTGGGGTTTGCCGCTCGCCCCTATGGCGAAGGACAACGACGGCACATTGGATCATGTTTTATTTCGCGGCGGCACCGTTTTTCATGGTCTGTTTTACACGGCGTTGGCACAGTGTTTCAGTTTGCATCGTTTTTTACCGAAAGCCGAGTTGGGGCAACGGTTGCGTTACCGCATCACGTCGGCAGGGTCGGTGCCTTTTCAATTAGACGGCGATCCGGGCGGGGAATTGCCGGTTGAAATTGAAGTGATGCCGGGCCGGTTCACGTTTTTGGTACCGGGGTAGGTTCGGTTTCGGTCCGTCTCACGCTTTGCTAACGTTCGCTGACGTTGTCCGTGATAGAGTGTTGAAAAATTGCACTATGAACGACTGCGCACTCACCCCCCAGGAACGGGACGAATTTTTAACGCTTCTTTCGGCAGGCTATTCTCCGACAACGGCTGCCCAGTACATTCGCCGGGCCGCGAAAACGCTCCAACGGGAGATTCAATCGGATTCCGAATTTGCCGAACAGGTTGCCAAGGCGAGAGAAGGTTCCGAAATTTTTTATCTTTCCTGCATTCGCCGGGCCGCGATGAAGGAGCAGTATTGGCGCGCAGCGGCCTGGGTGCTCGAACGCCGATTACCCAACAGATACGGCTGCAAAAAGCCCGAAACGCTAACCGCCGAAAAAGTCCAACAATTCCTCGAAAAGTGTATCCAAATTATCACCGAAGAATTAACCGACGATGAAATGCGATCACGAATTCTCAACCGATTGACCGAAGAGTTGGAAGAGTAGGCTTCGGTTTTTCGCTAACTCCTTTGCAGCAGTTCGGCAATCTGCACCGCATTCGTTGCTGCTCCCTTACGCAAATTATCGCACACACACCAAAACGTCAAACCGTGTTCATGCGACAAGTCTTCCCGGATTCTGCCGACGAACACTTCGTCCCTTCCGGCACAACGATAGGGCATAGGATAAACTTTGTTCGGCGTATCATCCTGTACGGCAACGCCCGGCATAGCCGCGAAGAGCTCCTTCGCTTTTTCGGCGGTTATCTTTCTCTCCGTTTCGACTAAAATGCTTTCGCTGTGTCCGTTGGCGACAGGAACGCGAACCGCCGTCGGACACACCGCAATCGAATCATCGCCCAATATCTTTCGCGTTTCGTAAAGCAATTTGAGTTCCTCGGATGTATATCCGCCGATTCCGTTCGGCCCCGATTGCACCGACCCAATCTGCGGGATACAATTCCCCGCGATCGGATAGGGAAAGCACTTCGGGTTTTGCTGCCCGCCTTCGAGCAACGCTCTGACCCCTTGTTCCAGATCGCTTGTTCCGGCCAGGCCGGCCCCGCTGACCGCCTGGTACGTGCTGACGACAATCCGATTCACCTTGCCGAAATCATGCAACGGTTTGACGGCCAAAACTAATTGCGTAGTAGAGCAATTCGGACTTGATATGATGCCTTTCTTTGCATATTGGACTGCGTGGGCATTGACTTCGGGAACGATGAGCGGAACGTCGGCATCCATACGCCAATATCCGCTCTCGTCGATAACGAGCGTTCCGCGCTTGACGGCCTCCGGCAGGAGGTCCCGGGCAGTTTCATCGGGTGTGCTGGCGATGGTTAATTGCACTCCGTCGAAGGCTTCCGGCAGAGCTTCTTCAACAAGGTGCGGTTGTCCTTTGAATAGGATGGTTTTGCCCGAACTGCGATGGGAGGCGAGAAACTTGATGGTCTTGTAGGGGAAGTTCCGGCTTTCTAAAAGTTCGAGTATGATGGTTCCGACGGCTCCGGTCGCTCCGACGACGGCAATCGATTCGTACATGATGTTTGGCGTGTTGAGTTGGTGTGCATTATCCCGGCGTTTGTCCGTTCCGGCAAGGGGGGCAGCGTTCACGGTGCCGACAGGTCGATGATTTGGCCTTTACCCCAAAGTTCTTCCAGAGCATAGTATTTCCGCGTCTCCGGTTCAAAAAGATGGACAACAATATCGCCGTAGTCGATCACGATCCATTTTCCCTCAGTATGTCCTGAAACGGAAAGACATGTATCTCCTATTTCGGCAACCAGTTTGCGTTGGATTTCGTCTCCGATGGAATATAATTGCCGGCGGCTCGAACCAGAAACAATCAAAAAATAGTCGAATGATTTCGTCAATTCCCGAACATCGAGAACTAAAATATCGTGTCCCCGGTTTTCTTCGGCAACCTTGGCCGCGGCGAGGACACGTTCCAACACCGGCGGGATCGTCGAAAGGTTGGTCTTTTCGGATTTCGGCATACTAAAAAACGAGACGCATCAGAACACGTATTGTACGAAAACCGGGCGGGGGGTGTCAACCCCCCGACGTCGGGGGGCTAACGCTCCCCGCTCGCTGCCGTCGGGTTGTTTTTTCCTTCAAGCAGGATACAATCAGAATCTATGCTCAAACACAAAACCGCCCTTATCACCGGCGGGGCCAACGGTATCGGGCTCGGTATCGCGGTGCAACTCGCCGGCGAAGGATACGCTCTTGCCCTCACCGGGCGTTCTCCCGAAGAACGGGTTCAAGCCAACCTCGATAAGGTTCGGTCTTTCGGTACCCCCATCCTGTATATAAGCAGCGATGTGGCGTCCGGCGAAGGGCGCAAGGCCGTCATGCAAAAAATCGATTCCGAATTCGGACGACTCGACATACTCGTCAACAACGCCGGAGTCGCTCCGAAAGTCCGAAAGGATATACTCGAAACAACCGAAGAAAGTTTCGATTATGTACTCGATATCAATCTCAAAGGAACCTTCTTTCTGACTCAACTTGCCGCCAACTATATGGTCGCCGAGGTTAAGAAGAACACCGGCATCGCTCCGATGATTATTAACGTGTCGTCAATTTCTGTCTATACGGCATCAACTGCCCGGGGAGAATACTGTATCTCCAAGGCGGGAATTGGTATGATAACCTCCCTGTTTGCGGCTCGGTTAGCGGAGTACGGTATCAATGTGTACGAGATTCGTCCCGGCATCATAGCGACCGACATGACCTCCGGCGTCAAGGAGAAATATGACCGATTGATTCTTGAAAAGGGGCTTTTGCCTATTAAACGTTGGGGAGTTCCTGAAGATATAGGGCATGCGGTATCGGTTCTTTGTTCGGGTAAGTTGGCCTATTCGACGGGCGAAGTTCTTAACATTGACGGCGGGTTTCATCTACGCCGACTTTAGTTGCGCCGACTTTAGTTGCGCCGACTTTAGTTACGCTGACTTTAGTTTTTAACTTCGGTGTGCGGAATGATTTGACCGGCAATCATTTGACTGGCAATAAATCGAACATACTGTACAATACGTCCCTATGCCCAACCTTAAAGTTGTTTCCCCGGAAATTGACCTTCGTAATCCCTATCTGGCCGGCTTTTTCGCTTGGCTCCTGCCCGGACTGGGACATTATTATCAACGACGCTATCATAAAGCCGGCCTTTTTTTTCTTTGTATTGTACCGATATTCATTGCAGGATGCGCTTTGGGAAGCAGTCCCGAAACCGGCGTTGCACGGAACGTCTATTGGTCTTGGCGCCCTGCCGATACTCGATATTGGTGGTTGGCGCAAGCCCCGCTCGGAATCGCCGCTCTCCCCTCCTGGATTCAAGCCGCCCAGGTCAATGCAGGTTACGCTCCTCTTTTCGGAAGTTTTATGACGCCGCCCAAACGGTTTCGCGATGACCAAATCGGCATCGCACCGCTCCTCGATCAGATTCGGCAACAATTACCGCACTACGAATTGGGGACGTATCTTACGGTGATCGCCGGCTTAATGAACATCATGGTGATATTCGATGCCGTCGGAGGCCCCTTTGTAGGAAAACGCAAGGAAAAGGACGAAGAGTAAAAACGACTCTGTTAACCGTCGTCCGTTGATTCTTCTTCGGGAATCTCCGCTGTGATCGGTATCGGTATGACCAACGAATAATAGACGATCGGTTCGCGCTCAACGGTTTGGCTTCTCGCCAATACACTGTGTCCCAGGCCGCTTCGGCGAATTCCGACGACAACCATTACGGCGGCCGGAAGCATCTGCCGTTCGTCCATATCCCATTCTTCAACCCAGTCTCCTATCGTATGGAGTTGTTCAATCGACGGGTCAAAATAATAAAACTCTATAACTTCGACTTCGGGCGCTAACGTTTCGTCATCCTGTGCGTATTCCCAATCGAGTCCTTCCTGTACGGCATACTGCATCGCTTGCCGGTCTAACTGCCGCCGGTACAATCCGTATTGCAGGGCGTTGTGTTCATTCGATCTTCCGAGCGAGCCGATGAGACGCTCTGGTTGATAGCGCGGGTCGTCCGTTGCCAACGTTCCGGTATCCTGCCCGAGATAATAGAGCACGGTCTTGGACGCACTCAACCTGTCAGCGGCTAGGGAAGTTCCACGCCGAATTTGCCGAGAGCCGTACAGCTCTCCTCGGGGTAAGAGCGCGGTGTCGATTTGAATCCAGTCGATCCCGCCGTAGATACCGGGTATGAGTCCGTATATGAGGGGTTCTTCGCCGTCTTCGGGAACCGCCGCTGACTCGGTTGTTGGAGTTGTCGTTTGGGGAGTTGTCAGTTCGGCGACGACATTCAAATCACCCGACGCGAGCCCAAACACAAGGGCCAGCGACATCGTATCGACTTCGAGAGACTCTTCTTGCAGGGGAATGACGACAGAGCGGATATCTTTGGCAATTTTGTTCAGGAGAACTTTCGCTAACTGGGCTTCTTCGACTTCGGTTCGGTTGATAACCATCTGCCGAAGATGTATGTCGAGCGCCAGACTGATGAGAAGGATAACCGTCGAGAGGAGCACCAAGACAATCAGCACTTCGATGAGAGTGTAGGCGTTCGAACGTTCTGCATACGGATCAGTTAACTGATTTTCGGTGTGAATGTACATAATTTTTGCCTCCGCTAACATTAAATCAAATGCAGTCCCACGGCAATCCATATCGGCAATGTGATTGCTGTGAGAATCGAGTTGCTCAATATCGTATCAAATGCTGTCTTCGGGTCGCCGCCGTAATGCTTGGCTAAAACCATCGTAAAAATGGCGGACCCTGTCGCCCCGTGAATTACCAACACCGTCTTGATTTCGTGTGTACAGGGCAACATGACGGCGAGCGATATAAACATCACCGGCATGATGACAAGCCGGATCAATATCGACCAAAAGGATATTTTTAACGTACTCGATAACCGCTCCCTGATGTCTTTTCGATGAAAATGGTCGGCGAATACTGCTCCGATTAAGATAATTGACAGGGGGATTCCCGCCGCTCCCAAAAGCTGGATTGCCATCAAAAGGAAATCAAATCGCGGAGCGATATGTTCATGAAAAACGTCGGGGACAAAGGAACTGTGCCCGAGCAGGTTTAATGAAACTGAGAGGACAATCGCAATACTTGGGGCGTTGACGACTTGGCGTAATGATTTTCCGTCGAATCGGCCTTGTATTGTAAACAGTATGATTGTCCAGACGGCTAGTTCGACTCCGAGGTTTTGTACGAAGAGAACGCCGAGCAGCCGGTCATCTTCTGGAAACATCGCAATAACCAGCGGGATGGGAACGAATCCGTAATTATAATTCCCGACGCAGCCTGCGAAGGTTCGGCGTTGTTGCCATGTTTCCATCCCGTTGAACTTTTTTGCGAGCAGCCCAACCGCCAAACCGGATAGAACGCCGACGGCCACCAGACTGAACCCAAGCAATGGGGGGAGCCAAAGGTTTTGCGTATCGGAAACAAAGGCGTCGGTACGCAACACTCGGTCTATGATGAGACATGGGAGCAACAGATCGACGGTCAGCCTCATCAGGGGTTGTTCGGCTTGGGGCGTAAGCCTTCCGGTACGGCGGAAGAACAGCCCCGCCCCGACGATACAGAATACGGCAAGAATCGCTGCCAGGGCAACGGAGAACGTTGAGAACATGAAGGAGAGCAACGTATTTCAATACTCGGCATTATACAGCCTTGTCGGTGCATCCGCAATCTTACCCGGCTTACCGAAAGGCGGCTCGGACACAGTTTCCGCCTTCGTCGGGATACATAATTTTCCCTTTGTTCAAACGGATCCCGACACCGATCTTTTTATCGATGAGCAAAGGGCCATCGACCCCGATGTAATCCAACAGGGGAGCAACTTGAGCCATCGCGGAGGCTCCAATCGGCGACTCGACTGAGTTGGCCCCCGCGACTTTCAAGCCGAGTGCTCTGGCCTGTTCAATCACAGCCCTTACCGGCGTTAAACCTCCGCATTTCGACAATTTGATATTCACACCGTCATAGACTTCGGCACAGCGTTCAAAATCATCGACCGTCCGCCACGCTTCGTCGGCAAATATCGGTATGCTGCACTCTTTTTTCTGCATCGCTTTTTTCAGTTTCGCCATCCCTTCAAAATCGTGTCCATTAAGCGGTTGTTCTAAAAGTTCGACTCCGAACTCCTTTAAGGGTTCAATCATGTCGACGGCTTTGTTTAGCGTCCAACCGCCGTTGCAATCGACAAAGAATGTCGCGTCTGTTTGCTCTCTGAGATAGCGCAGCGTATCGACATCGCGTCTGCTTCCGAGTTTAATTCGATAGATTGGCCAGTCGGGAATATCGGCAAATCGTTCTTCGAGTCGTGCTTGGAAATTGATGCCGACACTTCGGCTTGATAGGGGCGATGTTGTGCGTGAGAGTCCCCAAAGTTTCCAGACGGAGCGATTCCACATTTTTCCCCAAAGGTCGTGTGCGGCACAATCCACGGCACTTTGTGCGAAGGTCTTCCGCCCGAGCATTGGTTCTAAATAGTTCCAAAAGGCGACGGGGTCTGCGAGCGTGTAATTTTCAATTTTTTCCCTGCATCGTTCGATTTGGGCATAGATATCTTCGACCGCAATTCCGTAATACGAGTCTTCGTAGGCTTCACCGTGCCCGCGAAGACCATCTTGTTCTAGTTCAACGACGACTGTCCGGACAACGCTGACTTCGCGGCGTGCGTTGATAAAAACATATTTGAGCGGCAAGTCCACCCGGTGAAGACGTAATTTCATATTTTTTGGAAAGAGCACCCCGTCGGAGTCTATTCTAAAATGTTATCGGGAGACAATCAACTCCCCCTGCCCGCTGCGCCGACACAGTCGGCGGCTCTCGTTGCGGCTCTCACGCTACCATTCCCTCGCCTTAAATCCGGGAGGCGTCGGAACAATCTTCATTGCTTTGCCCGACTGAGCGATAACGTATATTCCATTTTTATGAGCAATCTCTCTGGCATCTCCCTCAACGACCGCCCCAGCAACCGCCCCAAAAAAACGACGCTTGTCCCCCTTCGCATCGGCATTACGA
>Ga0099364_10012737_pt1 | contig 11321 bp, 9 predicted proteins | sample TergutTh196P3_FD_73070 | JGI IMG/M metagenome (GOLD analysis project Ga0099364, IMG submission 73070) | Microcerotermes parvus P3 segment gut microbial communities from Pointe-Noire, Republic of the Congo - Th196 P3 | ecosystem: Host-associated > Arthropoda: Insects > Digestive system > Gut ...
TTCGGTCATAGTGATATAGAAAAACCACTAAAGTACGATGAAATCGCCATTATCGGCAGAACCAAATATGTTTTGGCTCTGATAGAAGAAAAATTCTGTGAAAAAGAAATTCCCTATCATTACAAAAAAGCAAATACTGGAATTATTTATGAAACTGATTATATCGAAGTCTTCGATTTGGCATTGAGGCTTCTGATGAATCCAATGGACATATATCACAAACAGAAACTATGCAAAATAATTAACACCGATGTATACTGGGTTGCAGAGCATGTAAACATTTCCGATTACTTGAAGCAGTTGCTATCAGATAGCAGATTTGCTTGGTTGAGTTATGCACTTTTACTCGTTTCATCTGATGCTTCGCTTGATTTTGACAAAGTCTTAGTTGCGTTACGAAACAATGCGCCATCTGATTTATATGAAGATGAAAAGTATTTACTGGAAAACGACATAGATGAATGGAGCCGTCATTGGAGTAACTTTAAAATGCAAACACCACGCGAAAACAGAACACTAGTTTCGTTCAGGAATTCGATTTCTCTTGGGAAGACACAAAATGCGAGCGCAGAATCTGGTGTAACGTTCCTAACTGGGCATATGTCAAAAGGTTTAGAATTTGAGGTTGTTTTTGTTGTCGGTTTAACTGAAGGTACATTTCCGGATTATCGGGCAATAAACAGTGGCGGCGATGCTCTTGAGCAAGAAAAAAACAATATGTATGTTGCAGTTACGCGAGCCAAAAGACTGTGCTATTTATCATATCCAAAAGTTAAACGGATGCCCTGGGGTGGTGAGAAAAAACAAGATCCATCCCGGTATATTGTTGATATATTAGGATAGCTGTCGATCTCTAGGCAGATTGATTTTTTACAATGCACCACCCATCATGTCACGCACGAGCAGACATTCGGGAACATTTCTCATATATTTGCGTCTATTCAATTAAGGCAGTAGTTTTCATATATACAACGAGCCTTCATCGCCGATGCTGTGATTTGGCATATGCAATTGGAGAACAATATACATCGCATAATCAGGGCGAAATTTCTCTGGCAGGTGAACATTAATGAAAAAGTATTTATTCAACGCTTACTTAGTCTTACTTAGTACCGCGTTAATTGCTTCTGGTGTGGTTGTTTGGGTAGTAACGGATAAGATTCATCCCATCGGCTCTTTTATAGTTCTACTTGGAACAGCTCTATCGCTGCTTGCTGGCTCGATATTGACATTTAAAGAGATTAAAGCTATGCGTTCTAACAACGACAAAAGGTTATCAGTATTTTTTACCGTTAGCTTGATAGTATCTTTCGCGATAATTCTGGGAGGATTTTCCTTCATGCTATATGTTGGCTTCAACTCCAGCTCATATTATGGTTGGGATGCCCTGGGATACTACATCGGTGGTATGTTCATAGCAGCCTTTGGGGTGCTTATCAACACCTGTTTGTCTGTTTCCCTAGCTATCAGGAAAATCGTTAAGAGTAAACAAAGTGTGCATCACCAATATTGATACATGCTTTCAGCTTACTCTTACTAATCACAAGAAGAATATATATCATTGTCTGCCTCTGCCTGTCGGTATCATTTGCCCTGTTTCAGATGCCATCAATGAATGCTGGGACGGTTCGAGACTGTTGAAAAGTCCCATTGTCATCATACTCCGTAGTTGCGAGCCGCAGGTGCGGCAATCAATACCATTGCAATTACAATGTTTGCTGCTAAATGAATATATTTTCTGGCTTGCATCGTTGCTGCGTTCCTCGCAAAGATGGACTTTTTCAGCAGTCTCAGACGGTTCTTTTGTTCACTGCATATCATGCTTGCAATTATATGCATATAACACGAGTGAACAGGTGTGCTATGCGATTTCGATTAATGACGCAATCGCATAGCATACCTGTTCTCTTGTGTTCCACATATGTGCTTACACTTCTTTAGTAAACGAAATATAACTAATTTTTAAGCTAGTCACCAAAATCCGCTGCATGTAATCGGATATATTGTGAGAAGTTTACCGAATCGTATTCTTCAACAAATAGCTCTTCAAGCGCATCAAAAAAACGCTTTTCATAAAGTTTGCTGCAACCATCTTGCCAATCGTCGATATATGTATCTATTTCTTGTTTGTTGGCTAAATATACCTCAACTGCTTTTGTCATAACATCACTTAGTTTTTGCGAGCCTAGTGCTGCAAAACCTCCTATAGACATTTCTATAAATTGTCTCGAGGAGTTAAAGAATAATTGATCAAACCCTCCGTTTAACACTTCATGGAACACGATCTGGCAGCTATACACATTTTGGCATGGCTTTGGAAGGGAGCTAATTACTTCGAGCTGATTTGAAAATGTACTATCAAACTTGCTACACATCCAAAAAAATACAGCTTCTTCAAGCAAATTGCTTGGAGTATCCGGTATAGTTTCAATATCTGTTTTCTCTAGGTTTTTGTACTGATCATGAAAACTGTTATTACTCATCGTTTTCGCTCTCCATTACTCAATAGTTTTATACACTAGTACACTCTGAGCTCATCTATACCAGGAAAGAGATTGATACAACCTATGCTTCAATGCATCAAGCAGCTTATGGATACCTCGTTGGCAATCTATCATTCTCGCTAATATATGTCAACTCACAATGAACGAACTTCAATCAATATTGAGGTATTCGGATGTGGTGTTCCTGTTGACTTCCTATTATCCAAATTGAGCAATGACCATGTGAGTGCCTAAACAATTACTGTAAGACCTATGCAACTATTTGAAAGGGGAGTGTCATGAAATACCATCGGTGCTCTGTTTGTTTAACGCTGTTCTTGTATATACTTTTTTTACATTAAAATAATTTGGCAAAAGAACAACAGTAAGGATGAATCCAGAAAGTATAAATGGATACCATACATGATATGGTTGCCGCAAAATGAGGGCATATACCCCTGTGCATAACGATATCACACCAAAAACTATAAGCAAAATAGCAAGCGAAAGCACAAGTCTTTTATGCTTTCCTTTTTTTGAATACGCCCCTGCCATCGTTCCCCAAACACCACCGAGCACACCTATTGAGCTGCCTAGTATTCCACCGACTAGACCACTAAAATAAGGTTCAAACCACATACCATTTTCTCCTTTCACAGAATAAAGTATATATTCTACTTTCTGACTATTTCTGAACATGTGAACATGGGGGATGTGAATGCGGGGACGCTGCAAATTATACTAGCTGTAAACGCTATTACCTGTGTGGACAATAGCGACCACCAGGGGCATTTTACATTACTTTCACACTAATGTCTAGCTAAAACACCGAGATTGTCGCAATAAGACTCTCCGGTTTGGGGATGAGGAAAAAATCTTACAATTTCGGGGAATTTACTCTTGCAATATACATTCTCGTCCTCAACAATCAATATGTCCGCCATGTATTCGCTCCCCCTTCGTAAGGATTATTTGCGTAGAATTTATCACAGGCATGTTATAGAGTTATTAAAATATAGGGCTATCGTAAAAGACAAGCTGTTTCTTGAATATCAAAGTTTTTCCTGTATAATGGTACAAAAGCAAGGTTATGACTATGGTTGTTGCGACATAGTGGAATGTATTATGATTAAATGGTGATCAATTATGTTTATTGAAATAGCCGATCAACTAAATGAGACTTTGGTTCGACAAATTTTATCTGCCTGTCTCTTTGATAAAACACCGGAGGGAATTGATAATGCAATAAGAAAATACCCAGGGGAGCTGTTTTATGGTTGGATTGTAAATGGTGAAGCGATGGGGATATGCGGTTTCCGTGTGTTAAATAATAAAGTAGAAATATGCCATATTGCCGTTTCCGAAAACTCTCGCCGCAAAGGTATTGGAAAAGCGATGATTATTGCCCTATGGGATAAGTACAATATACCCATTGAAGCAGAAACCGATGATGATGCCGTTGGATTTTATAAAAAATGCGGTTTTGAGACTACGGCTATATATAAGGAAGAAGGCAGTACAAAACGCAGACGCTGGATGTGTATATTGCACAATGGCTTACTAAGCCAAATAGTCTCACTTGAGCGCGAAAAATGGCAGGGTTATGTCCTGCCGTTTCATTATGTATCGAATAATTATTTTGATGTGGAAATCAAACGTTCCAACGATGATTTTTACGTGTCCTTTATCAAGAAACATTTTGACTCGCCCTTTGTGCATGAACCTAGTGAAACAGACAGGCTGTTTCAACCCTGGTGGGACGATGTGAAAGCATGGGGTATTATAAAGAATGGACGACTTGTCGCCGCCGTCGAGACATCGGTCGAGGATTGGAACAACCGTCTCCGAGTAACCGAGCTTTGGGTCGATGAAGCATACCGCCGCCGAGGTGTCGGTACTGCTTTAATGGATATAGCCGTATACCGTGCTAGGGAAGAAAAACGGCGTGTGGTTATACTGGAAACACAGTCTTGTAACGAGAATGCAATTGCCTTTTACTTGGCATATGGATTCACATTAATCGGCTTCAATGCTTGTGAATATCAAAACAACGATTTGGAACGCAAAGAAGTACGCTTGGAAATGGGTATATTACTATAAATGAACGCGTGAACGCGGGGACGGCAGACTGTTACGAAAGTCGCAAAAAGCATAAAAAAGGGGTCAAAAGGAACAAAATATGATAAAATAGAGGCAACACGAAAGCGAGGAGAGGTTGCGGTGGGATATATCGAGGGAACGAGCCGGGATCAGACGACATATTGGTCAATGGAAGAACTGGTAGCAGCAGACAGCATGGCTCGTGTGATAGATGGATTTATAGAACTACAGGATTTGAAAGCGCTAGGATTCACACGCACAGAGCCTTCGGAAACAGGGCGTCCCTGTTATCCGCCCGGGCCTCTGGTGAAGTTGTATGTGTATGGATATGAGAACGGAATACGCTCCTCACGCAAACTGGAAAAAGAAACGAAACGCAATATGGAAGTGATGTGGCTCACGGAAGGGCTGATGCCGGATCATAAAACAATATCGGAGTTCAGGCGGTTGAATATCCGGGCACTGCAAAAACTGTTTAGAGAGTTTGTAAAGCTGTGCCGCTCGTGGGAGTTGGTAGGCGGGGAGCTGTTAGCGGTAGACGGTTCAAAATTCAAGGCGTCTAACAACAAAAAGAACAATTTAAGCAGGAAGAAACTGACAGACCGTCTGTCTCGTATAGATGAGAAGATAGAAGAATACTTAAACACGCTAGACGAGGAAGACAGACACGAAGATTGTCAGGCAGAAGCGCCCGAAGGTCTTGTGGAGCTGCTGAACCGCAGGGAATTGTACAAATCTTACATGGAAGAGCTGGAAAAAAGCGGGGAGAATGAAGTATCCACGGTAGACCCTGATTCGCGATTGATGGGTAACAACCGCGGAGGCGTAGAAGTTGCGTACAATGTACAGAGCGTAGTGGACGCAAAGCAGGGAATAATAGTGGACTATGATATATCGTTGAACCCATCAGATCAGGGACAGCTGAGCAAAATGTCAAAACGGCTCATAAGGAAAGGTTATCGCCGTTTTACAATTCTGGCGGACAAAGGCTACTACAACGGAAAATGCTTACTAAAAGGCAAGATATACAAGATAAAGGCGATAGTATCTCGCCAGGAACCCTCCAATCCGAAAGACCAGCCAAAAGACTTCCATACCGATAAGTTTATATACGACAGCGAAAGCGACGCATACCGTTGCCCAACGGGAGCTACGCTTAACCCCCACAGCAAAAAGACTGCAACACGTCGCAACTACTACAACAAGACGGTCTGCTCCAAGTGTACATATGCGGATGTCTGCTCCAGCGGTAAAAGCGGGTACAGGATAATAGTCCGCAGCCAATATGCTGAGACATATGAGGAAGCTGATCGTGTGTTCAGCGAAAACAAGGAGTTGTACAAACTTCGACAACAGATTGTCGAACACCCCTTCGGGACAGTCAAGCAAACTATGAACGGCAGGTACTTCCTGCTACGCAGACGACGAAAGGTGCAATGTGAAGTTTCGTTGCTCTTTTTGGGATACAACCTGAAAAGGGCGGTCAATATATTGGGATTCCATGAAATAATGGCAAGGCTGGACAGCCTTTCACGCCATTTTTTGCTTTTTTGGCGCTTTCAGAGGCATAACAAAGCAATATTTTCGATTTTACTCTCATCAGCCGCTGCGTGACCAGTTTTTTCCCAACTTCTCCTCCGTTTGAGCCTTGTTTCGTAACAGTCTGACGGTTCTTTTGTTCAGCGTCTACGCTGAACAAAAGAACCGTCCCCGCGTTCACGCGTTCACAAAATTAAATCTATTTTTTACTCTCTCCTGTATTTGCTTTTTACATTCAAGAGTAAAATGATATTATACAGGCGTATAACGTCGGTAATTAATGTTAATAAGGAGAGAACAAGATGCAAAAACAGACAAAAATGCGAAGGGGCATAGTATCGCTGTTTCTGGTTGCTATTATTGCGATATCGCTGTTTTCAGTGATTTTGCCTACAACGGCAACAGCAGCGCCGGGGGGAGGCTCGATTCTTGAAGAGGTCGAATTCATATCCATCAACGCCAAATGGAAATACCACGACCAGGATGTGGATCTGTATACCTCTGTCCCGAAGTTTTATGAGGTCGGTTATGACTCATCCTCATGGGACGAAAACATACAACCTCTGGGCTATGAAACCGGATCAGCAAACTCGGGGGGACTATTCGGAAGGATCAGCGCCAATGGTACAATAATCAATGGTGTCGCCTCACCTAATGCAATCGTCACATATTACTTCATCAAAGAAATCGAAGTCAGCAATTTGGACGAACTCACAGGCTTACAATCCTATATGTTCATCGATGACGGCGTAGTTATCTATTTCAACGGTGTCGAGGTGTATCGCAACAACATGGATGCAGGTGCAATCGGACACTCATCGATTTCAGCAAGCAATTCAGCTTGGTCAAAAACTGTCGATTTGAGCGATTCTATCTCCTTGCTCAATGTGGGAAAAAACACCATCGCCGTATCAGTCCATAATCGCGATAGCAATAGTTCGGACATCTTTTTTGGCATGACCCTTACCGGCTTATACGATTCAGACAATGGCGAAGAGCCTACCGTACCTGCTACTCTGAGCGTTGCTGATGTCGTACTTTCACCCGGCAGCGACGAAAGCCAAATGATGTTTACCTGGTACACACCGCAATCTTCCAGCAAGGTTGCCTTCCGCAAAACAGGCGAAACTGCCTATACCGAGGTTGCTGCAACTAGCACCCTTCGCAGCAGTCTGTACAATCACAAAGCTACAATAAATAGTCTTCTTCCTTCAACGACATATGAATACAAGTTCTTGGGAGAAAACGGCACAGAATCTGATGTATATACATTTAAGACCGGGAATCCTTCAAATTTCAGCTTCTTCGCAGTCGGCGATCCGCAAATCGGTAGCTCCGGCAACGTAACCAACGATACAAACGGTTGGAAAAATACGTTGAATCTAGCAACCACCAACTTCCCTGATACCAGTTTCCTGCTCAGTGCAGGCGATCAGGTTGAAACTTCATCGAATACTTCCCAATATACAGGCTATCTGGCTCCTGAGCAATTGAAAAACCTTCCCATCGCCAATGCAGTGGGCAACCATGACTCAGGCAATGCTCTCTTAACTGATCATTACAGTATGCCTAACATGAATAAATTCGGTACAGGGGCAACCAATATAGATTATTGGTTCACATATGGCAATACGCTCTTTATGGTTGTCGATGCAAATTCCACTTCAATATCCAATCATAGAAGTTTTATGGAAAGCGCCATTGAGGCAAACCCGGATGTAGTGTGGAAGGTTGTGTCGTTCCATCAGGGCCCTTATGTGAACGCTTCGCACCGCAATGACAGCTATATCAGCACTATGCGAAACAGTTGGATTCCGGTTTTTGACGAGCTTGCCATTGACGTGGTAATCAACGGACACGATCACAGTTATGTCCGCTCACATCAAATGCTGGGCAATGAGGCACAGACAGAGCAGGATTGGCTCAACGAAGACAAGACCATTGTTTCTAACCCAACCGGGACTCTATATATTGAGCTCAACTCCGGCAGCGGCAGCAAATACTATTCACTGACAACCGCAGCTTTCTTTGTAGCCAAGCAAAATCAGGCTAGCCGCCCCAATTTCTCCGTGGTGGACGTGACGGATGACAGTTTCACCATCACGACTTATCAGGTAAATACCAATAATACTCTTTCAGAAATCGATGCATACACCATTGTGAAAACAAATGGTACTGTCGACCCCGATCCTGATATTCCGGTTAGCATAATCATGGCATCGGATAAAAACATTGTCAAACCGGACGAATACTTCAATGTGTCGGTCACTTTTCCTGAGGTAACCGAATCAAACGTAGTAAAAATAGACTTTGAGTTTGATTCAGATAAGTTCATCTTCGCCGGCTATACCCCTGCTGACGAAGCCACGCTTCTCACAAGGGAATACGGAGAAGGCTTTGCGAGCGTCATGGTGATGCTCCCTGAGTATGGCATGGAGAGCTTGGGCAGCTTGATGCTCAGAGCAACCCCAACTGTAGGTATCACTTCCTCAGCGATTACCGCCAATGTGACCTTTGTCGAAAGAGATGAAAATCTCGATAAAACCATAAAGGAAGCAGAAGGTTCCTACATCCAGAAGACGAACAATGCTGGAACAGAAGAATTTGTGGTTGATATGATTGTCCTGTCCAACTTGATAGACGCATTTGGAATGACTTCTGCTGACACTGATTGGGATAGCTACAGCCACTTCGACTTCAATGGCAACGGTGAAATCGACATATTCGATATCGTTACAGTCGCACAAATGATCAATTAACTCCTGATCGCACCAAGCAAAGCAATTGACAAATCACGCAAAAACATTAGCAGCAACCGGGCGGAACCGCCGCTCGGTTGCTGTCCGCAAATCTTATAAACCGCGTAACTGCTCGGGAAAGAAGCGCATATTGTCTGTTACATAGTACCTGTCGCGCATTTATTGCGCACCCATGCTTCAATTCTCGCACTCCCCGGTACTCAGTCTTCCTTGGCAGACCTGCAAACAGGCACAATGTGTTCCTCACCCGCAGTTGCATACTATTATGTACGGTGAATGGTAATGATAAAAACAATAAAGAGAATACTTGACAACAAGATGCACAGAAACATTGCGGTTATAAGCATACTATGTGTTTGTGTCCTGGTGATTTCCAGGTTGTTTTTCATGGGTAAAGACGATCCGGACACACATTTGGACATTGATGATGCTGATGTTCCTTTAGGTAATGTCGCAGTTGCAATCTCGGCTGGCGATATTGTCGTTGTTCAGGTGTCAGCAGCTGAAATGGATGCTGTTTATGGTTATCAATTCGACGTAAATTACAACATAGAATATCTTGAGTACAGAAAACGTCTCTACAGCGACATTGATGAAATAATCACAATATTCGCCACAGAGAAAGAACGCTACTTGCTCGTTGGTGCCACCATGAGCGGCGATGCAAAAGGTTACAGCGGACAGGAGGTTGCCGTTTGCAAAGTGGAATTCATAGCATTGGCTGATTTTGTGTTGGAATCCGATTTTGATATGAAGTATATTACGCTATCGAGGGTTAATGTTGTGTCAGATGATTTATCCTATTTGGAAAATGTGGATGGATGGACAGCTAGCATCTCCCATCATTGACGAAACACTATGCATGTCGATTGAAGTTATGTTTGTTCATTACAGCTCAGAACCCCTGTGCTATTCCAGTTGCAGCTTGTTATCAAAATCCGCTGCATAACTGTAATTCATCGAAATGAGGTAATTCGATGCATTTCTCGATGACAGACCAAGGAATTTTGCGCTATGTTTTGAACAGTAGCTGTACTTCCAATAAGGTGGACAATGTATGAAACACAGTGTAAAACTAACTAAAAACACAGTCTTTTTTTTGGCAGTCGCGCTTGCGATGGCTGCCATGGTTTATTATGGCATGAACAACAGCATAGACTACACGCCATATTACAATGAAGGAGTTTCTTTCCCCATTGGCAAAGTGTTGGCTGTGGTATCGGATCAAACCGAGATCGATGGCTTCGGTCTGCATAGAGGAAGACAAGATTTGCGGGTGGAACTCTTGTCAGGGGAGTACAGCGGGAAAGTGATTGATGTTATCAATACGCTTTCCATTGACCATAGCGTTTATGTGAGATCAGGGCAAAGGATTGTTGTCTATTATGACCAGCAACCGGGGGACGATTACTATTTCGCATCTGTTCAAGGTTTCGCGCGTTCTTGGACTATTTATATCATTATTGCCTTGTTCTTGTGCCTCCTTTCGGCGGTGGGCGGGAAAACAGGTATTCGATCCGCATTTGGATTGGTTTACACATTTGTGGTGATAATTTTCTTCATGATACCATTGATTACCAAAGGTGTGCAGGCGATATGGCTTGCTTCGTGTACTATACTCTCAATCATCGTGGTTTCGCTTATTTCCATGCTAGGATTTACAAAAAAAGCATGTGTCGGTATGTTGGGAACAGCCATTGGAATCATTTTTTGCTGCTTTTTTTATGCGCTTTTAAGCAGAGCATTGCGTATCACGGGATACAATGTCCCTGAAATAGATTCCCTGATTGTAATCGCATATAACACCGGCATAAGTGTGGGAGATTTTCTGTTTTGCGGTGTGTTGATTGCTTCGCTTGGTGCAGTGATTGATGTTTCTGTATCGGTGGCATCCAGCGTTGCGGAATTGAGCGAGGCAAGCGCGAATGCATCTTTTGATGGATTGTTTCGTTCAGGGATGCGAATAGGCCGCGATATTATTGGAGCCACAACAAATACACTGATATTGGCTTTTGTTGGATCTTTTTTTACTACGCTGGTCTTTTTGCGCATATACGAGGTTCAATATAACCATTTAATCAACCTCAACGAGATAGCAATAGAGCTGTTGCAAGCTATCGCTTCATCCTCGGCACTGATTCTATGTGCCCCTGCCACGGCTTTTACAGCAGCAAAGTTCTACAGCAGCAGCGCAAAAAGGCGAAAATAGTGATGCAACCCTTGTGCGAAACTGCACCGAGAAATCGCCTTTCGCTGATTATTGCAGCTGCTGCCACAAACACAGAGGACGGTCTTGCTGCGGGATTTTGCAGCTAATCGCATTAGCGCGGAAGATTCGTCCCCCGATGTTTTCTTGCTCTATGGTACAACCGTGAGTTGCAATGCAAAAGGCTTAAGCGTGTGTTCATTGTTGTATTGTCGAGTTTATGGTGTTATACTG
>Ga0099364_10012738_pt1 | contig 11321 bp, 1 predicted proteins | sample TergutTh196P3_FD_73070 | JGI IMG/M metagenome (GOLD analysis project Ga0099364, IMG submission 73070) | Microcerotermes parvus P3 segment gut microbial communities from Pointe-Noire, Republic of the Congo - Th196 P3 | ecosystem: Host-associated > Arthropoda: Insects > Digestive system > Gut ...
TGCGGCGAAAACAGTCCTTGGAAAATTCATACAATAAGGGGGGATATTACCAATACAAAGGCCAAACCCGCAAGCCTAGTCTGTGCCATAAATTTATTTAATGAAATGTACGGAGATTTAACACGAGGAGGAGGCGAAAAACCGCTTTTATTCGCGCAAAAAGCTGCGCGTAGCTTAGGGTCTTACGGCTCTCCGTCTGCTTCTATCCTGTCGATTGAGCCCGGCATACCCCATTGCGGTGAATTTATCAGTAAACTTAGGGAAATTCTTTTACTAAAAGGCTGCCTGCCTGTTTCGCCCTGCCCCCACAATCTGCCTTGCCCTCTTGCGGACACTAAACGCTGGTGTCATTTTGTCTTTGAAACAGATGATGCACCTCAGTCTCTTCACAAACTGTCTCAGGCTGCGGGGCTTCCAAAGGAAAGGGCGGTTTTAAGTTTTCTCCTAACAAACTCGAACACTAAAAAAAAACCTGATGCGGCAAATGCTCAAACAGATAAATTTCCTGCCCGCATTATTTCCGATATTATTATTTTGCCGCAAAACAATTTTGGCCGTTACGGCTGCTCCCCACAGGGGCTGGTTTTACTTACAGGGGATAAAAAATCAATAGAAAAAATTCCTTCAGGCTGTCTTGTAAATACTGTAAGCTCCGGAAAAAGAGACCCAAAAAGCAGCGCTCTTTTGGTGGAAGAAATTTCGGTTTCAGGCACCATGTGCGTTAACTTTGGATGCCATCAAACACAGATTATCACGGATTTTACGGATTAACACAGATTATTTTTAATTTTTATTATTAAAAATCCGTGCTAATCTGATTAATCCGTGTAAATCAGTGTTCTTTTGGCATCCAATGTCAATAACTCCTAACCTCTAGTAATTGCCGTCTTTCCATGACGGGGCGTAGAAATATGCCAGGCGGAATCTGTCGGAGGCATAGCCTACAGCAGCATTCCAGTTATTCCATAAATTGTCACCTGTAGTCGGGCGTGTGCCTAATGTCGCACCGCGGGCAGCGGGAGGCCATGCTTCAACGTTTAGGCGGTCGGCTTTTACCTCATAATCGGAGGGCAGAGACAGGGCTTCCCAACCTGTAATATTGGCGCCTGTTACCGGGCAGAACAATTGCCTGTTAAATGCAACCCTGCCTTCTGTGGCGCTGGATTTATATGCCACGCGTATACCGTCATAATTGCCGGTTCTGGCAGAATCGGTATATACAATGGTTGCATTGGCAGGCGTAGTTGCATTGCCAGTATTATCAACAGAAATATCCGTAAATGTGCCTCCCCTTACCACACTGTCAATTGTATAGGCTGTAAATGAGGCATCCTCCCTTCTGCCTACTGCATAAACTACAGTGTTATAGGTGCTGTTAAAGAAAGCAAGGTGTATAAAGTTATTATTGTCAACAGCCATGCTTACAAATTGGCCTGAACCTCGGCGCAGCGGGCCGGTTAATATTTCTTTCCTTACCCAGTTTGTGGCAGTTGGAGCTCCAGTGCCGGCATAGTATGCAAGCCTTAATGTATCGGTTGTATTGTCATAATAAGCTACAACCGGCATCGGGTTAGCATCGCCAGCGCCGGTTCTTGTAAAGCCTACAGCGGAGTACTGGCCGGAGCCTATACCTGCAGCATTGGATACTCCAATTAAATTGCCGGCAGTTCCTGCTGTTATTAAAGCAGGGTTAGTACCAGTGCCTGTTATTATACCGTCTATAGACATGGTAGTATTTGTAGTGCCGTTTCTCATGCCAAACCATAAATTCTTGTTGTGCCCGTCCCAGGCTGTAACATAAACCCTGCCAGGGTTGCCTTCTGTGGCAGTGCCGTTTCTAAGAGCCTTGCTAATTCTGACATTCTGCCAGCGCTGTGTAGAGCCGCCAATTTGTGCCTGCAAACTAGTGGTAGTTGTACCTGAATTGGCAATATGAGGCTGCGACCTCATTATAATAGCAGGAGTGCCGTCACCTTGATATGTAAGAGCCATATTCGGTGCATCTTGGTTACCCAGATTCCCTGAGGCATTCGAAGCATTGGGAGTAGCAACGCCGTTGAATATACTTATATCAGGAAGCATCTGCGGTTCGCCCAATGTGGAGGCGGAATTTTGACCATACGCTATCGAAACGGAATTGGGGTTATGCGTTGTTGAATAGCCTGCATATCCGTAATAGGTTTGAGCCCGACCGTATATAGAAAATGCGCCATGCAGCCTGCCCGGATTTGTCCCGTCAAATTGCAGCGCCATGCCGGGGTGTTCCGCCCCTATGCTGCTGGATAAACCTGTGTATAATCCGAGGAAGGTATAGGGAGTCCGGTACTGTCCTGTAGGCGCTGTGGGAGGAGCCGTTCCTGCTGCGGCAGTGTAATCCTGAGTGGAACGCCAGATATGGGCGAATGGTTTATTGATCCATAGATCAGAGCCGTCTGTAAAGGTATAAAACTCTTTATTCCATGAATGGGAATCGCTTGAACGGTGGTTAAGGGCTTCTGTGCCTATGCTGTTAGTAAGGTTTACATTAGTATTTAAAATGATTTTTCCGCTAGTGCCGTAAGCTGTATTTGTTGTAGTGGGGACAGGAATATTAAATGTTATACGGTTCACCGACTGTGTTCCCGTCATGGTCAAGGGGTAGCTTTGGGTGGCGCCGTACTGTATATTCATTGTTGAATTGGCTGAACCTCTAAGGTTAAAGCCGAGTGCGGAAATGCCTGTCTCCCCTTGGTAGAAACTGTACCAACCCTGCCTTGAACGCCTGGTGGCATATTTTGGCAACTGCCTTTCAAAGCCTGAGATATAGGGCACTATATCAACCTGATAGGTATTGCGGAATACTTCTGTCGCTTCATTGTCGGTTGTAATCACCGGGCTTGCAAGGCCAGTATTGGCGCTGCCGTATTCATCAATAACCGCCACCCAAATATTTATATTTTGAGCCGGAGTGCCGGATGCATTGGGCCTTTGTTCCGTATCCCATACGTAGGACCATTCAACAGAGTGGCCGTGTTTCCAGTGGAACTCTTCATAAACCGAGGCAACAGCATTATTTACAGGCTCCATTATACGTGTAACAGGATTCAGCCTTAGAATTGCAAGGCTTTGGCCGGCAGCGCCGGGGGTAAGCAGGTTGGTATTTTGCGTGGTTCCTATATCAACCCTTATTTCCCTAATTAGGAAATCGTCTCTAGCTGATCCGCGAAGTATTACCTTCCCTGAAACCATATCCCTTGGAACAGAAACCCAACTGGTCCCGTTAAAGTAGGTGTTGGTAGCGCCGTTTGCGCCCCCGTCTCCTGTTTCAAAACCGTCTGCGGGAGTTGCAATATATTGATTTGCCGCATTTTTAATCCTGGGTATCAGAGCCGTTGTTCCGTTACGCGGTTCTATGTGGCCTGATTTTGCCAATTCTCTTTCGGTATTGGTATTGTAAAGGCCGCCGCGCAGTTGGTTCGAACCCATAGCTATTGGCGCTATGGCATTTCTGATGGTGGCATTTTGGTTGGCAGTTCCTATATTATTCCCGACTACTGCCGTTTCTGTATAGGGGTTCATGTCGTAAAGCCGTGCAACAGGAGCTATGCTGTCTCTTAATTGAACATTCATACCGACAACTACAGCATCATAGAGCATTTCATTTTCATTATATGCGCCAACAGTTTCAACACTGTCCCATGCCCTGATAAGGAAGAAAGCTGTATCGCGGGGATTATCCGGGGCAGTATCTAAAGGATCGTAAACAGGGCCGGATTTCGGACGGCTTCCAAAGTTTTCACCTATGAAATTGGGGCTGGCAGGCCAGGTATCAACAAAATGCCCGCCATTGCTGGCACCGCTGTTAAAGTTAAATCCGTGTCCGGGGACTGCCCCAGGGGGAATTCCAATAGGAAGAGGATCATCGTTGGGCAGAACGGGGAGATTGTTGCCGAAGGTATCAACTCCAAGCTTAACATCATCCCTCGCTATTACCTTAGTATAGCGCCAAACCTCTGCCGTACTGTCTGCAAAGTCAGCAGGCACTTCCGTCATTTGTAAGACAAAGTGGGTGCCAAGCAGCGGATTTGCCGTATTTACGCCTAATGTAGACCATCTTGCGCTAGAGAAATCACCGTGCCAGGCAATTGTATACAGGTTGATGCTTGCAGGATTATTCCTGTTAGCGACCATAGTCAAGAGATTTGCCCTTGTAAGCGGGATCCTTTCCCTTCTGACATACTCTATCCGGTAATTCATATCCGGATTGCCGCGAGAGCTTTCCACCATGAAACCAATAAACTGATTCCTGGAGAAGAAGCCGGAGTTTAAATAACCAAGCGATTCAATTACGCCGGGGCTTGCCGAATTGGGAGCGTTATAATATGAAGGATCTGTATAGTTGGCAAACATCAAGCTGCGGTAATCTTCCAGATTATATTCAACAAAGAAGTTATTGGAGGTAGAGGGGGAATATACTGCGCCAACGCCGTTATTGTCCGTGTAAAGGGTTATTCTGTCGATCTGGGGATAATTGTTTCTTACAGAGCTTTGCTGGGTGAAATAACTGGCATTTCCTGCCCTGTCAACAGCAATATAGTGAAGTGTGATTAAACCGTCAGGCAATACAAGAGTGTTCACGGTAAACTGCCAACGTATATCAAAAACATTATTCGGTATCCACAACATTCCCGAACCGGGCAATGCAGACCTTTCACTTATTACCTTAATCCAGTCGTTGCCTGCTGTTGCAGGGTCTGAGGGATAAACAGGATGGGTTATATTAGTTAAAGTGCCTTCGCTGCCTGCGGGAATAGTTATATTTGTTACTGTTTCCCCGTCAGCAGTTTTTGTTATTACAGCATTCCTGTTACTAAAAGCGGACATTGTGCCGGTAGTTACAGGCAGGTCCCTGCTTAAGGCACCAGTATTAATATTGACAAAATAGGTATTGCTGCCGACTGTCTTTGTAAACCAGGCATAGACACTGTCTACTTCCCGCGGTGCGTTAGGCGAACCTGACATTTGAGCTGTTGAGTAATCAAATACCCTGCCCAGGAAATATTCGTTTGTCCCTGCAACCTTAGCCGGAGATATATGCTGAGGATCTGAGACAGGGGCAAAGTTATCAATGCCGATTTCAAAAGTATATGTAGCAAATCCTGGAGGGCTGGCATTATCCCTAATACGAATTTCAATGGGGTATCTGCCGCCGGTAGTGCTCCATGCGCCGTTTCTAACCATGCCGTACCCTGCGGGCTGTGTTAGTGCCGTAGAATCAAGGGGGAAGTCAAAGAAGTACTGCTGCCCTGCAATAACAGGGGGAACAGGCGTTATCGCTGTAATTCTAAGGCCTGGAATATTTCCTGTAAGGGCTCCGTTCTCCCATGCTGTGACCCAGCCTCTGTTTTCTTCCTGATTTCTCCTAATGCTTACCTGAGTCATAGTCTGACCGGCAGAGGCATCCAGTGTCGCCCTTATCGCAAAGCGCCCTCTGCGCAATTCTCCTCCGACACCTGTATAAACTTCGGTGGGAATATCATTTGCATTTACGCTGTTGCCTACCAAGGGATTCCTTATTTCCGGAGCGCTTTCTTTCATGTAAAGGAAGCGGATATATGGTTTTGGACTTTCAATAGTGCCGTCATTTATGCTGATTTTTTCGGCCCTTCCGTCACCTCTGAATACAAATACCTCTATCCATACACGTATTGTATCGTTTGGACCGGAGCCTGTAGAAGAGAAGCCCCAGTCGCCAATCCTGTCTGTTATTTCACGCTCGCCGTTAATTGAAAAACTCCAGGGAATTTCCGGCGATCCTCTGGGCGCTTCCAGATTTGCAAAGTACCAGCCTTCTTGGCTCAAGGCGGCGCCGCCGCCGTTCGGATCGGGCGTGCCAGGTCCTGAATTTGCAGCTTTACTAATCCATTCCAGTTCTTCCCGGCCTGTGGTCGAATCGTTCATTGTCAAGGGAGTTAAGCCCCTAAGGGTGATAATTCTGGCATCCACAGGAGCTGTGCCTGGATTGGCAAGAGTGCTGGTGGAAACATTATCAGCCTTAACACGGAAGACTACGCTGTTTACAGCCCAGTTATTCTTTGCAAGACCGTCAGAGCTTATAGTACCGCCTCTGGGATTGGAAGCATCGCTGTTAGCCGGATTTAATATTGTAGTTGATGGTATATCGCCGTCAGGGTATATCCATATATCACGGCAGAAATAGCTGACATTACCTGCATTATCGGTAATACGTATCCACAATGGCATTCTGTATACACCGGCTGCAATAGTTTCCGGTACTCTGTCAACAAGTTTAAGATTGGCATTATCGGTACTGTTATACAATCTTCCCTTAATTAAAATGGGACTCGCATATTGTTTTACCCCGCCAACATCATCATTGGTATCAGGATGCTGGTTTGGAATATCAAAACGCCAGTCAAATATGTTAGGTGAATTAATTACAAAACCGTTGGGTACCTCTGTCCCGCCCAGTTTGAACCAGGCATTGCCTGTGGCTGCCTCTGCTGCGGTATCAAAGAGAGCGTTATAATCGCCGGAGTCGGTATTACCTGAGCCAATAATTCCCTGCGCAAGAGCCTCTGGTGTAGGCCAGTCTGTAGAACCGTCAATAAAGCCAATATGGTACCACATTGCATTCATGCCGCTTTCTGCACGGTTTGCGCTTGGAGCATCCCTTGTAGTTCCTGTTATAAACCCGCCAATGCCGCCTTCCATTACTTCACTGGCGTAGGGGAATTGGGGATTTGCAGCAGTGCCGCTGCCGATTACAGGAATAAGAGGCGGATATGTTACTTCTCCCTGCGGAGGCGAATTGTCAAGGAAGAAAGTTTTTCTTTCCGTTGACTGCCTTCCTGCCATATCAGTGGCAACAACTCTTAACCTGTATTGACCGTCTATTACGCCTGCCATATTAATTGAAGCTACCCAGGCTTGTTCTTCGGCTCCCATATTAAGATTAGGCGGTACAACGGTTACAATACGCGCAGGTGAAAGCGGCGTATCATTAACATTGACTATTTCTACAACAATGTTTCTGTATCTGTTTGCATCTTTTATTTCACCTTCAAATCTTAAAGTTCCCCCAAGTTTCTGCGATGAATAGAAACTTTCAACGTCCGGCAATGAAATTACAGGATTGGAACGGTCATAATAGAAGTATACGAAATCCGAGTATACCGGATTGCCGCGGTCGTTTTCTGCCCAGCCGGTTGTGCCGTTTTGAGTCCACGAAGAATCTTTTGCCCTTGCCTGTATGCGGTACTAGCCTTCCTGAAGGCCGGTGGGGTTAGTATCTGGATGATATTCACCGCCAAAATCCACTCTCCATTGTAAATTCAAGGAAGTATTGTCTGTAATATCCCCCATTGTATCAACCCAGTCCTCAATAACTGCCCATCCGTTGCCTGCACTTTCCCAATTCCACTTTTCTAACCTGTACTGTTTATGGATAATTGCGCTTGTAGCATCGCTTACGCTGCCCTGTATCCTAGGCGTTTCGCTTGATAATACATTGATATTGTTGTTTGCAAAAGTTAATTGCTCCGGTACAAATGAGGTGCCAATTGTAGAATTAAGGCTGGCAAAATTAATTTGCGCCCGGGAAGTATCCTTGGTGAATGACCATAAGACTTCTTCTGATCTGTTATTATTGTTTTCGTCATTTAAATCAATTGCGGCAACAATAACATCATAGCTTTTACCGTCAGCAAACATTGTATTATATGCGGAGTTGGTTATATTGTAGGTCCATGTAATATATTCATATTCCGGCGACTCGCCTATAACCGGTATATGGAATTCCCAAACATTAGAAGAAGTTACCAATAGCGTATCAACTGCAACAATGGAAGTATCCTTCTCCACAATTTTTAGGTGAACATCTTTAAGGTTTGCATCCCTTGCAGTGCCGCTAAAGGAAATTACATTTGTTCCAAAACCTCCTGCAGAACCGTAAACAGTATTTGCAGCGTCGGCTGCCACGCCGTTTATTGTATCAATGGATACTTCAGGCGGTTTGGAATCAATTCGGAAAGCGTACATTGTATCCGGTAAGCGTTCATTACCTGATGAATCCCATATTTCAAACCTTATGGAATGAACTCCGTCAGGCAGAGGAGTACCGCCTGCCGTACCGTCATCTGTAAGATAAATTGACCAACGGACATTCCTGCCAGCGCCGTCAAAGCTTACTGCGCTGCGGCCAAGGCCGCCTTCATTATCAAACCAATATCTAAATGATGACATATTAACATTAGAGACGGTATCTTCAAAGGAACCTGTCAAAACGGGCCCGCTAATATCATGGTAAATAACGGAAAGAGGATGATCTGAGAGCCAAGACCGTTTCATGGTATTCCAGGCATCGTCTGTTGAAAACCCGCCGGGCCTTAGCCACCAGTTGCTTCCCAAAGCATAATTCGACAGATTTTCAAATGGCACAGCCGTTATATTTGTAAATGTAAAGCTGGGCGGATCAACATCCTTAATAAATGTAAGCGAAGCAGAGGAGTCTTTGCCGCTTAAATCCTCTACAGTAATGGTAAGAGTGTGCGGGCCGTCGGGAAGGGCTCCAAAATTAAGCATTTGGTTGCTAACAACCGTTGTCGCAGGCAGAGTAAACTCTACTCTTGTGTTTCCTGCATATACGGGATCATCCGGGTTATTGGTTATTTGACCGCCAGTCAATACATGGGTTCTGATTTCAGTCCATGTATCAAGACGGTAATTAAAATAGTAATTTCCATCGCTATTCTTTCTTAAATTTGCATCCTGCATATAACCCTTAATTACAAAATCCATTGGCGCCGAAGGGCCGAAGGAATCGCCGTTATCGGGTTCTATAAAAGCAATTGCAGGCGGCTGGTTATCGTAAGTAAAAGAAAAATACTTTATGTTGGAAACACGATCTGTTGGAAGCGCCGCTTGAGGGTTTCCATTGGCATCAGTTTCTGGATGCAGTTTGTTTCCAGGGGCATCCAAAACCTCAATAATAAAATGTTTGATGCCGTCTCCTGTAATTTGTCCGGGGAATAAATCCCTTAGATCAATATTTAAATTTATATTTCTGCCCTGGCGTGTAACGCCGGATACGGCAGTAATGGGGCCTATAAATTCTGTAATTGGAGGAGGAGTTTCATTCGGATTATTGCTAAAGTATACCTTAACTGTATCCTCCATAATATCCTGCGCGCCAAAACTAAAACCGTCATCTTCAAAAATAGTGCCTCTTATTATAAGACCGTTTTCACCTACAACAGAATTATCCGGCGAAATTACACCAAAATAAGGCTTGTCCTCCACCTGTAATATGAATATTTCCTGGTAAACATTGGCAGGGGAAACATTCCCTGCTGCATCTACAGCCATAATGTGCAGCCGGTATTCGCCGTCTGGCTGCGCTAGTTTTTCCGTATCAACTACAACGGTAAAGTTACGGTCGGCTAATTTAATTTCACCGTAGGCGCCCTGGTTAAACCCGGTTATTGTATTATTCCCGTAGAAAACTATGCCCGATTCTATAGAAGGGTGAGTTGAGGGGAAAGCGTTAAAGTCAATAACTTGCCCGTTTAAAGAAGGCCATAAATCACCGTAATTGCCGGGGCCAGAGGGGCCTCTTGCATCAAGGTTAGCCGGTAAAAGCCACCATCTAAGGCCTTCTACCCTAAAGTTATCAGTAGCGCTTATTGTAAAACTGATAACTTTATTTGCAAGTCGGCGTTTATTAATTGACTGTGCTGCCGGCGCTGTAGACAACTGAAGGCCTGTAAGGATTACATCCGGCATATCCCTTTCAAAGGTTTCTATCATTCTGGTCAAACCGACAGAGGGCGGCTCATTGTCAAGCGAGTATCTCTGTGAAAGACGGGATACATTACCAAAACGATCTGTAAATTCAATTTCAAAAGTATAGGTTTTATTGTCTGCGTTTCCGCCCATATTTATCGGAGCTTCAAAAACATATTCCCAAGCGCCAGAGGCTGCCGGAACCCGGTTCATTACAACAGGGCCAAAGTCAATGCCGCTTGTTACAGGAATGTTTCCGTCATAAACAGCGCAGGTAGCCCTTATGGGGCCGTTTTCATCGCTTACATTTCCGATAATTCTTACAGTTTCGGTAGCGGATATATAAGAGCCTGTTACAGGCATTACATTTTCGGTATCAATTTCGGGCCTTTTTGTATCTACGGCAATCCAAAAATCGTATTTGGTAAGGGCAGTAGCCGCCGAATCTTGGGAGCCAGGCATTACAAGTTTAAGTCTGGGATCTGTATGATCAGAAATGCTTATTGAAACCTGGTAAATACCGTCTGGAAGGCTGTTAAATGTATGTTTAACCGAATCACCCGGTATCGGGGAAACAGATTCTGAGTCCGGCGCTCCAAACAGGTAATTGTAGTTTTGGTTACTTTTTAATCTGTTAAGAAGCAAGGTCTGGCTAATCTCCCCCTGCCTTTCGCGCACTGCCCGTCTGTATGTAACTCCGCCTTCTGTATATTCCGGCTGGGTGCCGAATGCGGATTTTACCTCCGCCTGGGTTAGGGTAATAATAAAAGCCGGATCGGTGTGAGCTGTAATTTTTCCATCCGGATATGCCGGATCGGAAGAGTCAACGAAAGAACCTGCAAAGGTAACAATTACAGAAGAATTTCCTGCCGCGCCCGTTCTGGAATCCCCAAGATTGAGGCTGTCATCATCGCGCAGCCTTACCCTGATATTGGTATTTGCCCCCATCCTGTTGTGGGTGCTTCCGTCCGGCCTTAAAAAACCGGCTTCTGTGCCGTCTGCATTAATATTGGGATCTGTTACATCTTTATTAATTGTACCTACGGAAAAATCTATTTGCGGAAAATCGGTTTCATGCTGCACAACAATTTTAAAAGATTTATTAAAGACATTAAAAGCGTTATCGCGGGCAAATACATAAATCCAGTAAGTACCGTCCCTTAACGCATCCGGCTCTGCTGCAAGAGCCGCCTCGTAATTGCTTTTTAGAGCATCTACAGTTGAGTACACCGGAGATGTTTTAAAGATACAAGTTGCGTCAACTATAGGGCCGTCCTTTAATACTCCCCTTGTTAAGCCAGGAATAACAATTGTGCCCGGAACAGTTGAACTGGTAATTGGAAGCCATGCGTTAGCTGCAACATAAGCATCCATTGCTGTTTTATCATCATTATGTATCAAAACGAAGACCTGTTCGCTTCCAAGCCTTCCAGTACCGACATTCCTAAAATATTCCCAGTTGCCTGTCCTAAAGCCGGAGTCCGCAGGCCGTGAATCAGAGATAAGGAATCTGGGCCTGACCACACCGTTTACAATAT
>Ga0099364_10012739_pt1 | contig 11321 bp, 11 predicted proteins | sample TergutTh196P3_FD_73070 | JGI IMG/M metagenome (GOLD analysis project Ga0099364, IMG submission 73070) | Microcerotermes parvus P3 segment gut microbial communities from Pointe-Noire, Republic of the Congo - Th196 P3 | ecosystem: Host-associated > Arthropoda: Insects > Digestive system > Gut ...
GTGAAAACCAATATGTCAAAGAACGTTTTTTAGTTATCAGTTATCAGTTATCAGAAATTATGCGCTGAAAACTGAAAACTGAAAACTAATACCTACCTCTCCTGCGCTTCTACAATAATTTTAACCCTCAAATTGCCGGTTTCATCGGTTTCGGGGGCTATGCTGCGCAACGAAAAATGAGGAATTGCGGGCAGTTTGCTTTTCTTAAAGGGTACAGCCGTACCGAAAAGACCTATATCCGTTCCATCGTTGCCTGCGCCTATGCCAGCGCTGCCAGCCTTCAATGAATAGTCGCCCGCATCGGGGTCGTTGAATGTATCTTCATAAACAGCGTCTGTAATATTGGAGGCGTTAAAGGTAACATCGCTGCTTGCACTAAAAGTTGGAGTTCCACGGACAAACAGATTATTGTTGAATGTGGCGTTTGTAATATTCGATACGCCACTTTGACCTGAAGCCATAATAAAAATATTGTTATTGAAATCGCTGTAGCTTGCAATTAGATTATATTCAGGATAAGTCAAAAACAGGCAGTTTTCAACTATACTCGTTCTAACATTTAACGTTCCTAATATAGACTTCGAAATAGTAGCGTTGTCAAGATTGTTTGAACTACCTCCAAGACGTCCTCTAAACTCACATTCTGAAATGAAAATAGAATTTTGGATAGACGAAGATGTCATTGATACATCTGCTATAAACAAACATCTTGTCATTGTCAAATTAGATATACTGCCAAGTGTTAAACACACCAGAACACCAGTTGGTACAAATGCTATCCCCGTCACCGTTATTCCATCTGCATTAAAATAAACAGGTCTTCCAAATTGAGAAGCGTTAACGCTGTTTGCATATCCCGCTCCAATGATGGTAATATTTGGTACATCAAAGATAATTTCGCCTGACGTTCCTCCATGCAGCCCCGGCGGGATATAGATTTTGTCGCCGTCTTGCAGCGCCCCCACCGCTGCGTTGAGAGTTGCGAAAGAGAGAAACTCCGTTCCCCTTTCGATTACAAACTGTTGCGCATTTGCGGCTACCGCCGCCGCGCACATTGCTACTGCTAAAAAGCAGGTTTTGAAAAATAATTTACTTTTGTTCATGATTAAAATTTTTATATGTTACTAATTTATTTATTTAATTATTAATTATTTACGCTGTTTTTGTGGAGGTGCGGATCAAGCCCGCAATAACGTATTGAGAGGGCATTGCGGAAGTGTCCGCAACGTTCATGACGCGGTGCAGCATGACGGCAATACAATTGCCGCTCAACGTGGTCTATAAAAAAACTGCTAATCGCAAACGACTGACGACTACAGACTAATCTCTCTCTCTCTCTCTCTCTGCAAAAATCGTGCCAAAGTATGTCTGAACCATGATTTTATTAAGATTTTCCTGATTTACAAGATTTTTGCATCTTGGCAATCTTAAAAATCTTGTTGCAAATCTTGGTTCAAGACTAATGGGCAATATGTGAAAGAGGCGTGTCATTGATTATTTTCGTCTTGTATGAGTTTGATTATTTTTTTTACTTCTTCTTGACTTAATCCTGTAATAGTGGACATTATTTCTACCGAATATCCTGCTTTCATACCGTTTGCAATTACTTTCTTATTTGCAATGGCTTCGCCCTTTTCCAAACCAATTGCTTCGCCCTTTTCCAAACCAATTGCTTCGCCTTTTTCCAAGCCAATGGCTTCGCCTCCTGCCCACGCATTTTCCAACATCGCCGTTGCAGTCATAGAATTAATCTTCCATTGCTGGTATGCGTCCAATTCTTCTTTTGAATACGCGCTGCGCTCCATGTAGCCGATAGCCTCGCTAATTAACTTGTTTTCTAACATTTCTTTGGGAATTTCTGTTGTACTTTCGTTTATTTCGGTTAGAAAACGAAGCCAGAGCTGATGCAGTTTTTTTTCTGCGCGGTTTTGTGGCTTGAATTTCGGCAGTTCTACAAAAACAAACTCCAAACCCTCGATTTGCTTTTCAGTATATTTGATGTTAACTATCTTGTAATGGTGATAGTACTCGTTTTTCATCTCCTCTGATTTTTCAAAGGCGTCGTTCACAAAGTTCAATGCGTAAACAGGTTTTAGCAATTTTACCTGTTCGGCTTTCTCCAACTGCAACACATAAACCTTTGATGCATTCAGCAATACGCGGCTTTTGAAACTTTCGTCCCAATGCAACTGCATCTCAACAAGGAACTGCTTGCCTGCCGCATCAGTACATCGTACATCAACGACGGTGTTGCGCAACACATCTGTTAAAATCGGTATCAACTCGCCTGTTTGATACTCAATTTCCATTATTGGCTTTTCAAGCGGCAGCATACTGTTTATTAGACTTATACACAGATGCTTGTGTTCGCCAAACACACGCTTGAAAGTCAAATCATTTTTAGGGTCAAGGTATTTTGCCATGACAATTTTCTGATAAAATTTACAGCGGCAAAAATACATTTTTTTTTAAATTTCAGCAAAAAAAAATAAGATTTTTTTTTAGTCGTTAGTCAGTAGTCGTTTGCCGTTAGCAAGGCTATTGACTGTAAACTAATGGCTTAAGACTAATGTTCGGGTTTTCAAATTTGGAAATATACACGGCTAGATAACGTTCAAATCTGGCTCTTGCTTCGGCGTTTGACGTTACCAACTACACATACACTGCAAAAATCGCGCCAAAGTATGTCTGAACCATGATTTTATTAAGATTTTCTTGATTTACAATATTTTTGCGTCTTGGCAATCTTAAAAATCTTGTTGCAAATCTTGGTTCAAGACTGATGGGTAATATGTGAGAAAGGTAGGTCATTTTTGGGTTTCGTCTTGTATTATTTTGATTACTTTTTTTACTTCTTCGAGGCTTAATCCTGTAATGGTGGACATTATTTCTACCGAATATCCTGCTTTCATACCGTTTGCAATTACTTTTTTATTTGCAATTGCTTCGCCCTTTTCCAAGCCAATTGCTTCGCCCTTTTCCAAACCAATTGCTTCGCCTTCTGCACGTCCTTTTGCTCGTCCTTCTGTACGTCCTTTTATTTCTCCATCGGTAAAGGCAGTAACCATTTCGCTGTTCTTTATACGTTTTGCCTCTACATTGTGCAAATAAGCCTTTTTTTCTTTGTCCGTCAGGTTGTCAAAAAACAATACCTCGCGGGCTTTATCAATACCCTGTGCAGTAAATTCATCTTTTATTTTGCTGTGCTTCAAATAGTAAATCCATTCATCAAGTGTGTTTTTGGCAACATCATTGAATTTTTTTACCTTAATGATGTAATATTCAGGAAATAATTCGCCTGCAACGGTTTTTCCGTAAAGTTGAAACTGCTTTTCAGACAGTTGCAGTTCTGTTTTGGTATGAAGCCCCTTGAAATTTGCAACGCCGTGATACACATAATCATCGCCAACGCCAAGGTCGAAATAAACTATATTGACCGAATATACCTTGCGAATTGTTGAATACTGTTCTTTTTCGTGAATATGTTCGGTGATGGTTTTGCTAACGCCGTAAAGCATTCGCTGAAAATAATCATCTTCACTGTCGTTTTGCAGTTCTACGATTACTAATTCCCTGTCGTCGGCTTCAACAAATATATCCACTCTGTTGAACTTGTCTTCTTTGTTTTCCTTGTTTCCATCGCTCTCGCCAATATATTTTATGATAATCTTACGGCGAAGCAACTCGCTCAAAAAGCCCTCCAATACCTCAAAGTTGGCTTTATTGCGAAGCAGGCGTTTCATCGCCCAGTCGAACGAAATCATGCTGCGTGTTTTCATGTCGTCATGTTTTTTGATGATTTTCTAATATTTTTTTGATTTCGATGATTGATAATCCTGAAAATGCAGATATTGTTTCAACAGGCACCCCTTCTTTGTCGGCATTAACTACCATTTGGATTTTTATTTCATCGCGTTCTGCCCGTCCTTTTTCCAAGCCAATGGCTTCGCCTTTTTCCAAACCAATGGCTTCGCCTTCTGCACGTCCTTCTGCTTTGCCTTCTGTACGTCCACCCTCCCAGGCATTTTCCAACATCGCCGTTGCAGTCATTGAATTAATCTTCCACTGCTGGTAAACGTCCAATTCTTCCTTTGAGTACGCGCTGCGCTCCATGTAGCCGATAGCCTCGCTAATTAGCTTGTTTTCTAACAGTTCTTTCGGAATTTCTGTTGTACTTTCGTTTATCTCGGTTAGAAAACGAAGCCAGAGTTGATGCAGTTTTTTTTCTGCGCGGTTTTGTGGCTTAAACTTCGGCAGCTCTACAAAAACAAATTCCAATCCTTTGATTTGTTTTTCGGTATATTTGATGTTAACTATCTTGTAATGGTGATAGTACTCGTTTTTCATCTCCTCTGATTTTTCAAAGGCATCGTTCACAAAGTTCAATGCGTAAACAGGCTTTAGCAATTTTACCTGTTCGGCTTTTTCCAACTGCAACACGTAAGCCTTTGACGCATTCAGCAATACGCGGCTTTTGAAACTTTCGTCCCAATGCAACTGCATCTCGACAAGGAACTGCTTGCCTGCCGTATCTGTACATCGCACATCAACAACGGTGTTGCGCAACACATCAGTCAAAATCGGTATCAACTCGCCTGTTTGATACTCAATTTCCATTATTGGCTTTTCAAGCGGCAGCATACTGTTTATTAGACTTATACACAGATGCTTGTGTTCGCCGAACACACGCTTGAAAGTCAAATCATTTTTAGGGTCAAGGTATTTTGCCATGTCAATTTTCTGATAAAATTTACAGCGGCAAAAGTAGTAAAACGTTTTTAGGCACAAAAATAAATACAAAAAAGGTTAAAAAATACTCTTTGCAACGAATTTATTTTTGAAAATTTGATTTATGAAGTATCAGAAGATACGCGAGGAAGAATTGAAAAACAGAATCAAACAGATTTGTGCGTGTTATCGCCTCGTAGCCCTCTACGTTGATAATAGCGAGGCGCGTATTATTACCTTCTGCAATTTAGCGCAGCCGCTGATTTTATTTGTGAAGCCACGCCACTGTTTGTTCCGATTGATGCCTGCTACCGATGACGTTGCCGTACAGTTCCGGTCGTCTTGCGCGAATGTATCTGTAACCCCCGGCTTGCGTAAGTTTTTCGGGCGTTAGGGTGGCAGTTGCTATGTCGTCGCCTAATGTTCTGCACTCGCTTAAAATATCCCCGAAAGGGTCTAATATCATTGAACAGCCGTTTTTTAGCTGGTCGTCGTCCATTCCAATCGGATTGGAAAAAACGGCATAGACAGCATTGTCGTAAGCCCTTGCAGGCAACCATTTCATCAGCCATTCGCGTCCTTTTGCGCCGTCAAATTCCATACGCAATGCGGTAGGGTTTGTTTCTCTGTTTTGCCACAGTTGAGGATCTACAAAACCTGCGCCGGGTCGAGGAGACGGAGTACACATCGTAACGTGGGGCATGAATATTATTTGAGCGCCAAGCAAAGCGGTAGCCCTTACGTTCTCTACGATATTGTTGTCGTAGCAAATTAAAATACCGCATTTCCAGCCGAAAAGTTCAAACACGCAATATTCATTACCAGCCCTTATATGCTGATTGATAAACGGGTGCAGTTTACGATATTTGGCGACTAATCCGTTGCCGTCAACGCAAACGTAGGCTTTGAACAAATCGTTGTTGTCGTCTTTCTCAAAAAGACCCGCCAAAATAACGATATTGTGCCTTAATGCTATCTCTTTCAATACATTGATGCTGTTTCCTTCGGGTATAAATTCTGCAATTTCTAACATCTGCTCCTTTGATAGATTTCTTGCAAAAGTATATCCTGTAATGGAACACTCGTGAAATGCAATGATTTTAGAGCCTTGCAACGCCGCCTTTTGCGACAGTTTGTCAATTACGGAAAGATTGTACTCCTTGTCGCCCGATTTGTTCTCAAATTGAGCCGTTGAAATTTTTATATTATCCATGAAATTAATTTATTACATTCCAAACGTCATTATTTATTGTTTAGTACAATGCTGGTTAGAAATTATTTTCGTCAACAAAAATAAGCAATTCGTCAAAAATAAATTATTAACACAACATTTTAATAACTATAAACGTATATATGGTATAATTTTATAATTAAAATATTTTTGTAATAATTAAATTTTAAAAATCATGAAAAAAAATTTTGTAATTCCGATGCTCGCTTTTGCTGCCATAATAGCAGGCTGCGATAAACATGACGAGCCGTCGCCGGATAAAAAAGATAGCGACAAACTGTTAGTAGATGGCGCGATTGTCATAGACAGCCATCCTAAAGTGACAATAGAAGATAGGGACGCCGATCTTTGGGAAAACGCCCAAAGGTCTAAATCGTCATCTTCTGGAACCTCAATCGTTACTCATTCTAAAGATGAGACTAACGAGCTGATAGCTAACCATTACCGATTTAAGGAGGTTGCCGAAATGGGCACATTGACCCTTGAAGACGGTGATGGCGTCATGCGAACGGTGCAGGCTTCGCATGTGAAAATTTCCGACGAGTATGCCTTTGTTACATATAACTATAAGGGCGACAAAAATGTTGGAGGACTTGTAATCTACAAGTATTCAGTGATTCCCGATGCTTTCGAGGAAGCAAAGGTTAGCGTAACGGCGCTTACCAGTATTAAATTGCCTAATGCGCAATTAAATGCCGTTGATTTTGATGGTACGCATCTCTATCTTGCCGGAGCAAGCGAAGACCCGCGATTCGGTTACAAAGACGATTTGAATCGCGCATTTTTTGTTGTGATGGAGGTCTATCAAGACAAAACGTTTAAGATACAGGAGCCGTTCTATAAGCATCTTACATCGCATCAGGCAACCTCTATTCGCAAGCGGGACAACCGCATTTATATCGTTACCGGCGACGGAATAGACGGAAACGGCGGCTTGTATATATACAATGCTACCACGCTCGAAGAGGAAAACAGTATTCTTGGAATACGACATGCAAGGTCGGTAGATGCAGATGAAACAGGGGTCTATCTCATGCAGGCAAATCCTGCGCGCATTACCCACTACAATGCCGATGGCAAAGGGGGTAGAGGCGAGTTATATAACCACGCGGGCGAGGCAATGCAAAAAGACGCAAAATCGGACATGCTAATTTGGGGGCAATATATGTTTGTGTCTGGAAATGAGAGCGGTATGGATATGGCGTTCACAAAAAATGGCGCTGTAAACCAATCGTTGGAAGCGCCCAACAAAAATGCGGGCTGCGTGGGCGAAAGCATACAATGCTGGAATCCTGAAGAAGACGTCACTAACAGCGTGAGCATTAACAGCGACCTAAAAATAACATACGACGGAGCATCGAAGGTCAAATCCGACGTGTTGTTTTTAGCAAATGGACGGCAAGGAATTTACTGGTACGAAATTATGAAGGACGAAAACGGCGCCGACAAAATTGTTGCGCCCTACGACAACAGCGGACTTGCTGCCAGAGGCTCGTGTAATTATATTGCCTCGAGCGGAAATATAATTTTTATTGCAAATGGTCTGGGTGGCTTAAATGTATTGTATTATGCAATAAGTCCTTACGAAGAGGTGATTGATCCAGGACCAGACCCTGATCCAGATCCAGAACCAGAGCCGGAGCCGGGACCTGAACCTGAAAAAATCGTGGTAATAGGCAAGTGGAGTACTTCCAAAGACGGACAAAAAGACGTCATGGGGTCTACAGGCTGGATGTCGAGCGACCACCCAGACCAGAACTGGCAAGACTATCTCTACGACAAGGTAGGCGGTTACTTGAATTTTTTAGCTGTAAGCCGATACGGAGCCAATAATGGCGATCATCAGACTTTGACTATGAATGCGCCAAGAATACCAAAAGGCGCAAGCAGAATTTTTCTACACATGAAAGACTGCGGCGAGTTCACTACTATTCCGGGTACAACAGGGTATAAAGATCAGGACGAAATATTTCTGAATTATGCTTTCGGAATACCCCTAAATCAGTCGGGACCTGCTACCAATTACCTTATTGACAATATGTTAATTAAAATTGGCTTGCAACCTGCGTATGGATATAAAGGCACGGCAAACACAGACAATGCTAACGGTTTCCACGCCTACAATGATTATGACTGGAATCTTATTGCCACGCAGGTGACCGCCAATGGCGGCGTCGTAAATTTTGGCTGGTCGTTTGTACCCGGCAGAGAGCAAAGCGGACCCGATGGCAGTTTCTGGATGTTGCGCGACCCTGCATCGCCGGCATGTGAAATAGTAGCGGGTGGCGTTCTGTCACAGGGAAAAATAGCAAGCGGCATTGCTAAAATCGAACTACCGAACGATGGACGCAAATATGTTTTAGTTATAGGTATGATGAATATCGGCGAATACTATGCCCCACAAACAGAGGGCAACCCACATTTGATTTTATCAGACGTGATTCAAAGATGGTAGGGTTTAGTCGGTAGTCGTTAGTCGTTAGTCGTTAGTCGTTAGCAGTTGGTAAAGACTATATACTGCTGAATATCAATAATATCGAACTATTAAAGGTTTCTTAATAGTTCGATTTTTTGTAATTATTTGAGTTTAAGGTACTTCAATTATACTTTCGCTGTTTTCGTCACACGCTTTTCTGTTTTTCGACACAGTCTCTTTTGAAGTATTGGCATAGCAATATATGCAAAAATGCGGACAAGTGTTATACATGCCTATATCCTTGCTAACAGTGCAGCCGCAGTCTTTACGCTGCCCCTTGTCTTTGAGTTTTTCAATATTTAACGGTTTCAGGTTTGCCTCAATGTTGATTGGCAAAAGTGACAAACTTTTTTCAGGCATTTTTCCATAGTTCAAATAATATACTAAATCCTTATCGTGCGCAAATATCTGTTTCATCAATTCGCCGTCTATGCAACGATTGTGTTCAATATCAAACCGTTTTAAATCTACCTGCTCGGCGCACGAGGCTATTGATATTTCCCAGCCTTCCTGCTCCCAGCGTTTACGTATTTTCATTAATCCATCGGCTATTTCAAACATCTGTCCGGTAGTAAATTCTGAATCTTCAATCGTTTCTTTATTGAAAACAGTACTTTCTTTTATCATATTGCGTTGCACTTTTTTGTAGGCATTAATATCTATAAAACTGAAAACAAGTCTGTTAGTGCATCCTTTCAGTTGATTGCCAATGTTCCATATCTTTTTCAGCAATTCGCGCGGCGTCAGCGCAGGCGTAACAATCAGCGGGTCGAAGCGCCAAATAACCTTTTCTTTGCCTATTTGCGCGGATAATGCCTTAAAAGTTTCTATTCGCTCGCTCAACGGCGGCACGTTAGGCTCAAAGCCTTCGCGTTCGTAATCGTTCAGCGTAAACTGAAAATAATAATGTATGCCTCTGTCGTCCAATTCTTTGAGAAGCGGCATTATAGGTTTCGGATTTTTCGACCAAAAAACAACAACTTTTGTGTTTTTGAACGAAACATACATCGGTTTTTGATTGAATGGATTAGTCCAAATCAGATAACCCGCTTTTAGCCTGTTGATAAACCATTGCGAATAAAAGGCGGGTATATCAGTTGAGCGGCTGGCTGAAATGATAACAGGGGTACTCGCTAAATCGGAGTTTTCTATGTTTTGGTGTTCAGGCATATTGTATTGTATTGTATTGTATACCTTCAATTCTTTTTAATCAACAAATAAAATATTTTTATGAAACGCATTGTATCATGTAGAAACCAAACCGAAATGAATGTAAAAATAGAAATCATTATATTTTGTATTGATAAGTATAAACAGATGTGATATGTAAATAATCCCTTTGCCCATTCAAAATTAAAATATGCGAGAAAATATGCATAAACGGATAAAACAATAGAAAGTACAACAACTCGCCTATTCAAAAGAATAAATTGTTCAAACAGTTTTTCCCTACTTTTCATCCATTCAATAGTTTTACTTCCACCCTGCAAAATAATTCCCAAAAATGTAAGCAAAAAACCAAAAGTACACATCCCAATATTTGGAATTTCTTTGATAAATTCCTTCCATTTAGGGAATTCAGGATTTGTCAAAAATACAATCACGGAAAAAAGGGTAGCCCAAATCAATCCTCCTATTTCCTTTTTCCAGTAATCTACTGTTTTTCTAAAAATAAGCATATTCTTATAAATAATTATCTTATTAATTGATTAAATTCGGGTAACAATTTGACATACAAACTTTCTATACCTTCTTTGCGTTCTTCTTGTTGGACATGTTCTTGCACCTGGATATCCGTTATTCTGAAGTACTCGTTGAATGTATCCGCTATTAGGTCAATCGTTTTTTGTGCCTTATCTTCCGGGTTTTCAGAGTAACCTACTACTTCTAATGTTTGAATATTTTGCCTGTGTCCTCTGCCAGCAATATAATTTATTATAGCATCTACAATACCTTTTACTACGCTGGGTCTTAATCCAGTTGTGTTTAATTTTTTATCCATAGCAATTTGCTCAAATAGTAGGGTGTCCGCATTGTTTTGATTGCTTGCCTGTAAATTATATTTCAATATGTTATTTTCTAAAGAATTTGTACTTTCGTCAAAACAGGTTATTAATTCAGTAGGGTTAAATAATTCAACTGTGATTTTTTTGTAATAACGCATTTGCAACATTCTTTGATATTCATTTGCTCTAAAAATAGTAGGAAAAGATAAATCAAATCTTATATCCTCATTTTCGGCATTCCAAATTTTATAAATAAATGTTATAAGTTGTTTGGGGAAACAACCATTTTTATTTATTTCATACAGAAATATGTTTTTGCGTGTATCATACAGAAATATGTTTGCAAAAGCCAATCCTTCTACTTCGGTATCTATTTCTAATGGGTAAAACACTTTATTTTCTTTATTTCTCTTCGGAGGAATATCTTTATCTTGTGTTGTGATAATAATTCCAACTATACAATTCGGAATTGTGGTGTTTATCAATGAAAACTCATAGATTTTTCCTGAAAGACGACATTCTTTACCATCCATAAAATGCAGAATATCTGCAAATATGGGATTTGAAACACTATCTTCGACAAATCTTAATTTTGTCGAAAAAACATCAATATAACGCTTTTTTGTAGGCATATCTTATTTTTTTTAATTTTTTATTCATTTTTAATTATTTTCACTTCATCCTCCGTCAATCCATACAACTCATAAACCATCTCATCAATTTCCTCATCCGTTGTATTTATCAGACTTACAAGGCTATTACATTCTTTTTTGTATTCGCTAAAATATTCCTCCCACTCGTCCTGTTGCTTTAGCGAAAGGCTAATTTTCTGCTTTTTCAATTCAGCAAGGAATTGTTTAAACTCCAATTCATCAAAACG
>Ga0099364_10012740_pt1 | contig 11320 bp, 12 predicted proteins | sample TergutTh196P3_FD_73070 | JGI IMG/M metagenome (GOLD analysis project Ga0099364, IMG submission 73070) | Microcerotermes parvus P3 segment gut microbial communities from Pointe-Noire, Republic of the Congo - Th196 P3 | ecosystem: Host-associated > Arthropoda: Insects > Digestive system > Gut ...
CGACGTTGCAGATCGACGGTGAATTGCAGGTTGATGCAGCCATCGTAGAAAAGGTTGCCGCCCAGAAGGCATCAGGCAGTACCGTTGCCGGCCATGCCAATGTCCTTGTGTTTCCATCGCTCGAAGCCGGTAATATCGGCTATAAATTAGTTCAGCGACTTGCTAACGCTCAGGCGATTGGTCCCATCTTACAGGGAATGGCTGCACCCGTCAACGACCTTTCACGCGGCTGTTCGGTCGATGATGTCTATAAAATGGTCGCTATCACATCGAATCAGGCGATTTCGCTCAAAAACAAACGAATAACAACATAAACACTTAATAATCAGTGAAAACATTAGTATTAAATTGTGGTAGCAGTTCCATCAAGTATAAACTGTTTGATTTGGAATCGAGCGACTTGATGGCGCAGGGCGGCATTGAGCGGGTTGGATTCGGCGATTCTTTTCTTAAATTTACGGATAAGAACGGCGAAAAGGTGATTCTCGAAAAATCGATTTCCGACCATGAAGAAGGCGTCGCATTTATTTTGAGCATCCTCACCGATGCGACGTATGGATGCTTAAAAAATTATAACGAGATAGGCGCTATCGGACACAGGGTCGTTCACGGAGGCGAAAAATTTGCTTCCAGCGTTCTGATCACACAGGAAGTCATCGATATGATCGTCGAATGTGCGGAGTTTGCACCCTTGCACAATCCGGCCAATCTGGAAGGTATCAAAGTGATGCAAAAGATTTTGCCCGACACGCCCCAGGTGGGCGTGTTCGACACCGCTTTCCATCAGACGATGCCCGATTATGCGTACCTTTACGCCTTTCCGCACAAGATTTATGAACAATACGGCGTTCGCCGTTACGGATTTCACGGCACAAGCCATCGGTATGTTTCTCACCGTGCATGTGAGATATTAGGCGTCGCCTTTGAATCGCAACGAATCATTACGGCGCATATAGGCAACGGCGGTTCTATTACGGCTATCAAGAACGGACAGTCGGTAGACACATCGATGGGAATGACCCCTACGGAGGGATTGATAATGGGTACCCGTTGCGGTGATGTAGATGCGGGCGCCTTGCCCTTTATCATGAAAAAGGAAGGATTAGACACAGACGGTCTTTCCGATTTTATCAACAAAAAGAGCGGTGTAGCCGGTTTTTCGGAAATATCATCCGATATGCGCGACATAGAAAGCGCCATCAATGCCGGCAATGAGCAGGCGTTCCAGATTCAGAACATGTACAATTACAGGATCAAGAAATATGTCGGCGCCTATTCCGCCGTATTAGGTGGCATAGACCTGCTTATCTTCACGGGGGGCGTCGGTGAGAATCAATGGAGGATGCGTCAAAGCGTATGTCAGGACATGGAATATCTCGGCCTCATTTTTGATGAAGAGAAAAACAAAAACGAGCGCGGTCGCGAAATCATATTGAGCAAACCGGAGAGTAAGGTCACCGTCATGGTCGTTCCGACGGACGAAGAATACATGATCGCATTAGACACGAGAGCCGTATTAATGCAAAATCGTTCATAGCTTCTTTGTTGCGTTATGCCGAATGGTCTCCATGAAGCCCGGAGACTAACTTGCGTTGTTTTTCAAAATAATCCATTCTGAAAATGGCTGCGCTTTGTGTGATCAATGTAGAGGTTTTAATGAGCGATTGCACCCATTTTTTGATCTTATCGAAGGATGACTGGTCTCTCGACATGATGGTATTGATACAGAAAGCCCTTATAAAACTGATGTACATATTATGGATTTGCACATGCGTATAATTGGTATCGAGGTTAATATCGCAGATGTAGATATCAACGGGGTTTCCGGTCTCTTCAAAGCAGCCGTTCAACGCAATTCTTTCAAAATAATCTAAAAGATCAAGCAATACTTCCTTGATGTGCCGCAGATCATCAGCGTCCATCAAATTTATACTGGAGAAATAGTGAATGTCGGTAATCAAATTACTGATCATCAAATTATCGCAGATATAAGTCGTTTTAGCGAAATGTTTCGTTTCCTGAAAATAAGTGTGGGACATCTTGAGAATGGTTTCAGGGACTGAGAAGTCCTTGAACGACATCCGGTTTTCAGCGTCTCTAAGCAGATACTGATATTTGAACAGGTAAAATTTGTACAGCGTATCGTATTTATAAAAAATAGTTCCCGGCAGGAGGTTTGTAGAATCGGTGAAGTCCGAATTGGGGTCTTTTTTTGCCAATTGAACAAACGATATAAAATCTTGCCATATTTTATAATTAATGCTTTCTTCATCTTTTATGAAACTGTCGACCCACAGAGACTTTGAAGTGATGAAATGGCTCAAAGTAAGATTTAATCTTTCGGCAATATTCACCACATCATAAAAACTGAACGACACATCTCCGCGCAAACGCCGGAGAACCGCCGCTTTTTCCATGAAAAGAATTTCCATGAGCGTATCTATTAATTCATTTCGCTTAGGAATCTTTTTTTCCAGGGCGTCCAGCAAATGTTGGTGTACTACTGCTCGTTCCATCTTTTTATAGTGTATTTATGATTTCCCGTTGTGTATTGAAAAAAGCCGTTCTGATACTTTCGCCGCTGACCGAAATCAAGGTTGTCAATCTAAGCGCAGAATGTAACCAGGCGCTGATCTCGCTAAAGAGCAAACCTTCCATAGAAGAGAATGAATTTAATAAAAATGCCCTGAAGAGACTGATTTGTAAATCTTTAGCTTCGATGAAACCAAAATTTGAATCGGCGTTCAGATCGCCGATATAGAGGAACACATCATTACCGGTGTCCCGGTGTTTGCCGGTAATAGCCATCTGTTCAAGATCATTCAAAAATGCAATCAGGTCATTTTTGATGAGCGCTAAATCCTCTTCTTTGATGAGGCGTACCTGGGCGAAAAATTTGACGCTTGACACAAAAAGATCGAAAATTCTGTTATCCCACACATAAGTGGTTGATTTGATGTGTCGTGCGTAAAAGCTTGCCTGTAACTGCAAATCCCGCATCCGCTCCGGGATAGTTATCTCATGAAAAGGTAGACGTTTGCCGAAGTGACTGCTCTGGCTCCACCTGAACATGATGACCCGTGTGATGTATTCGTAATCGAAAAAAAGATAATTCGGGAAAATATTACCGCCTTCCATGATTTTGGTATCGGGTTCGTCCTTGATGGATTTCAGGGTGTAGATATAGTCGTTAAACATGGCATAATCCACTTCGGAAGGGTCTACATGTTTGGTAAGCGACAGCTTGATAGACCGGCACTGCTCGGTGTCTATGCCAGCTATTTCGTCTAAAGAAATACCGAAATTCCGTGCAATAACAACCATTTCGTTGAAAGAAAAGCCGACATTGCCGCGTAAGCGCCGGTAAACGGCGGCTTTGTCGACCTCTAACAACTCTGCGATCGTATTAACAAGCGTTGACTTCCGCGAAATCCTTTTCTGGATAACGGATATGAACTCATTAAATAAAACGTTGCTCTCTATCATTATAATCAAGTATTTTACAGTGAATCAATTATTTCTCGTTGTGCGTTGAAAAAATCTATGCGCGTTTTTTCGCCGCTAACCGAAATCAATGTCGTCAATCTTTGTGCGGCTTGCAGCCATGAGATGATTTCATTGGCAAACAGACTTTCAAAAGAGGAGAAAGCATTGAAAACAAATGCTTTGTATTGACTGATACGCATATTTTTGCTTTCAATGTAGCCGAAATTTGAATCGGCATGGATATCGCCTGTGTAAATGAATACTTCATTGCCGGTATCTTTGTATTTGCCTGTGACAGCGATTTCTTCAATCACATTCAATAACGTTATCAGTTCATTTTTGATCATAGCGACATCCTCTGCATTGATAAGCCTGACATTGGCATAAAATTTGACGGTTGATACAAATTGTTCAAAAATCCTGCTATCCCAGACGTAAGTCGTTGATTTAATGTGCCGTGCATAATAGCATGACTGTATCTGTGATGTCCGCATCCGGTCGGGTATGATGACTTCATGAAAAGGGATGCGTCGCCCAAAATGACTGTTCTGACTCCAATTGAGCATGTAGAGGCGTGTGATGTATTCGTAATCGAAATACAGATAAGTGGGTATTAAATTACCGCCGTCAATGATTCGGGTATCAGGTTCGTCCTTGATGAATTTCAATGCGTTGATATATTCGTCAAACATGATATAATCCACTTCGGAGGGGTCAATATGCTTGGTATAGGCCAGCCTGATGGATTTACACTGTGCGGTATCTATGCCGGCAATAACGTCTAAAGAGATACCTAATCTTCGGGCAATAAGCGCTATTTCAGCGAAGGAAAAACCGGCCTTACCGTGTAACCGACGATATATGGCATCTTTATCAATCTTTAGAATATCGGAAATGGTATTCACAAGCGCTGCCCTTTGCGGAATTTTTTGTTGAAGGGTGGTTATAAAATCTTGATGATAATGAATTTCAGACATTTGCATAGAGGGGTTTAAAGTGAATCAATGATTGAACGTTGGGTATTGAAAAAATCGGCTCGTATACGTTCACCGCTGATGGAGATCAATGTCGCCTTGCGTTGCAACGCAAGTATCCATTGACTGACTTTGTTATAGACCTCTTCATCCAGGGATGAGTTAGAAGTCAATAAAAAGGTCTTGAACTGGCTCAGGAACAGGTATTGGCTTCGCAGGGCAATGTAACTTGTATCAAAAAGGATATCTGAGATGTAGATAGATACCTTATTCCCTGTATCCTCATAATGCCCTTTGACCGCCAATTGTTCGATTTCGTTTATGATTTGTAACAATTCATTTTTGATCAGGAGAACGTCTTCATCTTTGATAAGGCGCAGACGGGCGAAACATTGGACATTGTTGACGATGCGTTGAAAAATCATCCTGTCCCACACATATAGAACGTTTTTTATGTGTCTTGTATATTCGCATATTTTCTTTTGCAACTCCCGCATAGGCTCGGGTATGGTTATTTCATGAAAGGGCAAGTCGAAGCCGTCGTTATTACCGAGATACCAGCAAAACAAGTTGAGGCGGGTAAAATAGTCGTAATCATAATAAATGGTATACGGCAGCGTATTGTCCGATTCTAAAAGCAGGGTGTCGGGCTGGTCTTTGATAGAATTTAAGAGATAGACATAATTGGAAAACATTTTGTAATCCGCATCCGTAGGGTTGACATACTTAGCCATGGTAATCTGCACGGGTTTGTGGTCTAATGTTATGATTCCTACGATGTTATCTAATGAAAGCCCTAATTTAATGGCTATGGCTGCAATTTCGATAAAAGAAAAATTCACCTCGCCACGCAAGCGCCGGTATACCGCATCCTTGTCGGTTTCTAATATTTCGGCAACGGTATTAACAAGTGTTGCCTTTTGCGGTAATTTCTGCTTTAAAGCAGCTATAAACCCCTGATAATAATTCTGCTTCTCGGGCATAAAAACAAATTTGGTAATACATTTTTTATAAATATCAACTCGCGATAATGTAATCAACCGACAAAAATAGTGGTTTTTTTTAATTCCTCATATAAAAAGCACGAAAATTATACTTTTTTTTTTATATTTGCGCAAAATGCAAATTTCCGTATTTTTTTCGGCGGTTATTTTTTTTGAAAAAAAAAGGACGAAAACGCTTGTTTTGTTCAGAAACATGATTAAATTTGCACGCATAAGTAAACGTTGTAAATTTGTAAGCATTATAAACACGTATGAAAAGAGCGATATTGCCGGTTCGGATTTTTCGGTTTTATGTAGAGGGATTCAGGTCGATGACGTTAGGCAGAACCCTCTGGGCGCTTATTTTGATCAAATTGTTTATCATGTTTGCGGTCTTGAAGCTGTTTTTTTTCCCCCGTTTTCTGAACCGGTTCGATACGCCGCAGGAAAAGTCGGATTATGTTTCGCAGGAGTTGGTTGACAGAGCTTTAAATCCTTAATATTAAATAGTTATGATTGAAAATTTGGATTCTTCTTTAGTAGATTGGTCACGCGCGCTATTTGCGATGACAGCCATGTATCACTGGCTGTTTGTGCCTCTCACCTTGGGGCTTGGACTGATTATGTCTGTAATGGAAACGCTCTATTACAAGACGGGAAAGGTGTTTTGGAAAGAAACGGCCAAGTTCTGGATGAAATTATTTGGGATCAACTTTGCCGTAGGCGTTGCTACCGGATTGATTCTGGAATTTGAGTTTGGTACCAACTGGTCGAACTACAGTTGGTTTGTAGGTGATATTTTCGGCGCTCCGCTGGCGATAGAAGGGATTATCGCCTTTTTCATGGAAGCGACGTTTATCGCTGTCATGTTCTTCGGATGGAACAAAGTCCGTCCCGGGACGCATCTAACGGCTACCTGGCTTACGTTTCTGGGGGCTTCGATTTCCGCTATTTGGATTTTAGTAGCCAATGCGTGGATGCAGTATCCGGTAGGCATGAAATTTAATCCGGATACGGTACGAAATGAGATGGTCGATTTCTGGGCTGTCGCTTTGTCGCCGGTTGCCGTCAATAAGTTTTTCCATACGATGTTGTCGGGTCTGATGCTGGGCGGCGCATTTGTGATGGGTATCAGCGGGTGGTTTCTGCTGAAGGGACGGTTTATGAAATTTGCTTTGAACAGCATGAAAATCGGCGTTATTACCGGTTTGATTGCCGCTCTGTTGCTTGTCGTCACGGGCGATACTTCCTCGAAAAGGGTCGCCGAACATCAGCCGATGAAATTAGCCGCGATGGAGGGGTTATATAACGGTGGACATGGCGTAGGGTTAGTCGGGATAGGCATACTGAAGCCCGGCGTCGAGCAGGTAACGAACAACGATGATGCGTTTTATTTTAAGATTGCGTTTCCAAAGATGTTGTCATGGTTGGCTACCGGCGATAAGAACGCCTATATTCCCGGTATAAACGACATTATCAAAGGCGGGTACGATACCGGCAACGGCGCGAGGGCTTTGTCGGTCTCTGAAAAGATTCAGCGCGGAAAAGGCGCTATACAGGCGCTGTCGGTTTATAGCAAAGCCGAGACAGGCAGCGAGGCGGCTGTTATCGCCCTTGCTGCTATGGAAAGAGATTTTGAGTATTTCGGATACGGATACCTCAAAAGCCCTAAGGAGCTGATTCCGCCTGTCGGACTTACGTTCTATTCGTTTCATCTCATGGTGATCCTGGGGGGGTATTTTATTCTTTTGTTTTTGGTCGTCGGATGGTATGGATGGAAAAAACAGTTAGCCGACCGGCGTTGGCTGCTATGGGTCTCGCTGTTTTCGATACCGCTTGCATATATTGCGGGACAGGCTGGCTGGATTGTAGCGGAGGTAGGTCGTCAGCCTTGGGCTATTCAGGATATATTGCCGGTCACGGCAGCCATATCCAAACTGCCTGTTGCGTCGGTTCAGACGGCGTTTTTCGTCTTTCTGATTCTGTTTGCAGTCCTGCTTGCCGCCGAGATTAATATCATGGTCAAAGCTATTAAGAAAGGCCCGTCACCGGAGGTCGATAAGAAATAAATTTTAACGCACATAATACTATCATAATATGGACAATTATCTATTTTTGCAGCATTACTGGTGGTTTTTAATCTCACTGCTCGGCGGTCTGCTCGTGTTTTTGCTTTTTGTACAGGGCGGTCAATCGCTTATTTTCACCATCGGCAAGACGGAACTCGAGCGTAAGATGTTGATAAACTCGACCGGACGTAAATGGGAGTTCACCTTTACGACGTTAGTGACTTTCGGCGGCGCTTTTTTCGCTTCTTTTCCGCTGTTTTATTCTACCAGCTTTGGGGGTGCCTATTGGGTCTGGTTACTCATTCTCTTATGCTTCGTCCTTCAGGCCGTATCTTACGAGTTTCAGTCGAAAAAGGGCAATTTGCTGGGTAAAAAAACATATCTGGTCTTTTTGACTCTAAACGGGATATTAGGCCCCGTATTGATTGGAACGGCTGTCGGCACGTTTTTCAACGGCGCTGAATTTGTTGTCAACAAAGCGCAACTGACCCAAATCGGGATGCCTGTGATCTCCACCTGGGCTAATCCGCTGCATGGCTTGGAAGCGGCTTTTGTGGTATGGAACGTATGCCTGGGGCTGGGGGTGTTTTTCCTGTCTCGGGTATTAGGCATTTTGTATTATATCAATAACATCATCAACAAAGCGATACTGGAACGTTGCCGGAAAAGTCTGCCCATCGAAGCCGGACTGTTTCTTGTATTTTTCCTTACTTTTTTTGTTAAAACGCTGCTATCGGAAGGATTTGCCGTAAACCCGGCGGATGGAACAGTCTTTATGGAGCCGTACAAGTATTTCTCCAATTTTATTGAGATGCCGTCAGTTGCGGTTGTTTTATTGGTCGGCGTCGTCTTGGTATTAGTAGGGATCGCCATACCGCTCCTTTCCAAAAGCAATAAAGGGATATGGTTTGCAGGTGCCGGGACGGTACTGACGGTATTGGCGTTGTTGCTGTGTGTGGGGTGGAATAATACGGCCTATTATCCTTCTATTGTCGAACTTAAAAGTTCGCTTACCATCACAAACAGTAGCTCCAGCCCTTTTACGCTAAAAGTGATGACTTACGTTTCATTTCTCATTCCCTTTGTGCTGGTTTATATCTTTTATGCCTGGCGGTCGATTGATGGATACAGGATTACACAGAGGGAAATGGATGAGGATGAACATGCTTATTAGTTTTTTTCTGGGGTAATCATCAACTTCAGGGAATCGCCGTCCCATACGGCGTATGAGAAATGGAACATCCAGTCGCCGATGATGAGGAGACGGGCGGAGGGGGTGATGGCAACGTTGGCGATGGAATGGAGATGGCCGAACATGAAAAAATGAATGTCTGGGTGCGTTTGCAGGTATGATAGGGCAAACGCTTCCAGCGCTTTTTGGTTGAGGGCTTGCGCATTTTTCAGTTTTTCGGCTGTCATACCTTTCTTCCGGCTATGAAGCGACCAGCTATATGCAAAAGCAAAACTCCAGCGCGGGTGAATGGCGGCGAAGAGTATCCGGCTTATCCGGCTTCGGAAAACGGTTTGAATAAAACGGTACAGGAAAGGACGGTAACCGACTTCATCGCCGTGCCCAAGGAAGAAGTTTTTTCCTAACAGGTTGGTTGTCAATGGTTGTTTGTGAATGATAACGCCTATTTCCCGGGGTAGATAATCGCCCATCCAGGCGTCGTGATTGCCGAGGAACAAGTGTATTTCGATACCGAGGTCGGATAACTCGGCTAATTTGCCGAGAAACCGTACATGACCGCGTGGAACGACGTATTTTAATTCATACCAGAAATCGAATACGTCGCCGAGGAAATAGATGGCCTCTGCGTCTATTTTGATCTTATCTAACCATTGCACCAACTTTTTCTCCGTGCCGGGCTTGTTTTGCTGGTAGCGGTTGCCGAGGTGCATATCCGATATGAAATATACTTTTTTTTGCGCCATGCGTTGATGTATTTGCTTATGGATGATTGAATTAGAGCATCCCTAATTCGAGTTTGGCCTCTTCCGTCATACGGTCATAGCTCCATTCCGGTTCAAAAACGATGTTGATGTGCACGCTTTTTACATTTTCGAGGGTTTCGACTTTCTGGCGCACGTCTTCCAGCATAAAATCGGCGGCAGGACAATTTGGCGCAGTAAATGTCATATCAATCGTGACATTATCAGCCTCATCAATATCCACCCGATAAATCAACCCCAAGTCATAGATATTGACCGGAATCTCCGGATCGTAAACAGTTTTCAGAACATTTACAATGTCCTCTTGCAAAGATTTCATAATTGCTTCCTTTCGTTTATAGATTTTTTTTCAGCACAGAGGCACAGATGACACAGAGTTTCACAGAGAGGAAACAACAGTGTAAAATGCGCCAATTCGTTTGTAATTCCTAATTGCTTCCCTTCGGAATTGAAAATCGCTTTCTGCAAGGAAGCAAAGCGACCTTCGGTTCGTAATTCGTAATTCGTAATTCGTAATTGATTCAAATCCTCCCATTATCCGCATAACTATAAAAAAATTGATCACATATAATAATATGGTCAAGAAGTTTAATATTCATCAGTCCGGCTGCCTGACTCACACGGGAAGTCAGAAAATCGTCCTGTGGACTTGGCTGATGATTTCCCGAAGGATGATTATGGCATAAAATAATGCCATAGCATAAGGTGTTGATAGCATCCTTTAATATGATTCGCATGTCTGCAGGCGTATCGCTATTGCCTCCCTGGCTGACCTTAAATTTTGAGATCACTTTGTTGGTGCGGCTCATAAGCGCCACCCAGAGTTCTTCGTGTCTAAGGTCGCATAAAAGCGGATAAAAGATATTAAAAACATCTCTACTGCTCTGAATAGCCTCCATTTTAGGCGGATCGGCAATGCTTTTACGTCGTCCTAACTCCATTGCGGCGGCGATGGTGATGGCTTTTGCTTCGCCAATACCTTTAAAAACCATTAATTCCTTGACGGAATATTTGCCAAGCGAGTTGAGGTTGTTTTGCGCGCTATTGAGGATGCGTTGTGACAGCTGTACGGCTGTCTCTTCGGTATTACCTGAACCTATCAAGATAGCCATCAGTTCGGCATCGCTCAAAGAAGCAACGCCTTTGAGCAACATCTTTTCACGCGGACGGTCAGCTTCCGCCAACTCTTTGATGCTCAGTTTCATTTGCTGCTAATACGACCTACGTAAGAGCCGTCGCGGGTATCAATTTCGATTTTTTCGCCGACATTGATGAACAACGGCACGCGAATTTCCGCTCCTGTTTCTAAAGTAGCCGGTTTGAGGGTGTTAGTTGCCGTATCGCCTCTGATACCAGGCTCGGTATACGTTACTTCAAGGATGACGTGCGCGGGTAATTCGCAGGTAAGGATGGTCTCGCTTTCGGCATGTACCATCGCTTCTACGATGTCGCCTTCTTTGAGGAACAGTACGCCGTCGATGCTATCGCCCGACAGCGAAATCTGGTCGAATGTTTCGGGGTGCATGAAATTATAGCCCATGTCGTCCTTATAAAGGAACTGATAGGGACGGCGTTCGATGCGTACTTCATCTACTTTGACGCCGGCGTTCCATGTTTTGTCTAATACGCGCCCTGTCGTTACGTTTTTCAGTTTTGTACGGACGAAAGCCGGGCCTTTACCGGGTTTGACATGAAGAAATTCAACGATAAAGTAGTAATGGCCGTCAATATCGAGGCACATCCCGTTTCTAAAATCTGCTGTAGTTGCCATAAATTATATAAGTGTTTAAAATAAAATGCAAATATACTGTTTTTTTCGAGATTAGAAAAATTATTCTTTAGAAGCAGTCTCTAT
>Ga0099364_10012741_pt1 | contig 11320 bp, 9 predicted proteins | sample TergutTh196P3_FD_73070 | JGI IMG/M metagenome (GOLD analysis project Ga0099364, IMG submission 73070) | Microcerotermes parvus P3 segment gut microbial communities from Pointe-Noire, Republic of the Congo - Th196 P3 | ecosystem: Host-associated > Arthropoda: Insects > Digestive system > Gut ...
AAACTGATGTGTTTGAGGCATGCATTGCTTACATCGGAAGGCTCTCATATGCCGGCAAGGTGCATATCACCAGCGACGCGCCGAATGATTTAAGTGGGCTTGTTACCGCTGTGACAAACGATGCGCGGATGTTCATACCGCTTGCGGAGCTTGTGGACATAGCAAAAGAACGCGAGCGCATAAGCAAGGAAATCACAAAGGCAAAAAACAACATCGAACAACTAGAGCGGAAACTGTCGAACGATCAATTCACCTCAAAAGCCCCAGAACATATTATCAGCGCAGAACGTGAAAAACTAAAAAAAGCCCAGGCCCTACTGGGGAATTTAATGGAAAGTCTGAAAAATCTTTAGGAGGTAAGAAAAATGGCATTGCCTGCATTAAAACTAGAAGAACGCTACACCTATGCAGACTATATCAAATGGGAAGACGGCGAACGATGGGAGATTATTGATGGGATTCCCTATTTAATGTCTCCCGCGCCTGCAAGAGCGCATCAGGAAGTAAACATGGATCTAGCCCGTCAATTTGCCAGTTTCTTGAAAGGAAAACCTTGCAAGGTATATATCGCGCCTTTTGACGTGCGCCTTTTCCCAAAGGACGACAACTCCGACGACACAATCGTACAGCCCGACATTACCGTAATCTGCGATCGCTCAAAGCTGACCGATGCGGGATGCTCTGGTGCGCCGGATATGGTTCTGGAAATCCTGTCGCCTAGCACCGCCCGGCATGACAGGTTTGTCAAATTCCATCTGTACCAAAAGGCCGGAGTCCGTGAGTACTGGATTGTTGACCCGGAAACAAGGACAGTGTCCGTGCACATCCTCAAAGAACGCGAGTATGTGACAAGCGTATACGGGGAGGCGGACAACGTTCCTGTGCATGTGCTGGATGGCCTTGCCATCAGCCTATCCGACGCGTTTGAGGAAATCGACTAGGTATCAGGATGGGTATAGGGGTGATAAGCACGATGAAAATAGATCTCTTTAAGAAGATTGCAATCAGATCTACAAGGATTGCCATTGTCCTGTATGCGCTCACAAAGCAGATTTTTTTTATTTTCTTTGTCGAAAGCGCATACCTCCTTCCGCGCAGCATGGGCAATGCCGTCATGCTTACACTCGTCTTCACTATTACGAGCAGCAAGAAAACTACGAAACAGCAGATGTCATGGCTAGTACCCATTTCTGCTGCACTGACCGAGGTTTTGACCACAGCGGCTACCGATGGCGATCGGCTGATCTTGTTTTTCCTCATCGGCTGCTCATTGCTGAGTCTACTGTTTCTAGACGCCAGAGGTCTTGCTGCCACGATTTGCTTTTCCTCTGCTTTGACAGGCCTGTGCATTTTTGTCCTAGGCTATCCGTTGATGGGTCCCGATTACTCTTTCGACTCCGTTATTTTTTATTTTGCAGGCATGGTCATCATCAATTTTGTCATTTTCCTCTTCGGCAGGTATACTATCGGCACGCTCATGAAGTATCAGCATGAGGCTGAAAAGGCAAATGCATTAAAAACGCAGTTCCTGGCGCATATGAGCCATGAAATACGCACGCCCATGAACGCAATCATCGGCATGACCACAATCGCGGAGTCAGCCGATGACATAGAACGCAAGAATAATGCCTTATCGAAAATAAAGGATGCTTCAACCCATCTTCTCAGCGTCATCAACGACATACTGGACATATCGAAAATCGAGGCCGGCAAGTTTGAGCTTTCGTCGGCGGAGTTTGATTTCGAGAGCACGCTCAGGCGCGTTGTCACCGTGATTCAGTTCCGCGCGGAGGAGAAGCGGCAGAAACTCGCCGTTAATATAGATGGGAGCATCCCGGTTTACCTGACCGGCGACGACCACAGGCTCGCCCAAGTCATCACAAACCTCATAGGCAACGCAATCAAATTCACGCCGGACGAGGGCTCCATTTCGGTCAATACGCTTCTTTTGTCAAACTTGGACGGTATTTGCGAAATACAAATTGAGGTAACGGATACCGGAATCGGCATAAGCCCCGAGAAGCAAATCAATCTGTTCGAACCTTTCGTCCAAGCAGAGAGCAGCACGACGCGCTCTTTCGGCGGCACCGGGCTTGGGCTCGCTGTTTCTAAAAGCATCGTCGAAATGATGGGCGGCAAAATCTGGGTTGAGTCCGCTCTTGGGAAAGGCTCTACATTCGGTTTTACTGTCAAACTGATTGCGGGAGTGGCTGACGCTATAAGCGAATCGTCCCATTCGCAACGGAAAGCAGAGGAAGAAGCTGGCAAGCTGGCGATGGAGACCTTCCCGGGGCGCCACATACTGCTGGCGGAGGACGTGGAGATAAACCGCGAAATCGTTTTGGCGTTGCTCGAGCCTACTCTTTTGTCAATAGACTGCGCGGAAAACGGCGCGGCCGCCGTACGCCTGTTCGAGGATTCCCCGGAAAAATATGACATGATTTTCATGGACATCCAAATGCCTGAAATGGACGGTTTAGATGCAACTAAGGCAATCCGCTCGTCAAAGGCCCCGAACGCCGTAACAATCCCTATTGTGGCAATGACTGCAAACGTGTTCCGCGAAGACATTGAGCAATGCCTAGCCGCAGGCATGGACGACCACGTCGGCAAGCCGCTGGACATGGATGATGTTATGGGCATTTTGCGGAAATACTTACAGGCTGTCTCCGACTGAAAACACCGAAAATTCGGAATTCGGTATGCGGAATTCGGAATAAGGGGAAACGACTACAAGCCAAAACAACTTGTTTATTTGCACTAAAGGTCGCTAAGTCGCTATTGCTGTGCGGAGTTCTTCCCTCATCTGCAGAGCCTCTGCCCTTGCGGCATCTTTATAGTCCGCGCCGCCGCCGCTGCTTTTTTTCCATGCCGCGATAATGCCCCGGGATGAGTTTATGATTGCCCCGCTCCCGTTTGCCTTAAAAGCTGCCGCAACCGATTTTGCGCTGCCACCCTGCGCGCCATACCCTGGCACGAGGAAAAATGTATTTTTCAAATGCCTACGGAGAAAAGACAGCTCATCCGGGTAAGTCGCACCAACGACCGCACCGACACGTGTAAACCCGTATTTGCCAATGGTGTCACGGGATATTTCCTCCATAAGCTCACCAACGATCGTATAGAGCCTCTTTGTGACAATTGTTTGGTTTGTCTCGCCGAATATGTTTGGCCCCTGCCTTCTGTTATCAGCCCTCTGTCTCCTGTCTTCTGTCCTCTGCCTTCTGTCGCTGCTCCCATGTCTTTTGTTGTCTGCTGCTCGCCCCATCTCTGCAGCATACTGCCTCCTGTCCTTAACCCCCTGCCTTCTGTCTTCCGTCCTTTGACGTCTGTCAGATGACCCTAGCCGCCTGTCGTCTATCATGAAGTATTTGTCTTGAAAATCCACGGCTGACGGGTTCGATGTCTTCACAAGCGCAAACACTGCCTTATCATACTTCGTAGCAGTTTCGACGAACGGCCTAATTCCGTCGGCGCCTAAGTAGGCATTCACAGTCAGTGCATCGGCGTCGAATGGGGATATCTCCGTACCGCCGACCTTGACCATACCAAGATAGGCCGCGCTATACGCCTCTGCTGTCGAGCCTATGTCATTACGTTTGCCGTCGCAGATAACATACATGCCTTTCGTTTTCGCGTAATCAAACGTTTTTTTTAGAGCCCGCACGCCCTCCGGCCCGAGTACCTCGTAAAATGCCGACTGAGGCTTGACCGCCGGTACAATATCGTACAGCGCGTCAATAAGCCCCATGTTAAACTCCAAAATGGCATCCGCAGCCGCTCCGAGCGTTTCGCCCATTGAATTAATGTGCTTGTCTAGTATCTGCGGTGGTATATGGGAGAGAGCCGGGTCAAGCCCTACCACCGTCGGGTTCTGCAATTTGTCGACTTTCTCCTGTAGCCTGTCAAATGACATAGCTGGTTCCTCCTGATATCCAAACAGTTGTGTTTGATTTTTGGCAGTTTAAGCAAGTATGCTGTACTGCGGACATATACTCGCGAGTAACAACGAACTGCCGCTTTCAGCATGGCGGCTCAGTACCAATATAACAGATACTAACTTGAAATGCAACAATCTTTTTGACGCATAATACAACATTAACCTCAGAGAAGTCGAACTCCCCGGGCAATAGTATGCTTCACTTTGCCGCGCAATGGCATCCCAGCGAATGGGGTGTTGCGCGCTTTTGACTTAAAGTCTTCTGGATTTACGATCCATTCCTCATACGGGTCGAATATGACTATGTCCGCCTCTGCGCCCGCAATGAGCCTTCCTGCGTCGATTCCAAGTATCCTCGCCGGGTTTACAGACATCAGCTTGATTATTTCGCCCAACTCAAGCTCGCCCGTGTGGTACAGAAATGTCAGCGCAAGCGCAAGGGATGTCTCCAATCCAATCATGCCGCTCAAGGCATCCGAAAGCGGGAGCGATTTTTCCGCAGGCGAATGCGGCGCATGGTCAGTGGCAATGACATCAAGCGTCCCGTCAATAAGTCCTTCAATAATCGCACCAACATCGTCTTTTTTTCGGAGTGGTGGGTTGACCCTTGCAAGTGTGCCTTTCCGCAGCACCTCTTTCTCCGTTAGGGCAAAATACTGGGGGGCAGTCTCCGCCGTGATTGCCACGCCTTCATGTTTTGCGCGGCGTATTATCTCTACAGAACGCGCCGAGCTTACATGCGCGATATGCACGCTGGCTCCCGTTTCAGCAGCTAGCATCGCGTCACGTGCCACCATTATCTCCTCCGCGATAGCCGGGCGGCCCGGAATGCCAAGTTCACGAGATACTGTGCCTTCGTTGACGGCGAAATTCTGCACCATTTCAGCATCTTCGCAGTGGCTAATAATAAGAACCCCGTTCTTTTGGGCGCTCTGCATTGCCCGGCGCATGAGCTCACTGCTTTGAACTGGCATTCCATCATCGGAAAGCGCAACTGCGCCGGCAGCTTTGAGCGCAACGAAATCAGTAAGCTCCCTGCCCTTTTGCCCAACCGTTATCGCGCCGCAAGGCAGAACTTTTATCTGCGCGTTTTTTCCTTTGTCAATGATGTACTTGATGACTTCGGGATTATCTGCGACCGGCGAGGTGTTAGGCATACATGCGCATGTCGTCACGCCACCGGCTGCGGCAGCCTGTGCGCCGGTAAAAATATCCTCCTTATACACAAGCCCAGGATCGCGAAAATGCACATGCATGTCAACAAGCCCCGGCGCAACAATCAGTCCCGAGGCATCAATTACCTCCATGCCGCTTGTTACTTGAACGCAGTCAGATATTTCGATTATTCTGCCGTCATCAATCAAAACATCCGCAGTCATTGCTGTGGCACGGCGCTCTTTAGCCGCCATCCCGTATATCTGCCCGCCCTTTACCAAAAGCATAGCCCGCTCCTTTTGCGGTCTTCGACCGCAACGCATAATTCATAATGCATAATTGTTGAACTGGTCCTAAGTTACTGTGGCCCTGAAGGCATCGAAGTTGCCGTTTTCTATGGATGTGCGGATCCTCTCCATCAGCGTGTTGTAGTAGTGCAGGTTATGCAGCACGGCAAGGCGCATGGCCAACATTTCGCCGGCTTTGAATAAATGCCTGATATACGCGCGCGAAAACATGCCGCAGACAGAACACCCGCACTTCGGGTCAATGGGCCCGTCATCGCCGAAAAACTTTTCGTTTAGGATATTTATGCTGCCCTCGCTAGTATAAAGCTTCCCATGCCGCCCGTTTCTGGCGGGCAGGACACAATCGAAAAAATCGATCCCTCTGGCGACCGCCTCAACGATATTCTTTGGTGTGCCAACGCCCATAAGATATCTAGGGCGGTCTTTTGGCATATGCTCTTCGACGATTTCCACTATATCGTACATCTGCTCTACAGTCTCCCCGACAGCAAGCCCGCCGATAGCATACCCTGGCAAGTCCAAATCGGCGATGCGCTTCATGTGCGAGATCCTGATATCCTCAAATACTGCCCCTTGGTTGATCCCAAACAGCGCAGCGCTTGGAGGCGAATTGAGAGCTGAAAGCTGCGAGTTGAGGACTGGGACGGATGCGTCAACGGGGGAGCCGCTTGCTGCGCTTATTTTTCCGTTTGCTGCACCTATCGTCATGCTTGCCGCACCTATTGTGCCGCTTGCTGCGCAAATTGCGAGTTGCTCATCACGGCAGCGCAGCAGCCATCGGTATGTCCTTTCGCATGAAGACTCGACATAGCTGCGCGGCGACGGGATCGCAATGCATTCATCAAACGCCATCACTATGTCGGAACCGAGATTTGCCTGTATGCGGATGCTGTCTTCCGGCGACATGAATATCTTACGCCCGTCAACATGAGACCGAAAGGAAACCCCCTCCTCGCTTACCTTCCGCAGCCCTGCAAGCGAGAAAATCTGAAAACCACCGCTGTCCGTGAGTATCGGGCCATCCCAAGCCATGAACTTATGCAGGCCCCCAAGGGAGCGGACGAGTCTTTCTCCGGGCCGTATATGCAAATGATAAGTGTTCGCTAGCGCAACTTGGCATCCAACGTCAACAAGATCATTGCTCGCGAGCGCCCCTTTTATTGCCCCCTGCGTAGCAACATTCATAAATACTGGGGTCTGGATTGCGCCGTGCGGTGTGGTGAGTTCACCCCGACGCGCCCGTCCCTGTTTTGCAATTACGTGAAACAATAAAACACCTCAACAATCGCACTTTTGTCCAACGCCCGTAGGAACTGTCCGTGCGCAAAATAGCCCAGTGCGGGTTATTTAGGGGGATCCACTTGCCAAATACGCACTGATGAAACCGTCCAGCTCACCATCCATGACCGCGTTTATGTTGCCGTTCTCAAAATTAGTGCGGTGATCCTTGACCAATGTGTAGGGCATAAAGACATATGAGCGTATCTGGCTGCCCCATTCTATTTTCATTTGCTCACCTTTTATGTCGCTAATTTTATCCAGATGCTGACGTTCTTTTATTTCGACCAGCTTTGAGCGCAACATCCGCATGGCCACTTCCCTGTTCTGATGCTGGCTGCGTTCCATTTGGCAGGATGTCACGATCCCTGACGGCAGGTGCGTAATGCGGATGGCGCTTTCGGTTTTGTTGACATGCTGCCCGCCCGCGCCCGAAGAGCGAAAAGTATCTACCTTCAAGTCCTCCGGCTTGATGTCGATTTCTACGTCGTCCGAAATCAGCGGCGTGACTTCCACTGCGGCAAAAGACGTATGGCGGCGGCCCGATGAGTCAAACGGAGAAATGCGCACAAGCCGGTGGATGCCGCCCTCGCTCTTCAAATAACCATAAGCATAGTCGCCATCTATCTCAATCGACGCTGATTTCATCCCCGCTTCTTCACCGTCAAGCCAGTTGAGCAGTTTATACTTCAGGCCATGCCGCTCAGCCCATCGTGTATACATCCGGTAGAGCATTTGCGCCCAATCCTGCGCTTCCGTCCCTCCCGCCCCAGCATGGAACGAGAGTATTGCATTGCAGTTGTCGTATTCGCCCGACAGCAGCGTTTCAAGCCTAGCTGCTTCAAGAGCCTGATTGAACACATCAAATTCTTCCTCAAGCTCCGGCAAAAGGGTTTCGTCATTTTCCTCAATACCCATTTGGCAAAGTGCGGTAAGGTCGTTATACCCGCCTTCTAATTTCTCGTACTTCGCGTTTTTGTTCTTTAGCTGCTTTATCCTTTGCAAAACTCTCTGAGAGTTCGCAAGATCGCTCCAAAAACCATCCTCAGCGCTTTCCTTCTCAAGGATAGCTATTTCCTTTGTCCCCTCATCAACTTTCAGCGCGTCCCTAAGCACCGCTAGCACAGGCCGCAACCCCAATATTTTCTGCTTATACTCATCAAATTCGATCATATTGTTACCTCTATCATCTATCGACTCTAAGAATCACCACCGGTATATGTGGATTGTTAAATAATCGCATCCAGCCAAGCGGGCTTCCAAGGCCTCGCGACACAACCATGTTAGTCTCTAACATGGAGTAGACGCCGCTTGTGTGCGTCGGGAACAGTTTGCGCTTGGGTCCAATCAGCCCGTCAGTGAACGGAAGCCTGATAATCCCGCCGTGTGCATGGCCGCAGATAAGAAGATCAACGCCCAGTTCGCTGTATAGAGGCAGATTGCCGTTCCTATGCTCCAGCACCACTAGAAAACCGTCGCCCTGGGACTCGCGTATCTGATCTATGAATACATCTGGCGTTATCATGTCTGCGGGGCCATTGGGGTCGTCCGTGCCTGCAAGAATGACGCTCTGCGAGCCTTTCTCCAAAAGCGTGTATTGGTTACGAAGGACGGTTGCGCCATGCCCATTCAGCATCCCCTCAATCCTATGCAGCTCCCCGCTGTCCCAGTCGTGGTTGCCTGTGATAAAATAGACTGGAGCAATGTTCACAAGATCCGATATCAGCATATCTGCGATTTCGAGCTGCCTTTCTATGGGCGGGGTGTTGTATCTGTCTATTAAGTCCCCCGTTATGGCGATAATGTCTGGATGCGCATCGCTCACCTTCTTGACGAGCTGCTCGTTGTTTCTGCCAAACTCAGCTCCATGAATGTCCGACAGGACAGCGATGCGGTATCCGTCAAAGGCTTCCGGCAGATTAGGGTAGAGTAACTCATACTCATTCGTCACTAGTCGGGTGTTGCTGTCATAATAGAATATTGTCGCCGTCAATATTAAGATCGCAAATAGAATCATCACTATCCAGAGCCTGAAACGGGGTTTTGGTTTATTGCGCGCGTCTGATCTCATAAATCCGTCACCTATATGCAAAACGTTTTACCAGTGCGAAACAGAGCGCAAGGCTCCCTGTGAGGCGGTGCGAAGAAGAACGCCATAAGTCCGCCCCATGTCGCTTTTGCGCCGCATTGAAAGGCCTCTGGCATTCATGCGGTGTCGCGCCTCTGAGACGAACTCGAAAATCAATGATCTACAACCTCTTTACAAGCAAAGGAACGCTAGAAGTGCAGCGCCTACCCCTAAACTCATTCATGGGTGAGTTAGACAGTGCTTGCTTTGTCCGCGTTCAATGCTGTGATGAAACGATTAGATTAAACTCTACGCCCTCTACCCCAATCTCGGAATCGCTGTCCAGTTCATAAGCCCTGATAATCAAGGTCGCGGCATATTGGCCATCAGCCAAGGGTCTTGTCAACTCAATATTATCCACATGCGTGGATGGGTCCATCATGTCAGAAATATACATGCTTTCCCCGGTGCCCTTTAGGACTATCTCAAATGTGAACCGACAATTGCTGCCTATAGGATTGCGCAGCTTAAACCCAACATCGGCAGTGTCGGAAGGTATTTGTATATGACCATACTCAGGCATAAAGTCTTCGATGTTGATTCCGAACTCACTCATTGGCACAGGCACTTCGCCAATATCTGTAAAGAACCCCTGTTGCTGCTCGGTCGGGTAAAATGTCACAATCATCGCCAGCGCCACTGCGCACATACCCACCACCATCAACGCCCCTAACATCATAAAACGTCGTTTGCGCTTTTTAGCCATCCTTATTTCTTCGGCTCGCTGTAAAGCCCTTTGGCAAATTTTCTTGTTGTCGAACATGTCAGTCCACCTATTTCTCACTCGGGCGCGAATAATTATTGCCCTCTAAACCATTAGAGTCGCAAAATCGAAAAAAGTCGCGTTTTTTTTTAAATTTTTATTTAAGTTTTTATTTAATTTTTCGTGACAAAGAAATATCAATCGTTTACGGCATAAAAACTGTTAAATAATCACATTGCTAAGAATACTACAATACTTCCAAATGTTCAAGTAAAATTTTTGTTCCTATAAGAAAAAGTATTATGCCTCCCGCTATTTCCGCTTTTGATTTGAATTTATTGCCGAAAATGTTCCCTATTTTGACGCCAATTACCGAAATAACAAGCGTTGTGATTCCAATGATTGAAACAGCAGGCAGCATGCTTACTTGCAGAAATGCAAAGGATACGCCAACAGCCATGGCATCAATGCTTGTAGCGACAGCGAGCGGTAGCATTGCCGCAAGCGTTAGCGATGCTTCTTCACAACATTTTTCTTCCTTTTTGAAGCTGGCAATAATCATTTTGCCACCGAGAAAGCATAGCAAGCCAAACGCGATCCAGTGGTCATAGTCGATGATCATGCCCGCAAAAAGCGTTGCGGCAAAATATCCTATCACCGGCATGCCCGCCTGAAAAGCGCCAAAGTAAATCCCGACAATCAACGCTTTTTTCACAGTTACTTTGGAGATAGCCAATCCAGTGCAAATAGACACAGCAAAGGCATCCATCGAAAGCCCAACCGCAATCAGAAGCAGTTCAATGAGACTCACGCAAAAACCTCTCAGTTCATGATTTGCTGCTATTGCGCAGGCATCCCAAGGCTGCGCAATAGTCGCAATCCTAATTCTATATCATCCTCCTCGATATTGCAACACGCAATGCGTCATGCAGTCCGGTTACGCATAGTTTATCGTAAATTGAGTTGATGACCATCTTAACCGTGTTCACTGATATATCCTGCTCAACAGCTATCTCCGTGCGGGAAAGACCTTGTGATAAGTCCTTCAAAACTGCTTTTTCCCGGTTTGTCAGAGCGATTGCCTCGTCACCACAGTTGCCATTCGCCCTTTCTTCCGAAATCATATGGCTCAGCCGCCTTGCAAAAGCGGAAGCCTTTCGGTTGATTTCTTCCAGCCAAGCCTTCGGAATGGTGCATTTATCGTCCTTAAGAGCCGCAGATGTAAGCGTCCGCATATCCTTGTGGTATTGTGTGAACGGCACGATTATCTTGTTTGGCACTGAAAGCTCATATGCATCCGACAATGCGGCAATGGCCTCATCTCGCCTCTTGAGGTGGTAAAGCGATAGCGCCTCTAGCACCTTGAACACAATTCTGGCATACAGGATAACATGGCTTTCCCGAATGTTCTCTAAAAAAGCCAGAAGTGTGTTGTACTGCCTTGTCGCATAACGATACTGCGCTCGGACGCGGTTAGCGTAACTCTCCAGAAAAGCAGGATGCACGTATTTCGCAAAATCCGATTTCAACCAGTCCGGCACTTCTTCCGGCTGGTTCAGGCATAGATAGAAATGACTGTGGGTGATCTCATAAGACTCGTAGCGGTTTGTGTATTCCTTGATATCAAGCATCGACTGAGACTGTTTCAGAACGCTTTTTGCACCCTCGATATCCCCGCGTGAAAAAGAAATTAGCATTAGGTACTGCAACGTGCGGCTTTGGATGTCATACTGCCCCATTGAGCGGGCTTTATCCAGAGCCATGCTAAGGTATTGCTCTGCGCCGTCCAAGTTCTTCTGGTAATAGAA
>Ga0099364_10012742_pt1 | contig 11319 bp, 4 predicted proteins | sample TergutTh196P3_FD_73070 | JGI IMG/M metagenome (GOLD analysis project Ga0099364, IMG submission 73070) | Microcerotermes parvus P3 segment gut microbial communities from Pointe-Noire, Republic of the Congo - Th196 P3 | ecosystem: Host-associated > Arthropoda: Insects > Digestive system > Gut ...
TGCCGGCAGTGGTGGTGTTGATATGATGACAGGAATGAAAATCTCCGCTACAAAACCTGTTGCTCTTTTTAGCGGTGCTACTTCTGCCATGACGCCCGGAGTTTATGACGGTTGTTCTGAAGGATTTGGGAGTGGTAGTGCAGACCATACCTTCGAGCAGTTGTGGAGTGTGGATAAATGGGGAAAATACTTTTTTGCCTTTCCTGTGCTTACTCCGAATAGCGCAGGTAATTGGGGAGGAATGTTGGCACTTGTTGCCCACGAGAACGGCACCAATGTTACGGTCTCCGGAGACATTAATGATGGGACACCTCTTTATTATGAATTGGATGCAGGAGAAAAACAGCCTGTCTGTTATCTTATGTCCGGCTTAACAAGAATTGTTTCCAATAAGCCGATTATGGTATATTTAGTGCTTCCGGATGCCTGCGTAATGTCTATTTTGCCTACCGACCAACGCATCCAGCATGCCTTAGTGGCACCGTTTATCCTTACGGGAGCAACAGCAATCAACCAACATGGTATTGATATGTTGGTGCCGGCTGCCTCTTGGGAGCAAACGGTGATTAAACACGATGGGGTAGTTGTTCCAAATTCACTTTACACAGTAAACACAAGCACCCATTTTCCAGACTGGTATCATATACGCAGAAACTTGGACAATGTAGATATTGCTATTGATGTAACCTGCCCTGGCGGATTTTTGGCTTATATAAGTGGAAATGGAGAAGCCGAATCATACGGGTTTGCGGCAGGTGCAGGAGCCTACAACCTGCAAAACTATTTTACCATTCAAGAAAAAGGCACAACCTTAGATACCTATTACGAAAATACAACAGAAGAAACCCATACTTTTGAAACCACCGACATCATTGTTGTAAAACGAACCATTGAAACTCCTTTTGATACTGTTTCGTGGCTTATTAATGACACGCCATATTCTATTTCGGAAAATAACAATGTAATGAACACCCTGAACTTTCCCGCTTCGGCACTACATTCGGGAGAAAATGCCATAACCATGTCTGTACATTTTACTGGAACAAACACAGATTCGATTTATACCGGAAAGGTTTGGTTAGAGGTAACAAAATTAGTAGAGTTCTATGCAAATAATATTCATCATGAGAATCTACAAGATACTATTTTGTGTGCTAATAATGTGATTTTCAATGCAAAAATTGAAGGATTTAATGAAGACTACACTATTAAATGGTATATCAAAGGAGTAGAAGAAGTTGCCGCCCAAAATAAAGAAACTTGGAGTAAAACATTTGAAGCAGATACTTACCGCGTAAAGTTGGAGGTAAAATCCACTTTGGGTGAAACAACATCGGTAGAAGGGATGTTGCACATCGGGGCAGTAATTACCACTACTCCAATACCTGAAACTTACGGATACACCACAGGAGACGGTTGTTATACGGTGGGAGATACCGTTACCATAATCGCCACTCCATACAGTGGCTACGAATTTGTAAACTGGACCAAAGAGGGTGTGCAAATTTCGCCATCATCTACTTTCAGTTTTTTTGCCGTCATTTCACAAGATTTAGTTGCTAACTTTCAGCCCGAAAATTACATCGACAGTTTAGATTTCGATACTTACTGCCCCACCCTTTGGAACAACACCTTTATGCTCAACCTCAGAAAATTGAGAGAAGAAGGATACATCGTAACTGGCTGCAAATGGTTTAAAAACGGCAAAGAAGAACCCGACTCCGGCACTTACGATGAATTTAGTTACTCTGCCGGTCCAAAAATTACCGATACCTTAGAGTGTTCCCCTACCTTTTACCAGTTTCAACTCACTACCCAAAACTTCGGCACCTTGTATTCCACCATAAAGAGAATTACAAAAAGCAGTGCCTCGGCAAAACTCTCCGTATATCCCAATCCTCTCTATTCGGGCGAAACACTTATGATAAGCGGAACGACAAAAGAATATCCAATTTATGTGTATAACTATCAAGGCATTTGTGTAAAAAAAATACCGGCAAACGATACATTAACCACCTTAGAATTAGATTTACCGAAAGGAATCTACCTCATCCACACCAACAATAAAACAGAGAAAATTTTAATAATGAACAATGAATAATGAAAAGTAAGGGCGTAAAATTTTACGCCCCTACAATCTTTAAATCTTTAAATAATATGAAAACCTCTTACCTCTTACCTCGTACCTCACACCTCTTACCTCTTACCTTGTACCTCATACCTTTTTTTGCTTTCTGCTTGAATGTTGCTTGGGCTTAAAAAACACCCGCAGAGTTTTCTATTTTCGGCGGGGGCGGTTTCTCATTCCATACCTTTAATAAAACATTAAAAGAGGCTTCCTCTTTGGGGTATAACGCTGATGTTGGGTTGGGGTTTACGGGATTTGCCGGTGCTCATATCGGTTTCCACATCGGTGCGGGTTTTGGAATGTACAACGTTAAAGCAAAAAATATCAATGTAACAAATATTACTCCGTGGCCTAAAATACTCAATGGTTCCGACTTCGATTTTGATTTACACACTACTTTGTGTAACTACACCGAAAAACAAAAAGTGATGTTTCTCACTATCCCTTTAATGATTCAGTTTCAAACCAAAATAAATCAAGGGGAAAATTGGAAAAAAGGAAAGCGGGTTGGGTTTTATGCTCTGGGTGGAATTAAACTTAACTTTTTGTTTAACAACACCTGCGAAAAGAGTATGGAATCGTTTTATCGGGCTGCGTACTGTTACGAACTTGACAATTGGGCAGACTCTCAAGAGTTTGCAGAGTTAGGCGAAACGCCCGCATATAACAGCCAATTAGTTGCAATTAAAACTGCCTTATTGTCGGAGGTAGCCGCCGAAGCCGGCGTAAAGTGGCGCATCGGGCAAAAAGTTTATCTCTATACCGGTGCTTTTTTAGACTACGCACTGACCGACCCCGCCAAAAAACAAAGAAAACCAATAGAAGAATATATGATTGACGGTTATCAAAACAACACCACATTGTTAAAGTATTCCAACAGAGTTAATCTAATACATTTGGGGCTGAAAGTGCGGTTGGCATTCTTTAAAGTTCCCAAAAGATATGCGTGTCCCTGTTAGAAAAATAATTTGTGTAAATTCGTGTAATTCGTGGCAAAAACAACTACCCGTAGAGTTCAATCAATTTTAATATTTCGGGATAGGTTTCAAGTAGTGGGGAAAACTCCATAAAGTATTTGTGCCATTGGTAATCCATAAGCAACGCATCGCTCAAATATCTGCACCCTTCTGCCGAATTTTCGTTTAAAAAGTAAAGAGCAGACAAATAGTAATAAATTTTGGCACGAAAATCTGTGGACACATATTCACTGAATAAAAATTCTTCAATCATTTTTGCACCTATTTCATACATTTTGTTATAAATGCAAAATTGAGTCATAAAAAAGAAAAAATGGTCTCTATTATCTAAGTGATTGAGGGTTAATGATGCTAATTTAAAAATAAAAGTAGCATCTTCCTCTTCAAAAAATGCAGCAACAGAAAAAAGCAGTTCAATGTTTTGGGTATCTTTTTCAAAGGCGCTTTCCACAAATGCTCTGGCTTCTCCAATTTTACCCAACTCGCTCAGCGCATTCACAATCCCCAAAACCGATTCGTTGTGGGTTGGGTTTTTCTCAAAGGCTTTGTAATAATACTCTAACGATTCTTCGTACCACTTTTGAATGGCATAACAATCCCCGATGTTGGTCAGTGCAAGGTAATCCTCGTTATCCATATTGTATGCTTCAAAATAATGATGAAGTGCCTTGTCGTAATTAAACAATTCAAAGTAGGCGTTTGCCATATTGAAATGTGCTGAGGCAATATCGCCGTCGCAGGTAAGCGCAAAATTGTAAGCATCAATGGCTTCTTCAAATCTGGTGTTCCAACTCAACGCAAATCCCAAACCAAACCAGGTAGCACCCAACATAGGAAACTCTTCGGTAAGAATGCTGAAAAACTCAACGGCTTCTTTGGGTTTATTCAGTTCTTCAAAGAGAAAAGAATAGGAAAAAAGATTTTCTTCAAAAATGGGGTCGGCTTGCAGGGCAAGGCTCACATACTTAATGGCGGTAAGAATGTCGTTGTTTCTCACATATTCGTGCCCCATAATAAAATGAATATCGGGGTCGTTAGGCTCTAACGCCAACGCTTTATTTAACCATTTTATCGTTTGTCCGGTTTTTTTGTTGGTCATATTCGACAGAAACACCTTTTCAATATAAAGGTCTGCGGAGGGCGGAAAGGTTCGTTCAATATCTTCCAACTCTTTCTCGGCGTTTTCCATTTGAAACTCAAGAATATACTTTTTTACACGATAGAAACGAAACAGCGACTCGGTTGGAAACTGCTTTATGGCGTGGTCAATAGCCATAGTAAGATATTGAAAATTAAAATCCTGCATCAATTCTTCAATAATGGTTTCCATCTCAAAAGAATCGAAGTAATGAGATTCATTATTTTCGATACTGTTGATAAAATTACTTACCAACGCACTGTTTTCGTAATTATCCAAGTCGTCCATAAAGTATTAATGCCACGAATAAGTTTTTTTGCCACGAATTATACTAATTTACAACACGAATTAATTATCTATAAATTATTCGTGTAAATTCGTGTAATTCGTGGCTATTTTTATTCAAACGATAAAATTGCTTGTTTAATCAGTTCTAATGCTTCGCGGAGTTGAGTTTCAGTGATTACCAAAGGCGGTGTAAAGCGGATGATGTGTCCGTGGGTGGGTTTTGCCAGAACGCCTAATTCTTTCATTTTCAAACAAACATCCCATGCGGTTTTTCCATTTTTGGGGCGAATAACGATGGCGTTCATCAATCCTTTACCGCGCACCAACTCAATCATTTCACTTTTCAATGCTCTCATCTCTTCGCGGAATATTTTTCCCAAGTAGTCTGATTTTTCTACTAAATTTTCATCTTTAATAACTTCTAATGCAGCCATTCCCACTTTGCAAGCCACGGGGTTTCCACCGTAAGTAGAGCCGTGTTCACCGGGTTTAATGCAAAGCATCACTTCATCGTCTGTTAACACTGCGGATACCGGATATGCGCCACCTGACAATGCTTTTCCTAAGAGTAACAGGTCGGGACGAACATTTTCGTGGTCGCAGGCTAACATTTTTCCGGTACGTGCAATACCTGATTGAATTTCGTCGGCAATAAACAATACATTATTTTTTTTGCATAATTCGTAAGCCTTTGATAAATAGCCATCATCGGGAACATACACCCCTGCTTCTCCTTGAATAGGTTCTACCAAAAATCCTGCAACATACGGGTCTTTCACTGCTTCTGCCAAAGCGTCCAGATCGTTGTAAGGAATACGGATAAAGCCGGGGGTAAAAGGACCGAAACCGCCGTAAGAATCGGGGTCGCTTGACATAGAAACGATGGTTACGGTTCTGCCGTGAAAGTTTCCTTCGCAGCAGATAATTTTGGCTTGATTTTCGGGAATACCTTTTTTATTGTAAGCCCATTTGCGGCAAAGTTTAATGGCAGTTTCGTCGGCTTCTGCGCCGGAGTTCATCATAAGCACTTTGTCGTATCCGAAGTACTCGGTAATATATTTTTCAAAAGCACCCAACACATCGTTATAAAATGCGCGAGATGTAAGGGTAAGTGTTCGTGCCTGTTCGCACATTGCTTCTACAATTTTGGGGTGGCAATGCCCTTGATTTACTGCTGAATAGGCGGCAAGAAAGTCGAAGTATTTATTGCCTTCCACATCCCACATAAAAGGACCTTCGCCTTTTGCAAGTACAACGGGGAGTGGGTGGTAATTGTGTGCTCCGTACTTGTCTTCCAATTCGATAGCCTGCTGGCTGCTTGTTGCTTTTCTAATCATAATGTCTTAATTTTTAATAATGTAATTATCTATTTTTTAGGGCGGCAAATATACACCTTATTTTGAGAACGAAAAAACGTTCTTTGTAATTTTTATAATTGGCTATTTTAGTAAAAAAAACAATATAAATAGCCAGAAATAAATCAATTGGGCGACCGCCTAACAAGAGGGGAAGTTATTTTTTTACCCACAATATTTACATACAATAAATTTACTTACTTCGCAACCGATTTACAGGACAACTATTTTCTTTACTCTTTCTGCTATTCATACTAACATAACTCCGTAAATCAGCGTTCTTTGTTTCTTAAAATTTAAAGCGTTATTGCTTTACTTTATATCTAAATTCTTCAACAAATTTAATTTTGATTTTATTAGAAAAATCAGAAACTACAAAAAGTAAAGTAGTAAACGTTCACGCCCAGCGTGGACTTTACTTATTTTGTAGTTGGCAGTTGAAGGCCTTAGATATAAATAAAAAAAGTACCACGTTTTTTATTTTTCTAAAATTATAAACCCCAAAACAACAGTCAAATGTCTAATACAAAAACAATTCAGCCACCAGCACTCAGAGGAATGCTAGCAGGTCATATAGCCGGAATTATCACAGGACTAATCGGAGGTATATTCTTTAGAGAGTTTTGGCTAGCAATAGCTAAAGCTACCACTAAACAAATAGCAGCTATACCATTTTGGCTGTCAATACTTCTTGGTGGATTTTTGGGTGGAATATTGGGATTGGTAATTGCAAGGAGAATAGGAAGAAAGCAGATTCCCATTCTAACAGTAATCGGTATTGCGATTGGAGTTGTACTTGCTTGGAATAACGTAGTAGTGCGAATCCTAAAAGCGATTCTTGCTGCACTATCTGGAACAGATGCAGGACTGACACTGCTGGTTATTTTAGGGTTTGCAATTATGTTGATAACCAACGCTCTGATTTTGGCAATACCCGGCAGGGTGCTTGGTACTCTAATCGGAACAATTTTTAAGTTCAGAGGGCTACTTATTGTTTGGGGGATTGTAAGTACGGTATTGCTATTAAGTATGTGGAGAATATCTATATTGTTTAGCCTTGGTTTGGCTGGAAGTGGGTTTACTGGAGCACTCGTTGGGATATTTATAGGGATGATTGGAACAAATAGTGCCGTGACAAGAATATACGAAAACAACCGCGAAGGTGGTACAATCGACAGACTTTTTGGAGAAAAAGAGAAAGGGCAGACTGTTGAAGAACGTGAAATGGCAATGATAATTATATCTGTCATATCTCTCATCGGTGGTATTGTTGGTGCTATTCTCGGCGGGCTGGGCTGGTTGTCTTTTTAGGCTTTGGGTAAAAATAATAACCTTTTTAAAATATGAAACAAATAATTAAATATCAATAATTAAAAAATAATCGTATGAAAAAAAACAAAATTAAAATAGGTAATTTAAAACCTATAGTGAAAGTGAAATGGATACTTTGTATGGTTGGAATTATGCTTTTGAGTATGGCAAATGCTTTTGCGCAAGACTGGCCACCTGCAGGTATGCTTGGGAATGGAACAAGTGGTAATCCTTACGAAATTACAACACACACCCACCTTGCAGCACTTGCAACTTATGTAAATGCAGGTAACGGAGACGCTACAAACGGAGTTTATTACGAGTTAATGAATAACCTTGATTTGAGCGGATATGTAAACTGGAAACCCATAGGCGATACCCTAACAAGCAACAGAAGCTTCCAAGGCAGGTTTAATGGGAATGACAAAATAATACAAAACCTTACAATCAATCGTCCAACGGAAGATAATATTGGTCTATTTGGTTCTACACTTAATACAATAGTTCAAAATCTTGGTGTAGAAAATGCTAATATATTTGGAAGAAATTACGTTGGGGGTTTAGTTGGAAGAAATAATTCTTCTTCTTTCGATTATTGTTTCACCAAAGGCAGCGTAAGTGGTAATAATTATATAGGTGGTTTGATTGGATATAGTGACTATTCCTCTAACATACAACAATGTAACACTGCAGTTAGCGTAAATGGAAATTCTAATGTTGGTGGATTAATAGGTCTAGGATCTTATGCACACTCCTATAATTGCTACACAATAGGCAACGTTAGTGGGATACATTTTATAGGAGGACTAGTGGGAAGTAATTCTTCTTCTTCAATTCACAATTGCTACACATCGGGAAATGTAATGGGTAATGACCCCAGTGGCTCGTCTGATGGCAGCGTCGGTGGCTTGATTGGTAGTGACGATAATGGTAATATTTACAATTGTTATGTAACAGGGAACGTAAATTACAACGCGGCGGGAACGGGAGTCGTAGGAAAGCGTGTCGGTGGACTAATTGGAGGGAGCACTTATTCTATCATTTCCTATTGTTATACCACAGGCAGTGTGAGTTTTAGTACACTTGATAATGCCATTGGCAGTGAATACTGTGCAGGTGGTTTGGTGGCTTTTGCCGCTGGTTCTACTATCTTCAATAGTTTTGCAATAGGCAGTGTAAAAGGGAGTAATGGTAATCCTAGATCCTTTAACCGCGGTGATTGTTTAGGCGGTCTAGTGGGATTTAACCTAGTTAGTTCTATATCCAATTGTTACGCCAAAGGCAACGTAAGCGCAACTACCATTAGTAGTGGTCTACAGGGTAGTTGCTATGCTGGTGGTTTAATAGGATTGGATTCCAGTATTGATAGTAATTCCCCAATTTCCAATTGTTATGCTATAGGAAACGTGAATTGTAACACGGGGGGATTCCGTATTAGCGGTTATGCTGGTGGCTTGGTAGGAGGAAATAATTCTTCTACTATTGTCCGTAATTGTGTAGCCGCCAATGACTCAGTTGTTGTTACTAGTGTTTCTACATCTAATATCAATCGTATAGCAGGAAATGATATTGGCACTTTGAATAACAACTATGCTCTTAACATTATGGTAGTACAACGTAATGGAACAAATGTACCGATTACAGACGGATTAAATACAGATGCAGGCTGGGGACTACCTAAAAGCACACTGCAAAGCCTTTCCCTTTACAATATTTCTGCAAACTGGTACAACAATACGGCATGGGATATTAATCCACCTGACGGAATTTGGGATATTTGCGATGGTAATAGTTTGCCTTTTTTGCGTTGGCAGGGAATTGATGACCTCATTCCATCGCAACCTGGTACAATTTTAGGGATGTCATCGCTATGTGCCGGTGAAAGTGCAGAAACTTACAGCATATCGGAAGTATCGGGTGCAACAGGTTATACTTGGGCATTATCACCGTCAACAGGGTGGGATATTCCACTAAATCAAACCGGTATTAATTTTACGGCAACTCCTTTATCAAACGCACAAAACGCAACCATTAGCGTTACAGCAAATAATGAATGTGGAAGCAGCGCAGAGAGTACATTGCATGTAACAGTGAATACCGTACCGCCACAACCCAGTACAATTTCGGGAACTACAGCGATATGTGCAGGCGGAAATGAAGAAACATACAGCATATCGGAAGTATCGGGTGCAACAGGTTATACTTGGTCTGTACCTTCTGATTGGACAATTACTAACGGACAAAATACAACAAGCATTTCGGCAACTCCGGACGCAAATGCCCAAAGTGGTTACATTACTGTAACAGCAAATAATGAATGCGGAAGCAGTGCAGAAAGAACATTACAGGTAACAGTGAATACTGCGCCGGCACAACCCAGTACTATTTCGGGAACAAATACGGTTTGCGCCGGAACCACAGGACTAAATTATTCCGTTACCAACGTAGAAGGAATGACTTATGAATGGACATTGCCGAACGGTTGGACAAAAACCTCCGGCGACACAAGCAACAGCATTACTGTTACAGCAGGCACAAGCGGCGGTAATATTTCCGTAATAGCAAACAATAATTGCGGAAGCAGTTCAGAAAGGACATTGCAGGTAACAGTGAATACTTCGCCGGCACAACCCAGTACTATTTCGGGAACAAATACGGTTTGTGCCGACGGAAGTACACAAACTTATTATATATCGGAAGTATCGGATGCAACAGGTTATATATGGTCGGTTCCTTTTGGTTGGACAATTAATAACGGACAAAATACAACAAGTATTTCCGTCACTCCTGAAGCAAATGCCCAAAGTGGCTACATTACTGTAAAGGCAAATAATGAATGCGGAAGCAGTGTAGAAAGAACATTGTATATAAATATATTATACGGTACAACAGGTGCGCTTACATGGAATATATGTGACAGTACCCTTTATATTAGTGGTAACGGCGATATGCCGGATTATACTTCCCCAAATTATGCTCCGTGGTATGTATATAGAGCAGGAATTCGTACTTTGGTAATTGAGGACGGTGTAACTAAGATTGGAAGTTGTGCTTTTTTCAGTCACACCAACATAAGTGGTACATTAACCATACCAAATTCGGTTACTTCAATTGGAAATTATGCTTTTTCCGGTTGTAGCGAACTAACAACCCTAAATTTTAATGCTACAAATTGTGCGGATTTTTCTTCGGGTTATAATCATTGGTTATACGATACTCCTTCATTAACAACACTTAATATTGGAAATAATGTAGAAAGAATTCCGGCGTATGCTTTTTCCGGTTGTAGTGGATTAACAACCCTAAATTTTAATGCTATAAACTGTGCGAATTTTTCTTATTCTTACGATAATAGTTTTTGGTTATACAATACTCCATTATTAACCACACTTAATATTGGGAGTAATGTAAAAATAATTCCGGCTTATGCTTTTCGTAATAAAAGTAGTTTCATAGGTTCATTAACTATACCAAATTCGGTTACTTCGATTGGAGATTATGCTTTTTCCGGTTGTAGTGGTTTCACAGATTCATTAACTATTGGAAATTCGGTTACTTCAATTGGAGTTTCTGCTTTTGGAGATTGTAGTGAATTAACAACCCTAAATTTTAATGCTATAAACTGTGCGAATTTTTATTCTTCTTACATATATTCTTTTTGGTTATACAATACTCCATCATTAACAACACTTAATATTGGAAATAATGTAGAAAGAATTCCGGCGTATGCTTTTTACAATAAAAGCAGTTTCACTGGTCCATTAACCATACCAAATTCGGTTACTTCAATTGGAGATTCTGCTTTTTATTATTGTAGTGGTTTCACAGGTTCATTAACCATTGGTAATTCGGTTACTTCGATTGGAAATTATGCTTTCCGCAGTTGTAGCAATTTCACGGGTTCATTAACCATACCAAATTCGGTTACTTCGATTGGAAATTATGCTTTTAGCGGTTGCGTCGGTTTCACGGGTTCATTAACCATACCAGATTCAGTTACTTCGATTGGAAATTATGCTTTTTTCTATTGCATCGGTTTCAAGGGAACATTAACCATTGGAAATTCGGTTACTTCAATTGGAGATAATGCTTTCCGCAGTTGTAGCAATTTCACGGGTTCAT
>Ga0099364_10012743_pt1 | contig 11319 bp, 10 predicted proteins | sample TergutTh196P3_FD_73070 | JGI IMG/M metagenome (GOLD analysis project Ga0099364, IMG submission 73070) | Microcerotermes parvus P3 segment gut microbial communities from Pointe-Noire, Republic of the Congo - Th196 P3 | ecosystem: Host-associated > Arthropoda: Insects > Digestive system > Gut ...
AATTATTAATATATAAATATTATCATTTAAAATTAAAAACAATTTAAAATTAAAAAGATAATTAAGAAAATAAATTAAATTAATTTATTAATATTGAAAACAAAGAATTTAACAAGAGTTCAAAATCTAAAAATTACATGAAAAACATGTACACATAGCTTAGATACAAAAAGTATTACTCAATAATTCAAAAAAATAAAGAGTAGAAAACGCTTCAATTCAAAAACAAGCAACATAAAAAAAGAATGATACAAAAATAAAAATTAGTAATAAAAAAAAATTTCAAATCAGTAGGGTATTTGACACTGCCAAAAAAATATAAATTACTTTTTAATCTAATTCTAAATTATTGTTTAAAATATTATATATACTATCAAATCCATGTACTTTAAATGATATTTAGATTGAATTTTTTAAATACCTAACACATGATAGATAAACAATAATTATAAAAAAAGTCTCTAACTAACGTTAGATAGGTAAAATATATTTTTGATTATTATAGTATTCGACAAAACTTTTGAAAATGTCAATCTCATTAATTTATCACATTTTATTTAATAAAATATGATTTAAATGGTTTTAAACAAGTTTAAAATTATCATCATTTTTAAATCAAATGTCGAGTACTATATTCCAAAAAAGTCATAAATAATATTAAACAAATATATTCATAATATATTTTTGATTATTATTCCAAAAAAGTCATTAATAATATAATATTTTATAATAACAAATGAATAGTTATCATTTAAGTCAAGGAAAAAGTACAAATGAATTTACACTTAACTTCTAAAAGTCATAAAAAATTATCAAGGTTTTCTAAAACATATTCAGAATCGAGAATACATTTATTAGCTTCAAAATCAAGATTTGAAAAATATTTTTCATAATCTACATTATTTCTTTTATCTCTAAGTCTATGAAGCTTTTTAAAAATTTTTATACCAATTCTTTTGTTTCTACGACCCTGTTTTTCGTGTAATTCTTTAAAAATCCTTTTAACTTCATAATGAGCTTTTGAATTCTTACTTTTTATTATTTCTGTCTAAATAGGCTTTGTTCTCAATTAAATTCTTTAACGAGAAGAACACCGAGTAATATGATCTATTAATAGAAATTCTTTTATTTGCGGGACTATTATTTGATGCCAAGTCACATGCAAGAGTATAATAATCTCTCCAATCTAAACTCATTATTCAAACTCCACATTTAATAAAAATTTATCTAATATATCATTACTTTCTAAATCAAATGTTAAATCATCGATAATATCTAATTTTTTCACAGCCTCTGTATGAGATAATGAAGTATGAATATTGGCTTTAAGAATTTTTTCATCAGTATCAGGATCTTCAACAGCTTCAAGAGAGATTATATTTTCAGGAAAGTGTTTTTAAACAAAAATAGGGAATATGTAATAATAGTATTTTTAAATCTTCATCATCTGAAATAAATTTTTTAATTTCGTTATTATTCACTAAATTATACATAATCTTTAGGTTTTCCCAATAAGAAGAAGTCATTCCATTGAATTCATCATATATCCCTTTAATTTCATTAAATTCGACTAAAAAATCTTTTTTAATAGAACTATTAATATTTTTTTCTGGATTAGACACTTTTAAAGGTTCTATTTTACTATTGTCTTTCATGTATACATTTCCTTTAATTATCTTATTATGAAAAGAAAGAAGACTAAATTATCAGTGCTAAAATTTTTTCACTTTTGATGCTTTATTAATTATTTTCTCGTCACCATAAAGCTGAAATGAAAATTTTTAAAATAACTCTAATATATTACACTTGTTCAATGCCAAATTAAAGTTTTTACCCATTGTTTATAAAATAGGATTGTGAAAAAGTTTTTTTTAGAAAAATAATGATTTTTTTACTTCTTTATTGGAATAACTAAGTCATATTTACTAAGTTTAGCAAATTTAACTTCTTTTCTTTTAATGGTTAAGTATCCAGTTTGAAGTAATAATGTTGTAAAATCAATTTTTTCAAGATTAAAACTTGGAATTGTTCCAAAAATTCTAGTTGTGGGTTTAAATAAAATTCCAACTTTTTTGTCATTGTTTTTAATATATTCCATTAAAAATGAAGGAGTTCCTGTTTCAAACCAGTAATTTCCAAATTCTCCATCATTAAATAAAGATAAAATAGAGTAGGGATTGTATAAATGGTTTTCACCATCCCATGAATAACCATCATACCAATTTTTAATTTCAGATAATAAGATTTCTCCACTAATATTATTGGCTTTGGCAAATTCATCAATATACTCTTTAAAACTGTTTTCTAATTCTTCTTGGGAGTAACCACAAATCATAGAATATTTAGAATTAAGAGTAATATCCGTAATATTATTTAAACCTGAAAATATTGATGTTTTAGAGAATTTAGCAAATCGAAGATTTGCTAACCCAGCGAAATCTCCGATTTCGCCAAGTTTGCTTACACCTGTTAAAAATATAAATTTTAAATATTTATCACTAGCTTTTAAAACTTTATAAAAATCACTTAAAATATCTAGGTTTTGTTTAGCTATTTTCATACTTTTAATACAATCAATAATAGCCATGTCATATTCATCAATCAGGACTACAACTTTTTTCCCAGTTTTGTCATGTAATTTTTTAATTAATTCACTAAATTTAGGATTTAAAAACTTTTTCTTTAGAGTAATATTATTTTCATCTGCAATCTCGATAATATCATCTTCAAGAGATAATTTTAATGTTTCAGGTGTTTCATAAGCAATTTTTCCAAAATCTATCTGTATTATAGGGTGTTTTTCATTCCAATCCCATTTATCATAAATATATAAGTCTTTAAAGTATTCTTTATTTCCACTAAATATCTCTTCTAAAGTGCTGACTAATAATGATTTTCCAAATCGTCTAGGTCTTGATAAAAAGTAAGTTTTACCCTGATTAATCATTTCATAGATAGTTTGTGTCTTATCTACATAGATATAATTCTCTTCGATAATTTCAGAGAAAGTTGATATTCCCAGAGGTAATTTTTTCATAAAACAAAAACATCCTTTATTATCATATAATAAATAATTATCTATTTTTTAAAATTATTAAAACTTCCTTCTTTTATTACTTTAAAAAATTTTATTTAAAAATAATAATTAATAATATTTGGTGTGATGTATATTTCATAATTTTAAAAAAAAAAGTAATGGTGATAGGAATTTTATGAAAAACCCATTTATTAATTAAGTTCAGGAGGATTAGCTATTTTTTTAATGGTTCTAGTAGTGATTTTACTTCACGGTCTCCAAAGGCTACTGCTAAAAGAATTACATCATAATTTAAATAGGGTTTATAATATTCCTTGTCTTTGATTTGATTCATAGCCTCAGTAGCTAAGTGATCTAGTGGTTTATCTAAGCTGTATTTTAGCTCACATACAACTACTAAATTGTCTTTTTTAATTAGAATATCTGGAGTTCCTTTTGAACCTGGTGTTTCTCCAATAGCAAAAAAACCTATTAGGTTGAGGAGAGATAAAAATAGCATATGATAGTTAGCTTCACGAATATCCTCTTTAACCTTGCCATAAAGTACTGCAGGAATAGTAGCTAATAATGTATCCAATGATTCTTGTAAAAGAACATTATCTAAAGTAGCTATAGCTTGGGAAATCTTTTTTCCTAAGGAATTGATATTCTCATGGTCTTGACTAGAAAATTCTTCTATTATAGAGGTGAATAAGGATTGTTTAACTTCATAGTTAGGAATAGCTAAATCATACTTAGTAAGTTTACCCACTTTAACCTCTTTTTTCTTAATAGTTAAGTATCCTGTTTGAAGTAATAATGTGGTGAAATCAAGTTTTTCAAGATTAAAGCTAGGAAATTTTCCAGAAATTCTAGTAGTAGGTTTAAATAAAATTTTTACATCTTTAATATTGTTTTTTATAAAATTTAATAAAAATGTAGGAGTACCTGTTTCAAACCAATAATTACCAAATTCTTTATCTTCAAATAAGGATAAAATAGAGTAAGGGTTGTATAAACTGTTTTTTCCATCCCATGAATAGCCATTATACCAATTCCTAATTTCAGATAATAAGTTTTCCTGAGTAACATTATTGTCTTGGGCAAATTCATCGATATAGTCTTTAAAGTGGTTTTCTAATTCTTCTTGAGAGTAACCACAAATCATAGCATACTTAGAACTAAGAGTAATATCAGTTAAATTATTCAAACCTGAAAATATGGAAGTCTTAGAAAATTTAGAAACACCTGTTAAAAATATAAATCTCAGGTATTCATCATTAGCTTTTAGCACTTGATAGAAATCACTTAAAATATCTCGATTTTGCTTAGCTATTTTCACATTTTTCATACAATCAATAATGGGTTTATCATACTCATCGATTAAAATAACTAGCTTTTTCCCAGTTTTTTCATGTATTTTTTTAATTAATTCACTGAATTTTTGATTGGGAAAGCTTTTTTTTAAAATTATTTTATATTCATCAGCAATTTCTAATGTAAATTCTTCAAGTGAAAGTTCTAATCTTTCAGGAGTTTTATAAGCAATATTTCCAAAATCTAAATGAATTACAGGGTGTTTTTCACTCCAATCCCATTTATCATAAATATAAAGGTCTTTAAAAAGTTCCTTATTTCCACTAAATAGCTCTTTTAAAGTACTGACTAAAAGTGATTTTCCAAACCTTCTTGGTCTTGATAAAAAGTAAATTTTCCCTTGGATTATCATTTCATAGATAGCTCGTGTTTTATCTACATAGATATAATTATCTTCGATTATTTCTGAGAAAGTGGCTATACCAAGAGGTAATTTTTTCATAAAAAAAAACATCCTTTATTATTCGGTAATATATAATTTATAATTATTATTTTTTAAAATTATTAAAACTTCCTTTTTTAATAGCTAGTAATAATGTTTATATTTATTCAATAATAATCTTGATTATATGTGGAAACGAATATAGATAAAAGCTTAAAAAACAAGAATATATTAATTTTTTAGATAACTTTAAAGATAAAATTTTAGCCCATAAAAAAATTATTGTTGAGGATGATAAAAAACTCATGATAACTGTTTTAGATTTTAAAAACTAAAGGTTGATTTATTAATTTAATCTTAATTAAATAGTTGATTATACGTATTTTATCTTATTAAAATATATTTTAGTTAAAATTTCGTTTACAGCTATTTTTCAAGGATAAAACTTTTTTTAACAACTTTTCATTTAAATAATCTTCATTTATATATTTATCATAAATAGCTAATCTTTCTTTTAAAACAAATCCACCTTCCATAGTAAGTCGTTCTAACTCTTCAATTTCAGGCCAAGGTGAATCTGGATTTACATAATCATGACTTATAGGAGAAACTCCTCCCCAATCATCAGCTCCACATAGTAAAAATATTTGATTAGTGTCATGGTTTAAGTTTGGAGGAACTTGAATACTAACATCATCAAACAATAGCTTAGCTACTGAAACCGTCCTAATCATGTCAAAAAGTGATGGTTCTCTTTGTTTTTCCATTGGAATTCCTGGTTTTGATTTAAAATTCTGAATAATTATCTCTTGAATATGCCCATATTTTTCTTGCAACTTTTTAATTTCTAGTAAAGATTCAGCTATTTCTTCTTTTGTTTCTCCAATACCAATTAGTATTCCTGTGGTGTATGGTATTTTCAGCTTTCCAGCATTAGCTATTGTCTTAATTCTTAGTTTTGGATCTTTTCCTGGGCTGTTTTCATGAGCTATTGTTTTGGTGAGTCTTTTTGAAGAGTTTTCAAGCATCATTCCCATGGAAACATTAACTTCTTTTAAAGTTTTCATAGCTTCATAGCTTAAAACACCTGCATTTGTATGGGGAAGAAGATTAGTTTTATTTAAAGTAGTTTCACAAATATCATAAACATATTCAACCATGTTTTCAAAGCCTTTTTCTTTTAAGGCATTTTTTACTATTATTTCTGTGTCAGCTTCCTCACCAAATGTAAATAAAGCTTCTGTACAAGCATATTTTTCAGATTTTTTTAATGAATGGATTACTTCATTTTTATCCTTTAAAATAATTGTTTTAGGATCATTTGGATCTTTTCTAAAAGTACAATATCCACAATAATTTCTGCAAACTTCAGTTAGAGGAATAAAAACATTTTTAGAATAAGTTATTTCATTTTTTTCTTGTTTATCATTAGCTAATGACATTAATTGTATAATATCCTTGTTTTCTGTGTTTAAAAGATCCACTATTTCTTTTTTGTTGATTTTTTTATTTTTCAAACCTAAATTTGATGATATACTCATTTAAACACCTAAAACAGTTAAAGTGAAAAAAATTAAAAAATAGTTCAGATAATTATTTATTTTGAAAAAATTCATGTACAAAAAATAAAAATTTTAAAATTTTAATTACCAAATTAAATATTTAAAAGATGAAAAAATTTATTCAAAAATATTTTTATTAGCTAAGTTAAATATTTAAAAGATGAAAAAATTTATTCAAGAATATTTTTATTAGCTAAGTTAAATATTTAAAAGATGAAAAAATTTATTCAAAAATATTTTTTTAATAAAATTAATTATTTTAATTAAGATAACTTTTTTTTAAATAGATAAAATAATTGTAATGATAAAATTCACTTTAAAGATTAATAAAAAAATATTATTTTTAAATAATTTTCAATTTTTTAATAAATAAAAAATAAAATTGAACAATTTAAATTATGATTATTATTGTTTATTAAAATTATTTTGACTCAGCCTTTTTCATCATCCGAAATGACTGTTTCTATAAATAATGGTCCAGAATCTGATTTATCTTTCCACATTACTACAAATACTCCTGTATGAGTGGAAGTAAAAAGTTTGTATTCAGCAGCCACATTTAATATTTCTAACTCCTTTTTCATACGTTCTATTCCACCAGCATCAGTTTCATTATTTACTGGAACACTTGCTCGGATTTGCTCGTCCATTCTGTTGATAATTGCTGCAGCTTCATCTGAAATTGGTTCTACCTCTTTTCCATCCAGAAATACTATTAAATCATCCAATGTTTGTTTCATATCAGCAATAGCTATGTTTTTTGAAGACATTCCTCTGACTATTAGAATAAATCCACTATCCAAAGCAGGTCTTGATCCTTCAAAAGCTTCTAGAAACCCCATTACTTTTCCTGCAACCTTATGTAGTTTAACCATGGTAAAATCTCTGTTTTTTGTGTAATTGAAAAAAGTCAAAGTAATTTTTATATTACTTTTTAAAGTCAAAATTCTTTTTAATTTATCATTTATAAAAAGGGTAAATTCTATTTCTACTTTTCCATTAAAAAAATTATATTCATTATAATATTCAGTGAATAGATTAAATTTCTTCAAATCTTCCAGTGAATATTTTATACTCATTATAAATATTCAGCAAAAACACTAAATTTCTTCTAATATCCCTGAATATATTGTATTTCATTTAATCTTCATTATAGACATGGTATTTATTTTTTAACATTACTAGTTAAATCATTTTAAATTATCTATTTCTGCTTTTAGTTCACCCATTGTAGCTACTTTTTCTGCAAAAGCATTGTGTCTATGAATACTTTCTTCGTTAACTTGACGCACAGTGACAAAGGTGTCATCAGGAAGATAAGAATAGTTTTGGATGATTTTTTCAACCATGTTTCTAACACAATCTTCTACAAAAGCTGGTTTTTTATGAGCATTAACAACAACAGCATTTTCATCAGGACGTTTTAGAAGTTCACAAACAGGAGAACTCATAGAATCCTCGATTATTTTTATTATATCTTCTCCACGAACATTTTGATTCTCTGGAACTTCGATTAAAACTGTTCCAATTCCTCTTTGGTTGTGAGAAGCAAAAGTAACCGTGTCTAAAACTTTTTGTGTTGTCTCTTCATCTAAAAATTCAAGTAACTTTTGTTTATCTGATTCCATAACAGATTCTTGAGCACAAGGACAAACTGTCATGCCAACTACTTCAGCACCAATACTTTTCCTGATTTTTACTTCATTATTCTCTCTATAACCAATAGCATTAGCTATAATTTTCGTCATTTCTTGAGTTTTATTTTTGGTAACTGGAGAACTTTTCATAAGTATGAAGTCACTTGTCATTCTAACTTCTGCCATTTTAGCATATTTGTGCTTAGACATCATTATATTAACGATTTCTGCACATAATGACTCAACTTCAATAGAACTTGTAGTTACAACTTCTTCAACTACTTCACTAATAGCTTCTGGACTTCTAGACATGTGAATGCCCCTTTGATTACTCGGAAGATCTACAAAGGCATCAAATGTAGGAATCAGAATTATTGGTCTTTTTTGACCTCTTTCAATTTTCAAAAGCTTTTTAACACCTGTAACTCCCACTCGAGTTAATTGGACTGGGACTCTAGGCATATTATCTTGGGTATCTGGGAAACAAACGACCAAATTTTACACCCCATGGGCTTTAAATACTTACTAATAGCTATATAATTTAATTTTTTATATTAAATTTAAATAATATTTAATAATATAAAAATGATTTTTAATAATTTAAATAATATTTAAGATGATAAAAATTATTTTAAAAAAATAAAAATATGTTCTTTTAAAATAATAGATAAAATTTTTTATATTTTTTTTATATTGTTAATTTTTCATGATATTAAATCAAACCCTGATAAAATTTTTTTATATTGTTACTATTTCTTATGATATTAAGACTCATTTAAAAGTATCTAATTTTTAAAAATATCCGATTTAAATTTATTTATTAATAATAATTTAAAATATTAGTTTAAAATCTTTATTTTATAATTCAATTAATTATAATTAATATTTTTAAAAATAAATATATCATAATAGTACTTAATTGAATAAAAATAATATTAAAAAGACTTTTAAAAATTAAAGAAAAACAAAATTTCAAAAACTAAAAAAATAAAATGACTTTTAAAAATTAAAGAAAAACAAAATTTCAAAAACTAAAAAAATCAATGATAAAAATTTTAAAAAAGAAAAACTACAAATTCTTAAACTAAGATAAAAAAAATCCTTTAATATTAGGTGAAATTCTATATAAAAATTCATTAAAAAAAAAGTCAAAGGTTATGAATTAAAAAAACATTGAAATGGAAAAAATGAGTTTCAAATTATAAATAAAGTATAAAAAATTTTTCAATTTAAAAATTATCTAATTTAATAGATAGCTTAGCTAATATCTTAATAATAATTAGCTAATTTCGAGCATATCTATTAAATCAACTTCAGATAATTCTTTCAAATTATTATTTAAGTATATTAAAGCATTATATTCTTCTTCAGCTCTTTTTCCAAGTAGTTGACCATTCAAATCATCTTCAGCTAATACGACTATTTTTTCAGGATTTAAAGATCCTATTTTCCTTTTTATATCATTATGGATATGTTCAACCTTTTTCTCAATTCCTTTCATAGCAGGTTCTGGAATTTTAGGGTTTATCTCTTTTATGTCTTCAATCCTTAGTGGAACACTAGCTACTATAATTCTTTGAACATCCACACCTAGTTTCTTCAAAGACTTCCTAAAATTATTTTTTGTTGTAATAAATAGTGTTTTTGAACTTAATAAAGAAATATCAAACTTATCTTTATTTTTTTCAATTATTTTAAAGTCAGCCATTATAGAATCAATATTTTCCCTTGCACTGAGAAGATAGTTAGTGAATAATTTTGCCTCTTCTTTAGAGAGATTATGAGAAGGTAAACTACTGAATATGAATTCTTCAGCACATATAATGTCTTTAAACAAATTTTCAAAATTTTTAACATTAATTGTTCCATTTTGAGGTTCTTTAAATTGAATTGATTGATTATTTTTTTCACTTGCCTTAATAATCAGATTTTGAGCTTGTTTTGTTCGGATATTTTCCATTAAATCACTTACAAAAAAATTATATAATATTATTATCCATCACTAAATGAAAACCTTATTTACAAATATTATTATCCCCAGTAATGAAAACCTTATTCCATCAGATATTATCATCCATCACTAAATGAAAAATCTTATTTACAAATATTATTATCCATAGCTATAGCTATTGAAAAAACGTCAGGGTTTTTGAAGAAAGTTTCTAAATATATTTTTATATGTCTTAACTGCTCATGAACTTTATTTTTATATTGGTGAGATACTTTTTAAAACAATAATTAATAGTTAAATAGCCTTTTTAAAGCATGTTTGCTGAACCCATATCTTCTTTTACAACATTTAAAACAGTTTGTGTATAGGTTCTCTCAACATCAGGTTCTTTCAGCAATTCTTTAATAAACTTATCCAATTCATCAGTATCCTTGAATTTAGCTATTAAAAAAGCATCATACTCCCCAGTAACATCATAAATACCTAAAACATTATTGTTGAAAGATGTTTTATTTTCCCAGTTTTGAAACTGTCCACCCTTAACTCTAACCCCAATAATAGTTGTAAGATCATATCCTAATTTCCTATGATCCATTATTGGTGCGAATTTTTTTATTGCACCAGTTTTTATCATTTTATCTACACGATTATGAACTGTTCCAACTGAAATGTCCAAATCACGGGAAATTTGGCGGTATGGTGTTCTTGCATCTTCATTAATTATTTCAAGTATTTTCTTGTCTGTTTCATCTAATATTACAATATCTTCTTTCCTTTTTTTATTCATTATTATCCCACTCTAACTTTTTAATCAAACCCTCTTTATTTTATGAACAACATTTAGTTTTTATAATTATAATAATATTCTTTTATTATTAAATAAATTAATCTATTAAATTTCATTAATATTTTATAACTTTACTATATTATTTCATGTATTGAACACATTCACGAAAAATTACTACATTAATTATAAATTATGTATTCGTACTATATAAATACACGATTAAATTGATTAATCATGGAACTTTTATTGAATATTTATTAAAAACTTTTTTAAATTAGTCATGGGAAACTTTATTTCAATGTTCATTGAGGCTAGGAAATGATTATGAGTTCGCGGAACATTGATAAGAATTTGTAAAAAAATTTAAACAAAAATTCATATATAAAAATTTTTTGAACATTTTCTATTTTAGTATATATACTCATTGAACAAAAATAATTGTTTCCCCCACTTGCATTAAAAAAAAAAAATGTTCATTTTAAAAATAAAGGCAGTGTCAAATATGTTACTGATATGAAAATTTTGTTTGTATGCAGTGTTTTTGCTGAATAACATGTTTAAATGAAATCATTGTTTAGTAACATCTCTGCCAAAACTTTTAATTCAT
>Ga0099364_10012744_pt1 | contig 11318 bp, 10 predicted proteins | sample TergutTh196P3_FD_73070 | JGI IMG/M metagenome (GOLD analysis project Ga0099364, IMG submission 73070) | Microcerotermes parvus P3 segment gut microbial communities from Pointe-Noire, Republic of the Congo - Th196 P3 | ecosystem: Host-associated > Arthropoda: Insects > Digestive system > Gut ...
CGGGGGGCGAGGGGCAGTAGGCGGTGAACAGGCGCAAAGACCGCACGCCCGCTCCTGCAATTGTTTAAGCTTAACTTTCTCGTCACGAGACTTTTTAAGTAGCACAAGCGCATTGCGAGAGTGGATTTTTAACTTTCACATACCTACAAATCGTGAGGTGCAAAGTTTCATGTCGAGGGAGTGGGATTAGAAAGGTTTGTGTGGCGGGCTGGCGGTCTTTGCGCCTGTTCACCGCCTACTGCCCCTCGCCCCCCGCTTTGTAACTTGCAAAAAATTTTTGTGCAGAAAGGACATGAGGGAAAACATGAAAAAGCAAGATAAATATTTATACCCTGCGGTTTTTACCTATGAAAAAGGTTATGAAATTGCAGTGACTTTTCCGGACTTACCCGGTTGTGCGACGAGCGGGGCAGATGAATTTGAAGCTTTGGAAATGGCAAGGGACGCGCTCGGCGGCCATTTGTGGTGTCTCGAAAAAGACGGCGATGAAATCCCCACACCTACCCGCTTATGCGATATTAAATTAGACGAAAATGAACAGTCTGCTTTAATAAATGTCTTCATGCCTTCGATAAGGCTCTCACAGCAAAACCGCGCTGTTAACCGCACTGTAACACTGCCCGCATGGCTGAACGCCGCCGCCCTTGAAAAAGGAATAAACTTTTCGCAGGCGTTGCAATCAACGCTAATGAACGAATTAGGGATAGTAAGAACCCAATAAAATAATTGATGTACATTTCATTTGTGCAGAAAGGACAATGGTGAAAATATGGCATACCTACTCGGAATCGACATCGGAACCAGCGGCACTAAGACTGTGCTGTTCAGCGAGGACGGCAAGACCGCCGCGTCCTCCACCCACGAATACCCCCTGTACACCCCGCAAAACGGCTACGCCGAGCAGAACGCCGAAGACTGGTGGAACGCAGTCGTCAACAGTATTCAGGACGTTTTGGCGGATAGCGCGGTCAACCCTGCCGAGATTAAAGGCATCGGGCTGTCGGGGCAGATGCACGGGCTTGTAATGCTTGATGCGGACAACAAAGTTATTCGCAAGAGCATAATTTGGTGCGACCAGCGTACCGCAAACGAGGTGAATGAGCTCAACGAGAAAGTCGGCCACGACAAGCTGATTGAGATTACCGCCAACCCCGCAATCACCGGCTTCACCGCCGCGAAAATCCTCTGGGTCAGGAACAACGAGCCGCAGAATTACGCAAAATGTCGCAAAATTCTGCTCCCGAAAGATTACATACGCTACATGCTAACGGGCGAGTACGCGACCGAAGTCAGCGACGCCTCGGGTATGCAGTTGCTCGATATTCCAAAGCGCGACTGGTCTGAGGAAGTGCTTCAAAAACTTAACATAAGCAGGGAACTGCTCGGCAAAGTTTACGAATCGCCGGAGATTACGGGCGAAATTACCGCGCAAGCCGCCGCGTTGACCGGGCTGAAAGTCGGGACGCCGGTTGTCGGCGGGGCAGGGGACAACGCCGCCGCCGCAGTAGGCACGGGGGTTGTCGAGGACGGCAAGGCGTTCACGACTATCGGTTCATCGGGCGTGGTTTTTGCACACACAAACAATATTTCAATCGACAAAGGCGGCAGGGTTCACACTTTCTGTTGTGCAGTACCCGGCGCGTGGCACGTCATGGGGGTAACTCAAAGCGCGGGCTTGTCACTGAAATGGTTTAGGGATAATCTGTGTTGGGGCGAAATGGAGACCGCTCTGCTAATGGGCGTAGACCCGTATTATCTCACTGATAAAGCGGCGGGAGCTGTGCCGATTGGTGCAAACCGCCTGTTCTACATGCCCTACCTCAACGGCGAACGCACGCCGCACCTTGACCCCAACGCACGCGGCTCGTTCATCGGCTTGTCCACCATGCACAAGAAGCAGGATTTAATCCGCGCGGTCATGGAGGGCGTTTCGTATTCACTGCGGGACTGCGTCGAGGTCATGCGCGAGATGAATATCAACGTCAGCGACATGATGGCGTGCGGCGGCGGCGGCTCGTCACCGCTGTGGCGGCAAATGCTTGCGGATTTGTACAACTGCAACGTGAAAACTACTCATAACACCGAAGGCCCTGCGCTCGGCGTGGCGATACTCGCGGCAGTCGGCGCGGGAATTTACAAGTCAGTACCCGAAGCGTGCGGCGCGATAATCAAAACCAACCGCGAGCAATCGCCCGTGTCGGAAAACGTCGGGAAGTACGAAAAGGCCTATGCGATGTACAGGAAACTTTATCCTGCTATGAAGGGGATTTTTGCGGAGTTGGCGAGTTTGACAGTTGATAGTTGACAACTGCAGGGACGACCGCCCTCGGTCGTCCGAAAAATAGCAAAACCTAATTAAAAACCAGACGATTGCAAAACCCACGGACGCGCAATGCGCGCCCCTACATGTGGCGATTTGATTTTATATTTCATCTACATATTGTAGGGGCGGGCATTGCCCGTCCGCAAAACAGCAGGCCTTGCAATCGGCTGTAATTAAAACAAAAAGGAGAAAAAACCATGAAACTTTTCATCGACACCGCTAACGTAGCGGAAATCCGCAGGGCAGCCGACATGGGCGTGATTTGCGGAGTTACCACAAACCCCTCGCTTATCGCCAAGGAAGGCCGCGATTTTGTCGAGGTTGTCAAGGAAATCGCAAGCATCGTAGACGGCCCGATTTCTGCGGAAGTCATCTCGCTTGAAGCCGACAAAATGGTGAAAGAGGCGCAGGAATTCATCGCAAAAATGCCCGAATTCGAGGACAACATTGTCGTGAAACTGCCATTTTGCGAAGAAGGCTTAAAAGCCTGCAAAATGTTGACAGACCTCGGCATTGACACCAACGTGACACTGATTTTCTCGGCGGCACAAGCGATTCTCGCGGCAAATGCAGGCGCGACTTTTGTAAGCCCATTTCTTGGACGGCTTGACGACATCGGCACCGACGGCATTGCGTTAATTGAAGAAATCGTCGAAATCTTCAACGAGCAATTAATTGACACCGAAGTCATTGCCGCGTCAATCCGCAACCCCATTCACGTGACAACTTGCGCGCGAATCGGCTGCGACATCGCGACAGTGCCGTATGGCGTAATCATGCAAATGCTAAATCACCCGCTGACAACTTCCGGAATCGAGAAATTCTTGAAGGACTGGGATGGTTTTGAGAAGAAGTAAAACGTAAAAAAGGCTTTAGGGCGGCTTTGAAAGCCGCCCTAATTTGAGGTGATTATGATTAAACAAATTAACAATTGCAAGCACGAATTTGACAAGTTACTTGCGGAAAATTCCCCCGACACCGATTGGGAAAAAGAAGCCGAAAAGTTACTTGAACGTATCAAGTTTTTTCAGCACGAAAGAATCGTGCATTTAATTGTCACGATGACTATGAGCTTGCTGACAGTAATTTTCGTCTGCGTGTTGAATTTCGTAGGCGAGACGGTGCTAATCCCGTTCGTACTGCTGTTCGCGCTGTGTCTGGCACTAACCGCGGCCTACCTCGTGCATTACTATAGGCTCGAAAATGGCGTGCAGGAGTTGTATGGTTATTACGAAAAGTTTGTGGGAAAATTTACTTGACATTCGTCGAATTATATCGTATAATGTAAAAAAGACGTTTATAGGAGGGCGAAAAAATGAGTGTAAAAATTAGTGATGAGGAGTTTGCGAAACTTCTAAAAGAAAAAGCAGATGCCGGAGACCCCGAGTTTCAATTTCAAGTTGCGCGGAGTTACGATATGGGGAAAAGCATAGGAACAAATTATGTTGAAATGGTAAAATGGTTAAAACTCGCCGTCGCGCAGAAGCATGCCGGAGCATTGAATAACTTAGGGACAGCTTATTATCACGGCGAAGGCGTTGAAAAAGATTTGAATGAAGCTGTTAGATTATATAAGTTATCAGCCGGACAAGGCAATGCAATTGCTCAGTATAATTTAGCTACTTGCTATGAATTCGGAGAAGGAGTTTCCTTTAATCTTGAAGAAGCGTTACGACTTTACAAACTTTCGGCAGAGCAAGGTTACTGGCGTGCTTTTGATAATCTCGGCAGAATATATTTTACCGGAGTTGATGTTGAACAGGACTTAGAAAAGGCAAAAGAATATTATGAAAAGGCAGAATTAAATTTTGATTATTGGGAAGACTCTGCCGATGAAATAGAAAGAGAGCGCATCCGAGATAAAATATCCGTAATAAACGAAATGCTCGGAAAGGAAAAAACGGCGCGAAAAGCAAAAAGAAACGAAGTTTTTATCAGCTATTCTCATAAAGACAGCCAATTCCGAGATGAAATAGAACCGTTCTTAAAGATGCTCGAAAGTACCACCGAAATAAAATGGTGGGACGACACAAAAATAAATAGCGGCGAGGAATGGTTAAGCGAAATTAAAAAAGCACTCGCAAGGGCGAAAGTAGCAGTGATTTTAGGCTCTGTTAACTTTTTTACATCTGATTTTATCAACAAAGAAGAACTCCCGAAAATACTTGAAGCGGCATCAAATGATGGCGCAACTATACTTTGGATTCCCGTCAGCCCGTTCCCTTATGAAGACACTGTTCTAAAACATTATCAAGCATTAACGAGCCCGGAAACTCCGCTTTTAAGCCTAATAGATAATGAACGATATAAAATATATAACAAATTATATAAGGACATAAAAAATAGTTTTAGGGTGCTTGAAAAGGTGTAAAATTTACCGATTCATCGCCCCAACCACCGCCTCATAAATCGCTCCGTGGTCGAGATAGGTGTAGTGAAACCTGCTTAATTCGTAGCCGTCTTCGTCGAAAATCGGCCGCGTGCCGTAGAGCCAAGGGGCGTGAAAAGTTGACAATAGAAACACCTCGTCGTTGTACACAAAACGCGAAGTTAGACAAGTAATCCCGTCAAATTCCACCCACTCGCCGTTTATGAACTCGTAAACATAATCCAACGCGCCGGTTTTTACCGACTTTGCGCCCTCAAAAAAGTAGAGATTTTCCTCGGAATCGCGCGAAAGTCCGCAACGATTTTGCAGTATAAAACCCTCCGGATAAGCGGGCAGGGGCGGGTAAATATACGCGGGTTGCTCGATTATTTTCACGAACATCGGCAGGTTCAAAAACGCATATTGTGCAATCAAAAACATGTCATGCGCGCTCGAAAAATTCCCCGTTTCGTGCAAGCCGTGCGGGTTTGTGAAGTGTGTGTTTTCAAGACCGAGCTCGGCGGCTTTTGCGTTCATCATGTCCACAAAAGTCGCGATACTGCCGCCGCCGACGTTGTACGCCAACACGTTTGAAATCTCACAGCAAGACGCCACCAAAAGCGCGTTCAAGCAGTCAAGGTAGGTGAAATTATCCTGCCCCGCCTCAACGCCAAGCCGCGCAATGCCCTCCTTATTAGGGTTGCCGGTGTGAAATTCGTCAAAGCAAACCTCGGGAATTTCCACAATTTCATAAAGATTTTCGACGTTTTCAAGTGTCACAATCGCAGTCATCATTTTCAAGGTAGAAGCGGGCGGGAGCCGCTCATTTTCGTTCAATGCGTAGACGGGATAATCGGCGGTAATGTTATATAAATAGACACTTCTGCTGTGCAAATTTTCCGCCGAAAACTCCGAAAATAAATCAAAAGGTTCGCTAAACTTGACACTTTCTGCAAGCGATTCCTCCTCAAAAGGAACATCTTCCTCATTAAATTCATCAAAAGTTTCAGGTACAATTTTGTCAAGTTCATCACCACTTGACAATTCATTTTCCTGCCCCTCAAGCACAGGCGGCGTGACATTTTCGACGTTTTCACAGGCGGAAAAAGTAACTGCAAAAACAAGCAAAAGTGACACTAAAATAACACCAAATTTTTTCATTAATTATCTCCCTTAATAATTTTCTGCCGATACTCAAAAGCGGCGCGTTCTAATTTATTGTCGCCGAATTTATAGTAAATTTTGTCTTTAATTTCGTCGGGCAAATACTGCTGTGCGACGTAATGATTCGGGAAATCGTGCGGGTAAAGATAGTGCTGACCTTGTATGGGATTGCCCTCGCCGTCGTGATGTTTGTTCTGCAAGTGCCGCGGAAAGTCGCCCGTCAAGCCGCTTTGCACGTCGCTAAGTGCCTTATCAATTGCCAAGTATGCACTGTTGGATTTCGGGGAAGTGCAAAGCAGTACAACCGCTTCGGCAAGCGGAATCCGAGCTTCCGGTAGCCCCAACTGCAACGCGCTGTCAATGCAGGATTTCACGATTACAACTGCGTTCGGGAACGCCAAGCCTACGTCCTCGCTCGCCGTGACCAAAATCCGCCTGCACGCCGACGGCAAGTCCCCGGCGGCAAGCAACCGCGCAAGATAATGCAACGCCGCGTTCTCGTCCGAGCCGCGAATCGACTTTTGCAGTGCCGAAAGCAAATCATAATGCGCGTCACCCTCGCGGTCGTATTTGACCGCGCTTTTTTGGGTCAATTCGCGTGCCGATTCGGGCGCAACTTCGCCGTCAATCGCGGTAATCGCGCAAAGCTCAACGGCGTTCAACGCCTTTCGCACATCGCCCCCGCAACCCTGTGCAATTATTTTCACGACCTCATCTGAAACACCACTTAACCCCGACAACTCAAAACCGCGCCTAATCGCGGGGGTAATTTCATCGGGCATAAGAGCTTTAAATTCAAACACCGTCAACCGCGACAAAATCGCGCCGTAAACGTAGAAATACGGGTTCTCGGTAGTCGATGCAATCAGCGTAATATCGCCGTTTTCGATATGCTCCAACAGGCTCTGCTGCTGCTTTTTGTTGAGGTACTGAATCTCGTCAAGGTACAGCAAAATCCCCCCTTGACTTACGAGGGTTCCGGTCTCGGCGATAATCGCCTTTATGTCGGCAGTGGACGCGGAGGTGCCGTTGAGTTTGTGGAGCCGCATGTTGGTTTTGTCGGCGATAATATTCGCAACCGTAGTCTTCCCCACACCCGACGGCCCGTAGAAAAGCATGTTGGGAATCTGCGCCGAAATTATTGCAGTTTCGATAATTTTCCGCAGTGGTTTATTGGGCAGTAACAAGTGACATTGTCCGCAAACTTCATCAAGATTACGAGGTCGAATCCGTTCCGCAAGAGGCATATTAACTTAACCCCCGCATCATTTTTTCTGCACCAACCACAAACCCATCACGGTTAAATTTTTTCAGCAGATTTTTAATTTTCAAGTGCGGGTCGATTACGCGACTTGTGGAAATATCGTGATTCATCGCCATTATAAGATATGCAATATATTTGGAAATATCAACATCGCAGTACCATTTGCGGTCTAATAATTCGGGCGGGCGATATGTCAAGTTTGTGCCGAAAACGTAGTCGATTATGCCGTCGTTATAGGCTTTGTCAAAGCCTTCTAAGCCGTTCGTGAAAATAGTGTAAGTAGCGTAAACTAAAATCCGAGCGGCGTTGCGTTTTTTGAGTTCGTATGCAACTTCAAGCATTGACTCGCCGGACGAAACAATGTCGTCGGAAATGAAAACGTCCTTACCCTCGACCGAGTTCCCGAGGTACTCATGCGCGACAATCGGGTTGCGCCCGCTCACAATCCGCGAGTAATCCCTGCGCTTATAAAACATGCCGAGGTCAACTCCTAAAACCGATGCGAAGTACATGTTACGGTGAAGTGCGCCTTCGTCAGGGCTTACCATCATGAAGCTGTTTTGGTTGAGTTTCAAGTCGGTCACATGGCGGGTGAGTGCCTTCAAAACTTGATAAGACGGTATAATATTATCGAATCCCATAAGCGGCACGGCGTTGCAAACCCGCGAATCATGTGCATCAAAAGTAATGACATTTTCCACGCCCATAGCTTCAAGTTCTTGCAGTGCCACAGCGCAATCGAGCGACTCGCGGTAGTTTCTGCGGTGCTGTCTGCCGCCGTAAAGCGCGGGCATTATCACGTTAATGCGGTGAGCTTTTCCGCCCGCCGCTTGTATAATACGCTTGAGGTTTTGGAAGTGGTCGTCGGGCGACATATTATTCTGCCGCCCGAACAATTCATAGGTACAAGAATGATTGCCGACGTCCACAACAATATAGACATCATCGCCCCTAATCGAGTTGCGAATAATCCCTTTAGCATCGCCCGAAGCAAAGCGCGGGCACTCGTTTTTGATTAGGAACGAGTCGGTTTTATAACCGCTGTTATTCCACCACTCGACAAGGTAATTATTAATTTTCCGCCCAAGTTCACTCGCGCCCTCAAGCGCGATAATAGAGAGCGGCGCAACCTGCTTTTTCTTATTAAAGACAATTTCACTTGCTTTTGCAGTCATATTTATTCACCATTGTCCTTCCCGCACAAAAGTGCATTTTAGAGTTTCGTTCTCCCTCGCAGGGATTGTTCCCCCTCGCAGGGATTGTTTGCCCCGATTTGCACCGGTTCTTTCAAACTTTTACCTCCAAGTTTATTATACGTTTTGTTAATTTCTCAAAAACTCATCTATCTTTTCACGGAGAAAATCCAAAGCGAAAGGGAAAACATAATATTCGTAATGCCCTGTATGCTCGTCAATTCCGTTTAATTCCGCACGTTCTTCATATGCTTTCAAGACAATCATTAAATCATCTTCAGTCATATTATTTTCGCGATATGCTTCAACAGGGGCGAGATAAAACCAAAGTAAGGAATAGAATTTATCACCTTTAACGATTGTCGTATCTCGCGCAAAAGCCCTGACAATTCTTTCTTTATCCATACTGACGAGGGCTTCTATTTGTTCGTCTGTGTATTCAATAGGTGGAACAGGACTAAACCCTTCGGGGTAATATGTTTTTTCATCTTCTATAATATCTCTAATTTGTTCTGCGGAAAGGTTATAATCACGCGAAAAAGTGTACATGTTCGGCGATTCATCTAAATCCACCCCGACAAAAATATGTGCTTCATTTACGATAAATCCCATAATTGCATGATTATCGCCAAATACAAACTTCACGCCGGGTAATCCGTGTATTACAACTATATTATAACCCCCTCGCCAAACATCTAATTCTTCTTCACTAATTAATCTTACAGAGCCGGGTAAGCGATAAAATTCGTCTATAAATTCCCAAAGAAAGAAAGTGGTTTTATAAAGTTGCCAACCGGGATTTAATAAAAATATTTCACCTTGCTCTAAATTAATATTAAAACTTTTAAGGATACTTTCTTTCATTTCTTCAACTGTAATTTCCCCAAAAATTAAATTTGTGCTTGGCGGCGTCGGTTCTTTGATTTCTATTTGAGGTTGGTTTGCGGGCGGCGCAGTTATTTCAACCACCACCTCATCAACCCCAACAACACCGTCATCGCCCTCGGTGGACGATGCTACTGTGTTGTTGTTGTCGTTGCCGCATGATGTTAGTAGCATTGCCGTAATCAGCAAAACCGCGATTTTTCTCATAAAGCACACCTTTATAATGCAGAATGCAGAAATAAGAATGCAGAAATAATATAATTTTTAAGAAGTTTTCCGACGAAAACGCACATCGTAATTTCATTTATTTCTGCATTTTGCATTCTGCATTATTATTTAATAAAGCGGATATTTCTCACACAACTCCGTCACCATACCGCGGACTTTATCCGCATTCGCCTCAAAGTCTTTTGCGGTGAGGTATATGCACTCGGCTATAATTTCCATGTCGCTTTCGAGCAGACCGCGAGTAGTCACGGCGGGGACGCCGATTCGCAGGCCGCTGGTTACGAAAGGCGACTGCGGGTCGTTCGGGATTGTGTTTTTGTTGGTGGTGATGTAAACCTCATCGAGTTGCTTCTCGAAGACTTTCCCGGTAACGCCGAACGGCTGTAAATCCACCAACATCAAATGAGTATCAGTGCCGCCCGAAATTAGATTAAACCCGCGTTCAAGCAACGCCGCCGCCAACGCCTTTGCGTTTTTCCGAACCTGAATTGCGTACTGCTTGAACTCCGGCTTTAACGCCTCGGCAAAGCAGACGGCCTTCGCCGCGATAACGTGCATTAACGGGCCGCCTTGTGTCCCCGGAAAAATCGCGCGGTCCAATTTTTTTGCAATTTCCTCGTCGTTACTAAGCAGCAGCCCGCCCCTCGGCCCTCTCAAAGTCTTGTGGGTCGTCGAGGAGGTCACATCGGCGTACGGCACAGGCGAATTATGCTCCCCCGCCGCCACAAGCCCTGCAATATGCGCCATATCCACGAACAAATAAGCCCCAACGCTCTTTGCAATCTCGGCGAACCTTTTGAAGTCGATTTCGCGCGGGTAGACCGTCGCCCCTGCGACAATCATTTTGGGTTTAACTTCACGAGCTTGGCGTTCAATCGCGTCATAGTCGAAAGTCTGGGTCGTCTCGTCTAATTTATAAGGCACGAAGTTAAAGTATTTGCCGGAAATGTTTACAGGCAAGCCGTGTGTCAAGTGCCCGCCTTGGTCAAGGCTCATGCCCATCACGGTATCGCCGTGGTTCAAAAGCGCGAAATAAACCGCCATGTTGGCTTGCGAACCCGAGTGTGCTTGCACGTTGGCGTATTTTGCACCGAAAAGCTTTTTCGCCCGCTCAATCGCGATATTTTCCACCACGTCCACACACTCACAGCCGCCATAATACCGCTTTGCAGGGTAGCCCTCGGCGTACTTGTTGGTGAGAACACTGCCCATTGCCGCCATAACGGCAGGTGAGACAATATTCTCACTCGCAATAAGCTCCAAATTCCTGCGCTGACGGGCAAGCTCGGAGCCCATAGCCGCACCGAGTTCCTCGTCATAACCCGCAACAAAACCGATTGAATCCATTAAATCTTTATACATGTTGTGCCTCCTTGTATTAATTCTACCTTAATTATACCATTTCTCAGCGATAAATTCAACTGTTTTTGGGGGGATAATAGTTTTTGTGCAATGTATCATAAATGTTTGCGCTGTTGTTGAAAATTTTTGATGTAGGGAACGGTTCTTAACCGTTCCGCAAATTTCCGCAAACATATAAAACGGAACGGTTACGAACCGTTCCGCAAAGCCCGCCGAAACACATAACCGTTTCACCCACAAAACCGCATAAACATACGGAACGGTTACGAACCGTTCCCTGCATTAAAATGCCAATAAAATTTACGAACGGCGGGAAATACCGCGCTTGCAAAAATTTACGGGCGAACGGAGTTCGCCCCTACGTGGTGCAAAAATTTTCATGTCGTTAATAATTATCAATGTTGTAGGGGCGAACTTCGTTCGCCCGTGGGGTTTACGGCGTTTCCGTGGGATTTACGGACGCGCACTGCGCGCCCCTACAGCCCCACACACCGCAAAAATGCGGTTGCTTTTAGCAACCGCATCTATTCA
>Ga0099364_10012745_pt1 | contig 11317 bp, 12 predicted proteins | sample TergutTh196P3_FD_73070 | JGI IMG/M metagenome (GOLD analysis project Ga0099364, IMG submission 73070) | Microcerotermes parvus P3 segment gut microbial communities from Pointe-Noire, Republic of the Congo - Th196 P3 | ecosystem: Host-associated > Arthropoda: Insects > Digestive system > Gut ...
CTCCATTCTCGGTTTTCCTTGTTTATGAAAAAATCCTGCACTCCAGCTTCTGGCGTTATACCAATATTCTTTAGTACAAGGTCACCAGATTCTATTTCCTTTTCAAATGTTTTGCATCCAGATTCATAGAGAGTCACATCCGCCTCAAATGCAACCACTTTATGCCCAAGTTTTAAGTAGAAGTCCGTACTTTGACCAATATGAAACCCTATGTCAAATACTACCATTTAATAACCACCTTTGAGAAACAATAAAAAGCTGTGATTGCCATTTTGATGCCTAGGATATGCAAAACAGGAAGCAAATAGCTACCTCACAAATACCGAGCTAGGGCATCTCGCCATTCCGGTAACCTCGCAAAGCCTGCATAGTCCAAACTCGCTTTAGACAATCTCGAATTTTTAGGACGCTGCGCTTTTGTTGGGTATTGCTCTGTCGGGATAGGATGAATTCTACAGGAACTACCGCTAACGATTATTATTTCTTGCGCAAACTCTGCCCAGGAGCAAAAGCCTTCATTTGTCGCATGATAAACTCCATATTTGCCAGATAGAACCATATCGCATAATAAAACTGCAAGGTCAACGGTAAATGTTGGGCTACCTATTTGATCATTCACTACGTTTATATCGTCTCGATCTTGTGATAAGCGGAGCATTGTTTTAACAAAGTTATTCCCGTTTTCGCCGAACACCCATGATGTTCTTACAATATAGCATCTTTCTAAATGGCTTTGTAATGCAACTTCACCTGCTAATTTGCTTTTACCATATACTTGTAATGGTTGTTTCGGTGCATCAGTTTCGTAAGGTAATGAGCCATCTCCATCGAAGACATAATCTGTACTTATGTATATCATTTCCGAATTTATTTCTTTACAAATTTTCGCAATATTATCAGTCCCATCTCTATTTACCTTCATGCACAATATATTATCATCTTCAGCTGCATCTACCGCTGTATATGCGGCACAATGTATCACTGAACTAGGCATTAGTTCCTTTAGAGACTTTTCAACATCATCGATGTTTGTGATATCGAAGTCTATTGAATCGACACCTTTATACTTTAGACCTCTGAGAGTAAGCTCCTTTGCTAAATCAGTACCTAATTGTCCTTTTGCGCCAGTTACTAGAATCATCTTTACAATTTCGCTCCATACATTTTTTCATAATAGCTTTTATAATCTCCTGCGAGGATGTTTTCCCACCATGTTCGATTATTTAAATACCATTGAATAGTCAGTTTTATTCCATCATCGAAACTGATTGAAGGAAACCAGCCGAGTTCATTTGAGATTTTTGTGGGATCTATCGCATACCGCATATCATGACCAGGCCTATCCGTTACGAAGCGGATTAGACTTTCAGGTTTATTAAGTTCACGTAGTATAGTTTTGACAACTTCCAAGTTAGTACGTTCGTTTTTTCCACCTACATTATATACTTCACCAGATTTTCCATTATGTATAATGAGATCGATGGCTACGCAATGATCTTTTACATAGAGCCAGTCTCGTATGTTTTCTCCTGTTCCATATACTGGTAAATCTTTGTCAGATAATGCATTGGTAATCATCAAAGGTATGAGCTTTTCAGGAAAATGATAAGGTCCATAATTATTTGAGCATCTTGATATTGTTATCTGCATTCTATATGTACGCGCATACGCAAGGCAAAGAAGATCAGCTGATGCTTTTGAAGCTGAGTATGGACTTGAAGCATGGATGGGTGTGTTTTCAGTAAAAAACAAGTCTGGTCTATCTAGAGGTAAATCACCATAAACCTCGTCTGTTGAAACTTGATGGAACCGTTCTGTTTCGTACTCTCGGCAAGCATCAAGGAGTACGCCTGTGCCAATTATATTTGTTTGAAGAAAAATCCCTGGGTCTGTAATTGATCTATCAACATGACTCTCAGCGGCAAAGTTTATAACTATATTTGGAGAATGATTCTCGAATAAGTCAAATACTAGTTCTCTATCAGCGATATCACCTTTTACAAATGCAAAATGCGGATTTTTCATTGCTTCTGACAACGTTTCCATATTACCTGCATATGTTAGTGCATCGAAGCAAATAATGTTATACAATGGGTACTTATTTAAAATATAATAAATGAAGTTGCTGCCGATAAACCCAGCACCGCCAGTGACTAAAATTGTCATAGTGTTAAATCCTTTAATAGTGGAGCGTTTTTATCCTTATCGGACAATATAGGCATTTCAAATTCCCAGTCTATACCAATATCAGGATCAGACCACAATACAGCTCCATCATTCTCAGGGCTGTAATAATTGTCCGCTTTGTAAACAATTTCGGTATTATTTAATAGTGTTATATATGCATGACCGTACCCACGTGGGATGAATAATTGCTTTTTATTATCAGCAGTTAGTTCGACACATATCCATTGTTTATATGTATCACTTGATGGACGTAAGTCTACGACATAATCTTTTATTGCACCATTAATGCAACGTACTAACTTAGCTTGTTCCATGGGTGGATATTGAAAATGGATACCTCTAAGTGTTCCTATGTTGGTAGAAAAAGCATGGTTGTCTTGAACAAACTCACACTTAATTTCCGGTGTTTTAAGTTTGTTATATGATTCCATGAACCATCCTCGTGCATCATTAAAAACTTGAGGCTCTATTATGTAAACACCTTGAAGTTTTGTTTTTGAAACATTCATAATATTTCACCTCGTAATACTTTATTTAAGTAATCTCCATATGGTGATTTTCCATAATCGATAATTAGTCTTTGTAATTGCTCGTCATTGATAAACCCCATACGGTATGCGACTTCTTCAATTGCAGATATTTTTATACCTTGTCTTTTTTCAATTGCCATAATAAAATTCGACGTATCCATTAAGCTTTCAAAGGTGCCTGTGTCCATCCATGCAAAACCGCGACCAAGTATGCTAACTTCTAAATCACCAGATAAAAGGTATATATTATTTAAATCTGTGATTTCTAATTCACCTCGTGCGCTTGGTTTTAGGCTCTTTGCATATTCGATACAACGATTATCATAAAAGTATAGTCCGGTTACTGCGTAATTGGATTTCGGTTCTGTGGGTTTCTCGATAATGGAAATGGCTTTTCGGTTGGTATCAAATTCTACTACACCGAAACGTTCGGGATCATCTACATAATAGCCAAAAACAGTTGCTCCGCTTTTTTTTGCAGCAGCATTTTGCAAAATGCTCGAAAAACCGTTACCGTAAAACATATTGTCGCCTAATATCATCGCGCAATTATCATCTCCAATGAAGTCTTCACCTATTATAAATGCTTGAGCTAAACCATCGGGTGAAGGTTGTTCTTTGTACGATATCTTTATCCCCAATCGACTTCCATCACCTAGTAGACGCTCAAAGTTCGGCAAATCGGTCGGTGTTGAGATGATTAGTATATCACGAATATCCGCAAGCATGAGCGTCGATAATGGGTAAAATATCATTGGCTTGTCGTAAACTGCAAGCAATTGCTTGCTTGTTACATGCGTGAGTGGGTACAGTCGAGTACCTGCTCCACCAGCTAGAATTATTCCTTTAATACTGATCATCTCCTTTGTTATGAGTCATCGCACAATAATAAGCAATCAATCTCCTACTAGCTCGAAATGCACGGATGTTGTCACTATTACTACTGAAGTTGGGTTTGTACTCTGTTAGCTTTTTGGCTATTGCTTGGTCAGAATAAGTCGGAAACATATATCGTTTCAAATACTGAATGGAAGCTAGTGCTTCAAGCCACATATCCTTATTATAGACATTCCCATGTTTTTTGGTTTCATCCCGTATTGCACCAATATTACTTGCAACCTGTTGAGAAAAAACAACTTCTCTTGTCGATACCTTACATTCTTTCTTCATGTCATAGCTCAACAGTGCCGAGAAAGGTCCGCGCTGATCCCACACAAAGGTATAGTCACCACAGGAAATCCCCTTTTCGTACATCAAAAAACGGTTTTTACATTTAGACCCTGTGTTCAAATTGGCTGAAATCAGGAGTTCTATCCAAAACTTCCTCAAATAGTACATGCAATAATTGAGATTGCATATGTGTTCTCATTTTATCCTCCCGTAAAATTTAAGAATAAAATGTTGGTTGGAATTAATGTATACTCATTCGAATGTAATTAAGTAGGCTTATCCTTCATAGCTGTACCTAGCACCGTCATCATTAGGTGGTCGAACATCATGTGTATGTCTTCTGTTATCTGCATACTGTCTACAGGTGCATGGAGTGATATGTTTGATAGTGGCTTCAGCTTCCCGCCGCCATATCCGGTAAAGCCTATCACTTTGTTGCCATGGGACTTGGCGTACTCAACTGCGTTAATCACATTCGGGGAGTTTCCGCTCCCTGAAATCGCTACAACTAAATCCCCAGGGGATAGCCGTCCGTTTAGTTGAAAGCGGAATATCTCTTCATAACCAATATCATTTGCAATCGCCATAACGGTTGGTACATTGTCGTTGAGGCAGATGAATCTGAACTTTTTCACTGTGTACTCCGATATGCCTTTGTTGAAGTCATTAGCTATGTGTGACGCTGTCGCTGCGCTGCCGCCGTTCCCAAATATGTATATGTTCTTTTCCTGCTCGAATGTTTGAACCAAGAGGTTCATTGCATCGTTGATTGCGTCTATGTCAAGTGCTTGTATAACTTCGATTTCTTTTTGGAGATACGCTTTTATGCTGTCTCTATAATCCATTTTTTCCTCATCAATGATATGCGCAACTGCTTGGAGTATGTCGTCGCATACCATGTCCGGCTCTACTGCGAATGCAGCGTCATTTCCCGCTTCTCCTGTTCTAAGTAGTATCGATCTCATCCCTGCGTTCTTAGCGGTCTGTATATCCCTTGTGGTGTCTCCAATCATCCAAGAAGCAGCTAAATCTATGTTCATGCTATCGGCAGCGTCATTTATCATTCGAATTCCTGGTTTTCTGCACTCGCAGGGTATCTTATATGCCGGGTTTTCTTCCGGATATCCTTTGTCGGGATGGTGCGGGCAGAAGAAAAGTGCGTCTATATATGCGCCTTCATCGCCCAGCAGTGTCTTCATTTTGCGGTGTATCTCGTCCACGGTTCCGATATCGCACATACCGCGCGCTACAACAGATTGGTTTGTTGCTACAACAGTCAAGTAACCGGAAGTATTGATTTTTTTAATGGCTTGCGCTGCCATCGGCAGAAGTTCAATGCTCTCCGGGTCGGATATAAAACCATTGTATGTATTTATTGTACCATCTCTGTCAAGAAAAATACAGCTTTGTTTCTTATTTAAGTTCCTTGCTGCTACTACACCCTTTTCCAGGTCTTTCGCAACGCTTAGGATTCTATCCGGAGTACCGGCATCTTTTATGTATTCAGTCGACACATAACCATAGACACCGCCTTGCGCTGCTTTTGGAAATAGGTAATCTTTTTCGAGATCCACGCGCTGCCCTTTCTGGATTTCAATGCACACCTCAGGGGAGAGTATGTAGAAGCCGGCGTTTACCATGTTGTCGCACCATGTATCTCTTGTCGCTGCCTTGGATACGTAGCCGTTGACTTTTCCGTTATTGTCAAGAATCAATAAGTCTGAATCGTATGGGTGGGAATTTGGATGTGCAAATAGAGTAGCCAGCGCGTTTCTTTCCCTATGATATTTGACCATTCTAGCTATATCTATGTCGAAAATGCAATCCCCATATGCCAGGATGAATGCCTCATCATCGACAAATGCACTAAGATATGCTAATGCTCCTGCTGTCCCTAGTGGTGTTTCTTCTTCAAAGTATTGCAGTATTACGCCTAGCTCATCTCCATCGCCGAGTGCTTCGCGGATTTTATCACCAAGATGTCCGATGACAATGCAAATGTCTCTTATTCCGTTTCTTTCCAGGCATTCGATTTGCCATTGCAAAATCGGCTTCCCATTTACTTTCGCTAAGGGTTTTGGTATCTCATCGTTGGTAACCGCTAGAAGTCGCGTCCCCTTCCCACCGGCCATTATAACTGCCCGCATAATTCCTCAACTGTCCTCGTTACCGCTTCATCGGAAGTGTATCTTGCACTCCAGCCTGCATTATGGATTTTTGTCAGATCATACGCAAACACCGGCACATCCCCAGGCCAGCCGACTCTGCCGCCGGTGTACTTGTAGCGGACGTTCTGCAAGCCCATAACTTCGCAGATGATGTCTGCAATCTGCGTTACATTGGTCTGGGTTTCACCACCAACATTATACACTATCATACCGGAAGGTGCATCCATAAACTGCATAATTGCTTCAATTAAGTCACCCACATATAGATAGGGCTTTGTCTGCTGTCCATCTCCGAGTATTTCCAATCGTTTTGGGTCGTTTTTCAGCTTCCTGATAAAGTCATATATCACTCCATGGGTTAGACGTGGTCCCACTACATTGGGGAACCGGAATACGAGTGCTGAGATATCATGCAATGCGCAGTTAACAGAGATAAGAGCTTCACTGCCTAGTTTTGCCGCACCGTAATAAGAAGTCGGGTTTAGAGGCCCGGTATCTTCAGCCATCGACTCGCCGTCTTTTTCTCCATAAACAGCTGATGTTGAGGGGAAAAACAGCTTTTTCACGCCATGCATACGCATACATTCAAGGAGATTGAATGTAGTCATGTATGTGTTTTTCAGATCCACATTTGGGTCTCGCCCACCTGCTTGAATATCGGAGTTCGCTGCAAGATGGAATACGTAGTCTATTGCATTGTCATCAAATATCCTTCGTATCCCATGCATATCGCTAATATCTAGATTATGCATGGTGAAAAGGGGATGAAATTCGAGATGTTCTATGTTTTCTTTAGATCCAAGGAGATAGTTGTCTACTCCTATCACTGAGTGCCCAGCGCCAAGCAGCGCATCGACAAGATGGCTACCAATAAAGCCCGCTGCGCCTGCAACTAAAGTGTTCATACCTGCTCTATCGCTTTCTGTTGTCCCATTATTTATCTCCAATATATATAACAGAAGTGCCATCATAATCAAACGCAAATGGCAGTTGCCTGAGTCCGAGGGATGCGCTCAGAAATGCTTGCTTTTCTTTTTGGCAATAGAAGAGAAAGAATCCGCCTCCGCCTGCTCCGAGAATTTTGCCGCCAATGGCTCCGGCACTAATCGCTCTGTCATAGAGTTCGTCAATCTCAGGACTGCTTATCCCTGATGCAAGCTCCTTTTTAAGCAGCCAGCTCTCGTGGAGTATGCCACCGAAAGAACTCAAATCCCCTGCAATCAATGATTCTTTCATTGTCTCCGCTAATGCACACATACGAACGAGGTTGTCTGTCTTGGCTTTTTCGCTCATATTGTTGTTTTGCTCCCTTAGAATATCGTTGGACGAGCGCGCGGTGCCGAGATAATACATCCCGAGGTTGTCTATCAGTTCCTTTTGGACCTCTTTTTTCAACAGTAACGGTTCATATGTTACCGCTCCGTTCGGGTGAAATCGGATGAAGTTGAGTCCCCCAAGAGCAGCAGCGTATTGGTCTTGTTTGCCAATAGGATTTCCCAACTTATCTATTTCAACAATACAAGCTTGGTTAGCCAATTCAGGTTTTGACACGAATTTCCCAAGGTAGCTATATAGGGTATGGAGAAGCCCCACAGTAAATGTGCTAGAGGAGCCAAGCCCTGTTCCGGCTGGAATGTCAGCTGTACAGGTGATTTCAACGCCTTCGATTTGCAACTCATTGAGGACTTGATGGAATATTGTGTGCTTAATCTGGTGCAGTTCATCGACTATTTCTGTTTCAGAATACTTCAAGACAGTTTTCCGTGGGTCAAAGTATGGGTGTATCGCTATGTACATGTATTTATTGATGGACGTACTGAGTACGCATCCTCCATACTGCTCATAGAACGATGCCAAATCGCTTCCGCCTCCGCAGAAACTGACACGAAAAGGAGTTTTCGTTATAATCATAGTGGTGGTTGTTCTCCATCAGAACGCAATTCTTTTTAGCGCAGCGGAAAAGCCGTTGAGTTCGAGGTATATGGCTGCGTAAAACAAAGATTCGCTAGATACAGCTTTTGCTGCGCTCTTGACAATGACTGCTGCCATGCGCCGCATCCTGTGCCTTTTCCAGTACATCCTTCTGTTCAATGTGTTTTCCAAACACTTCGCATCGTATATCATTAACGCTTGGTTGCTCGCTGATATGATATTGTAATACGAGTTAAGGTTTTTTTCAACACTTTTATGTGATAATATACTTTCTCTACAAGTCGTGCGCTGAAGATACCTCAAATCGTCTTCATTTATTGGTATGCATAAGTCATTCAAACTCCTGCGAAGAATCATTAAGCTGTGGTTTTCCAAAACAGTGCCACCGGTATGGTACGAGCTTTTTCGGCTCCATCTGTATTCCAGTAGCACCTCCGGTATCGCAGCAATTCTTACGATGCGGGACGCCCTGCACCAAAGCTCGTGGTCTTCGGCTGCTGCGTATGATTCGTCATAAAGTAGATCGTGTTCGAATATCGCACTTTTCCGAAACATGACGCTTGGATGGTGGATAAAGCAGAAAAACAGCAAATCTGCTTTGATTTGGTTGGGGTCTTCTGACAAATTATCCTTATAGTACAGTTTTCTTCCGTTTTCACCTATATATGATACGCGAGTGCAGGAAATCGCAACATTCTGGTTTGCGTCCATGAATTCCACCTGCTTTTCCAGGCGTTGCGGTAACGATATGTCATCGCCGTCCATACGAGCTATATACTCGCCTTTCGCAGCTCTGAGTCCTCGGTTTAGAGATGCTGCGATACCAAGCTTGGATTCGTTTTCTACAACAACAATCCTGCTATCGTCTTTTGCATACTTTGCAATTATGTCCTGCGAAGCTTGGTTCGTGCCATGCTCGCTGACGATGATTAGCTCAAATCCTGTATATGTCTGCGCAAGGATACTCTCAATCGCCTGGGGCAGATATTTCTCTCCATTATAAATCGGCATCACTACAGAGACCATCGTCATCTTTTTGCTCCTGCGTATTTTATTGTTGCGCGAAACAAGTTTATGCTGCTGTACCAAAGGCTTCTCGCAACGCTACAGCCTAGATAATTTCTATATACCGCCCAGCGGTGCTTAGGCATTTGCAACTTCTCCGATGATCTGCTGCCTTTTCGAAGCCGATACTTAACTAAAACATCCGTCACGCCTCTCGCCAAATAACCTTCCCGAAGCACGGTAAGCCAGAACACATAGTCTTCATGGTAATACGCATCGTTCATCGCAAACTTTTCGGCGATTTTACGGCTTATGATACAAGTGGAGGTCCCAATGATGTTGCCATAAAGCAGTCCTTTGAATTCTATGCTATCGTTTACTACAAACGGTCTGCCTGTGCTATTTCCGTTTTCGTCTATGAAGCTATATGATGAGTAGCATACTTCGCATCCTGTGCTCACGATCAGTTCATGTTGCTTGCTGAGTTTATTATCAGTCCACACATCGTCTGCATCCAAAAATGCAATATATTCACCCTTTGCATTTTGCATCCCTATGTTGCGGCTTGCCGCCACTCCAAGCCGCTCTTGGTTTTTCAATATAGTGATTTTGCTGTTATGCTGTGCAAATTCGTCAATGATTCTTTCAGTAGTATCATTACTAGGGTCATACACGATTATAGTCTCGGTGTCTTTATAGCTTTGCCGAAGCACGCTTTGGAGTGCTTCCGTTATATGTCTGTCATCATTGTATGTTGGGATTACAACAGTAAAAAACGCCATTGCACCACCTTCAAATGTTAGTATTATCTGCTCTTCCTTCGATCTTAGCCCAATTAGCTAGCAACAAAGTCTGCTAGATACTGAAGAGCAGGGTATGCTCAAAAGTCCTCATGCCTGCGGTCTGCAACCATATCTTTTTCTGTTTTTGTTCTAACGATATGCTGTCACGGAGGATCTGTTTCTGTTTTTGTTTCATCGTCATTCTGTCTTGATCGATTTCATAATTTCCATCTTCTCGTGTTCCGGTATCCACAACCGTTTCTACATAGTTGCCAATTTCATAGTAGAACATTGCTATAAACTCATTTCAACATCCTTTATACCCTTTTTTATTCACTTGAATCGTTGCTACGATTTTTAGATTTGTTTGGTTTTCACAATATGCTGTGTATGGATTGCGAAACATTTCTAATATGTAACCTTTCGCTTTAACCCTGTATTATTCTCCCGCCGAACGTAGCTAGCACAAAAAGATAGTGGTTTTGTGCTAGCAAAGTTTGAGGGTAAGTTTAATTGTTTAGAATTGGATTGCCTCTGGTTTTCCAGTTTTCTATGTGCTCTACAAAATGTCTCTTATCACGAATATAGTCTTCCCGCAATGTTGTAGAGTGAAACAATCTATTGTACTTCATCTCACCATGTAGGAGCGGCGAATACTCAAGGTCTGCAAAGCTGTTTTTCGGATATGGGTCTGCTATAGCTGCCCTAAGCTGTTCTATTGTTATTAATTACCCTCAAATCGATCAGAAGCGTCTGTGACAACGTCCGTAAATGCAAGTTATAAGCTACTTGGTTTTCACAGTAATAGTAAAATCAATGCTTTTCATATAATCATGGTATTACTTGAGCACAGAGCATCTATCACTCTGTGCTGTCACTGCTCAGTTGTACTTTTATGTATTCCTCAGCCGCTTCGAGAAACTCTCTAGCATTCTCTGCCTGCTGTAAGACTTCCTCTTTTGATATTACATAGAAATCATCGTAATCGCTATCATTCCGCACTTCAAAAGCACGCCCAATAATATCGGAGAATTGTGTTGCGAATAGTCCCGTTTTAATAAAGACTCGCCGAAATTCGGAAATGTTCCCTGCATGAGTTTTTGCTGTAAATCCAATAGTGACCAAAATGGCACGCATAGTATGAAAAATACAATAATATGAACGATTTGCCGCAGTTGCATATGCGTCATTTTGGATATTCATATCCGCGTCTTTCAAGCATTCTCTCGCTTTGTCAAAACGCAGTTTCACCGTTGTCAACAGAGTTTCCTCAAGCACTAATAACTACTCCATCTTTAATAACATCCATATAGAATGGCAACACTGATGCAAACTTGTTAAATGTGCAGCTGTCAGTGACGTTTATCGATAAAACAATATCATAATCCAAATCAATATAGCCAAGCAAATCGCGGATTTTGCTACGTTCCAGGCCTCTTTCTTCCAGCTGGATATCTGCAAGTACCATGATATCGATATCAGACTCTTCATGATAGTCGCTGCGGGCATATGAGCCATATAGAATCACTTTGTCCAGTTTTTC
>Ga0099364_10012746_pt1 | contig 11317 bp, 12 predicted proteins | sample TergutTh196P3_FD_73070 | JGI IMG/M metagenome (GOLD analysis project Ga0099364, IMG submission 73070) | Microcerotermes parvus P3 segment gut microbial communities from Pointe-Noire, Republic of the Congo - Th196 P3 | ecosystem: Host-associated > Arthropoda: Insects > Digestive system > Gut ...
TGGGCTACGAAAAACCGCAGTCGGCTACGCCTTTGTGCGGTTTTCTCTCCGCCACATTCCAGCCCACCGCAAACCTGCGGTTTGCTTTATAAGGTGGGCTGGAACGTCATATACCTAGAACGTTATGCGAAACACCACCACAAAGATATATCAGAGTAAAACATAGCCAGCGATATTAAAATACTGCATAAATTAAAGGTTTTATTATCGGTCAACCTTCAAAAAACGGCAAAAATAGCCCAAAAATGGGTACTTGAACAGTATCATAGGAATATGGTATAATAAACCCAATGAACTTGATGATAAAAGGGGCTTATTTTGGCAAAAAGTAAGGCAAAACAATATATCTATATTACTCAGGCATTGCTTGAACCTTCAAAATGCAAAATTGGTAAAACCAATGATTTAGAAAGAAGGTTAAAAGAATATAATAATATGACTGGTAAATCTAAAGAAAATATTTACAAGTATTTATTCACCTGTGAAGTAAAAGATATGTCGGTGGTGGAAAATGACATAAAGGATAATTTTAACACCCTTCGTGAAGAAAAGAGCAAGGAAATATATTTTTACAATACACCTTTGTTTAAGCATTATGTAAATTATATAAAACTGCATAAAATGTTCATAAAAGAAATATTTATTAAAACGGAAGATAAAAAACAGATTGTAAAAATTGTAAAGAAAACAGCTCCGTCTCTTGAGGAAAGGGGATTATCACAAAAAGATATTTTGCAAAAGGCACAAAAAATAAATAATGACGAGTTTTATACTCGTTTTGAAGATGTAGAAAAAGAACTTGGTATGTATAATAAAAACATTTGGAAAAATAAAACTGTTTTTTGCAATTGTGATGACGCTGTTGATGACGATGAAAGACATACATCAGCATTTCCTTTATATTTTATACAGAATTTCAAAGAACTTGGATTGAAAAAATTAATATGCACACACTATAGTGGTGCTGTAGATTTATTCAATCAAGGAGCAAAAGGTTATATTTTTACAAAAGACGGTTATAAAGAATTCAAAGAATATCCAGAGGGCTATACAGGAAGTTTTGACCATCCTTTGTCATTAAAAATACTTAAAGAAGAAACAGACATCGTATGTACAAACCCTCCTTTTTCAAGAGCAACAGATTATTGGGAAATTACTATTAAAAGCGGTAAAAAGTTTTTAATAATTTCTAATATTACAAATCCTATAACACCGGCATTTATTCCATATTTTAAAAATAATAAAGTATGGGCTGGATTTAATGAAGTGGACTGGTTTTTAACACATAAACGGGAACTTACACGGGCTGCGGCTTATTGGTATACAAATTTTCCAATAAAAAATAGACCCAAATATAAACTATTAAAAATAATACCGTTAAAAGAAATACCAGAAAAGTACAAAAAGTATGATGATTCAAAAACATTGGTGGTCGATAATGGTTATATACCAAATGATTATAAAAAACCTTTTGCCGTATCTACTCGTCCAATATTAAATGGTCTTTTAGAAAAAGGATTTACAATTATTCAAGAGACACAATATTTTCCTTATGTAAATGGTAAAAAATGTTTTGGAAGAGTATTGATTCAAAAAATATAAAATAAAAAAATAGTAACAATTCGGCGTAATACGATAAGGTGGCGTGTGGTGGTGCATCGCATAACAAACGGTTAGCGTACGCCGCCTGTAGGCGACTAGGGTTCCGCATTGCTAGGTCGGTCGCCTTCGGCTCGCTCCCACGCAATGCTCCACCCACAGTTTGCCAGCCCTGCAAATGCTACGCATTTGCTTATTCGGGCTGTCAAACCGTCGCCAACCTAGAACGTTATGTGTAATTTGGCGAAAAAAAGGTAAGAAGATATTGACAAAATAAATAAATTGGAATAATAATAGTGGATATAGGGTTAGTAAAATTTATGCTAATGGGCATTATTGTAACAAAAGGAGAATGTAATATGAGTAAAAGTAATAAACTGCTCACGGATGGTACTGTAATTGTTTTCAAGGAAATTCCTGTAGGTGAATACCGAAAATATTTTATACAGGCGATAGGTAATGAAATTTTAGGCAATGCAGGTATGGATTTCCAAAATTGGCTGTTAACACAAGCTGGCAAGACTCTCAAGGAAGCTACAGATGAATATTTTCATCCATTAGGGCATGAGAAAATGGAGGATTTTTTAACAGAAAGAAGATTTAACATTATTTCAGAACCGAACAAGGCGTTTATTATATCTTTTGACAACGCTATAAACGAGCTTGGATATGACTTTGGAGGTGTATTCAACTGGGGGCATAGTTGGGGCAGTCGAATGACAATTATCTACGGCAAAACTGGTACGAAAAGCAGGCAGTGTCCTGCCCGTATACATATAAGGGAAAAGGATATTTTATTTCAAATTTATTTTACTAAAATCGACGACCATCGCCAATATATAGAAGCTACTCCGGCTTATATAAAAGAAGTCTTTACCGGCTTTAACGATAACAAAGGTTGCACATCTTGTCGTAGCAAATGCGGTCCCAAGGAGTTCACTATTGATGGGCATTTCAAAAGTATATGCCGGGATGCCCCATTTTGGTTTGATAACCCATCAGTGGAAAAGTTACCTGATTATATGGGTTTATTGGCAGAATTTTACCCGAAAAAGAAATAGCAAAAATGAGACTAACTTCGCAGTATAAGCATTATCTACCTTATTGATGTTTTAAAATGGAAACACGCCAAACTACACATAACAGGATTGTATATGTACGCCGCCTGGAGGCGGCTAGGCTCCGAAAAACCCCAGTCGGCGCAAGCGCCTTTGTGGGGTTTTCTCTCCGTCACATTGCCCGCCCCCGCAATGCTACGCATTGCCTTAAAGGGGGCGGGCAACGTCATATACAACCGGAACGTTATGCGAAATACAACCCTAAATTGGTTGAGTAATAATAGAAAATAATGTTGACAAAATAAATTATATACAGTAATATCGACAGTAAGCTATTATTGGAAATTAAGGAGAAAAACATATGCTTCATCATTATGCAGACGATGGAAGAATACTAACACCCCCAAAAGAATTAGAGCCATTATTAAAAAACTCGTTTTCTGCTTTTTCAAAATTACTCGGACATATCCGTTTTTTCTATATAGCAGATGAAATATGGGATGGGATATCCTCACTTATTTTTAATGCGGAGGGAGAACAGTTAATTAATATTACGCTTGGTGATGGCGTATTTAATACACATATTGCAGGTCAGGATTACCAAATTACTGACGAAGCCTTGTTGGAAAAAATATTTAATAAATTAAAGAAATCTGTGCCAATCAATTGGCATCGTCCCTTTGAACAACTCACAGTTAATCCTGACCCAAATGTATATCCTTGTGGTTATCGTTGTGACTTGTGCCTTGGATATAAATGTTATAATGAAATTGAAATTCCTGGAAGTGATAATTTTGCATATATAAATTGGGTATGTTATCACAACTGTGTTCCAGGTATAGATATAGAGTACCCAAACACCAGTGAAAAAGGTAAAGGCATTTTCAGTTGTTCAGGTTGTAATAAGAATAGGAATAAATTCTGCCAAAGTTTTACTTGCTCTAAAGAAAAAGGATATACTAATTGTGCGGAGTGCGGACAATATTATTCTTGTGATGTTTACCGTGATAGTCATTATGCTGGGCAATGCAATTTAGGTATTACTTCTGAAGAAGTTACAAAATTAGTGATTCCTTACTGCATGAAGGAACGACTTGACATATTACGTAACTCTTATAAAAAGGTTATTTAAGGTAAAACAATAATATTTAATAAAATATTAAAATATAGTAAAAGTACGGGTTGTACTTCGCATAACAAACGGTTAACGCTACACCGCCTAATCGGCGGCTCGGGGTTCAGTCGGCTAGGTCGGTCGCCCTACGGGCTCGCTCCCACGCCTCCTTCACCCACATAACCAGCCCCCGCAAACCTTCGGTTTGCTTTATATGGGGGCTGGTTACGTCGTCAACCTAGAACGTTATGCGAAATAATTTTGCAAATATTGCCAAAAAACATTCATCATCTTTATATTGACAAGAGAAACATAATAGTATATAAAAAATATATGGAAGGAAATGTTATTGAGGTTGAAAATATTCAATATCTTTACGATAAAAAGAATATAGTTTTAGCAAATTTTTCCCTTAAAATCAAACGTGGCGGTATAACCGCTATTCTTGGGCATAACGGGGCGGAGAAGACGACATTACTTCGGCTTTTTGGTAAACTTATCAAACTAAGTAAAGGAAGTATTAAATGGAATTTATTAGCAAATAAAAAAATTGGATATATGCCGGAAGGGTTAGGACTTTATCCGCGCTTATCAGGTTATGAAAATATGAAATTACAGTTTTTAAGCGCAAATAAAAAGCCTAATAAAAAAATAATATTTACAATTTTAAATAAAATTGACATTGGAGAACAAGCAAGAAAATTAACGGGTTATTATTCAACAGGAATGAAACGGCGGCTTTCTCTGGCTTGCACATTGGTAACAATGCCGGAATTATTGTTAATGGACGAGCCGTTTATGGGAATTGACCCGGTAAGCCAAAAAATAATGATTGATTTAATACATGAATACAAGGAAAAGAATTCAACAGTCGTTATAACGACCCACGATCTTAATCTGGCAAAGAACATTTGCGACAATTTTGTAATTATACAGAACGGAAAAGTTGTTTATATTTCAGAGGAAAATGAGGATATAAACAATATTGAAAAAATATACTTTCAATATGCGGGTAAATAACATGGAATATTTTTGGGAATTAGTTAAAAAAGAATATATAGAAATCAAATATTCATGGAAACAATTACTGATTTATGGTTTTATGTTTGTGTTTTTCTTTTATGCTGTTGCAGAGTTAGAAAATATTCCTCCCTTAATTCCGATTGATTGGAATAATATTTATTATGCTATTACAATTTTTCTCAGTTTTTTGATACCGAGCGGTTTTTTAATGGAATCAATTTTATCAGATAAAAGAAACCAGACTTTTGAACGATATTTTGTATCTGGAAATATTAGAATTGTTATGTTCGCCAAATTATCGGCTATGAGCATTTTGGGTGTAATTCCATTTATTATATTTTATATATACTTGCTGTTTAATGATATCAACATTATAAATGATATTTTTAGTGCGATAAATACGCCGTTATATTTTTGGATTTGTTTATGTATTATAACAATAGTTTGTTTTATTTTTAACGATGAAAAAACAATAGGGTTTGCTGGTATACCTTTCATGATATTAATGGCGGGACTACTTTATCTAAATGATTTTTTGGCAATAAAATATTTTCCAGTTATTACTGTTATAATAACAATAGTATTTGCAGTTGTTGTAACGTTTGTCGCATATGGATTTTATAAAAAGACGAAATATTTTTTGAAAATATAGTATAAATTTAATGGAGGGCAAAATTACTTCGCATAACAGGATTGTATGCGCTCCCTTCGGTCGGGTTCCGTAAAACACCAGTCGGGCTTCGCCCTTTGTGGTGTTTTACTCCACCACATTTTTGCGATAAAGGAACACTTCGTGTTCCTTTATCGCAACCGCAAAAACGTCGCATACAACCAGAACGTTATGTGAAATTGGATTTTGAGTTAGTCTGAAAATATTGGAATAAATAATACTTGACAAAATATTGAAATAATAATATAAAGATTTATGGAATATATTAATAATAAGCAGAAATTTGTACGAATACAGGTAAGGTATACAGGTAAAACTGGGAAATCAGTAGGTATATTTGGTGCTTGTCATCATGTAATAAATAGCAGTTATTACCCATATAATGTAACTGATGATGAAAAACAATTGTTTCAGGATATTGAAAATTGGTTCAATGAACATCTGCCTAATCCCCCTTTTTATGAAGATGGTAATCCAAATAAATATATTACATGGTTTAAAACAGGCAGTACAAATCATATGATTGAAAAATTATACCCTTTAATGGACTTATTGGAAAAATATAATGTGGAATATGATATTGTATATGAAGATGAATTTCAAATAGCAGTGGAATAATTTTTATGTTTTATATAATGAATAGGGGATTGTATGTTTGAATATAGTGAATTAACGGAAAATGATATTACATTATTATTAGAACTGTATAAACAATTAAATCCCAATGATAATATAATAAATGATATGGATATAAAAAACATATGGGATAAAATAAAAAATCAAAATATTAAATATTTTATTGCAAAGGACAATGGAAAAATAATTGCTTCCTGTTATATTTGTATAATTCCAAATTTAACGAGAAATGGAAAATCGATAGGGTTTATTGAAAATATAATAACGGATAAGGATTATAGGAAAAAAGGCATTGGAAAAAATGTTGTGGAAAACGCAATAAAATATGCAAAAGAACAAAGTTGTTATAAAGTAATGTTACAAAGTGGAAATAAAAGAACTGATGCACATAAATTTTATGAATCAATGGGATTTAATGGCGAATCAAAAAAGGCATTTGAAATAAGATTATAAAAAAAATATAGGGTATAATGTGATAAAGCAAAATCCAACTTCACATAACGAGACTGTCGAATTTATCCAAGTTGCACCTAACAGAGAAAAAACACTTGACATAAAACAATAAAAATGTTAGAATGCCATATTATGGCAAGATTTAAACACACAGACAGCTCGCAAGGGTTGTTTATGACAGTGAATTTGGAAGAACAGCTGTCGCCCAACACGTTTGAATGGGCGGTAGACCAGTTGGTAGACATGATGGACCTGTCAATATTTGAACAAAATTATAATAATGACGAAAAAGGCGCCGACGCCTACCCTCCGGCAGTACTATTGAAAGTAATTTTGTTCTGTTACAGCCGAGGGCAGATATCATCAAGAGAAATAGAAACGGCATGCAAAGAAAACGTAGCAGTGAAAGCGTTAGCAAAAGACATGGAACCCGATCATTCGACAATAGCGGCCTTTATATCAGGCAATGGCGAAGCGGTGAAAAAAATATTTGTACAGGTTTTACTGCAATGCGCTGAGCTCGGCCTTATAAACGGGGAGATGTTCGGGCTTGACGGCTGCAAACAGCGGTCCAACGCTTCAAAAGAGTGGTCGGGGAAGGTAGAAGAGCTTAAAAAAAAGAGGGACAAGCTCGGTAAATATATAGAGCGTATAATACAGCAGCACAAGACACTCGATCAAGACAAGAAAGCGCAAAAGATACAAAAGAAATATAAGAAAACGCTTGAAGACGCGGAAGAACGAAGAAAAAAATCAGTTAAAAAACTTAAAAAGAAATTCAGATGGCTTACCAAAAAATTGGAAAATATAGAACCGAGGACAGGAGTAAGCGGCGAAGAAATAAAAAGCAACCTAAGCGATCCACAGAGCGCATTGATAAAAACCGGAGAAGGATATGTTCAGGGATATAACGGAGTAACGGTAGCGGATGCCGCGAATCAGATAATAATCTGCGCAAAAGCGATAGGCTCCGGCCCTGAAAGTGGCAGTTTTCCGGAGATGCCGCTTTTTCAAAGCGAGATATGCTGAATGAGAACATGAAGAAGGTAACTAAGAAAGAAGAGCCTTTGAAGAACTCGCTGGTGTTAGCGGACACCGGATTGTTTACGGAAAAGAATCTGCAGGAAGCGAAGAAGAGGGATATAGAAGTATTGATGCCTCCCTTACGGTCGGCGTGCGTAAGGAAGTTTATAGTAGATGCCGCTACGCGGCTTGCGCAAACCCGATCCCCGGTTCCGCCAGCGCGATCCGCATTTCGCGGAGAAGAAGAATGAGAAAGTTAAAAAACAGCCCAAGAAGTATACGCATGAAGATTTCGAATATGACAAAAAGCAAGATGAATATATATGTCCAGCCGGCGAAAGTTTAAAGTATATAGGAACAGGAGAACTTAGAAATAATACTGGAAGGAAATATCAAGCCAAAAGAGGAACCTGTGTAAAATGCCATTTGAAAGACAAATGTATAACGGAGAAGAAAACCAAAAAGCCGTCAAAAAATCCAGTGAGGACATTGTATATAGCCGAACAGAAATATGAAGAAAACCTTTCGGAGAAGATGAGGGAGAAGATAGACGATCCGGTATACCGGGAATTGTATACACGGCGAATGCAGATAATCGAGCCAGTGTTTGCGAACATAACGCATTGCTAGTGTCCTGTAATATTCGGTTGCAAAAATAACAATGTGCGTTAATTCCTTATGTAATAAGGAATTAACTTAACCAACATTGTGTCATTTGAATATTACAGGACACTCGGAATGGATCATTTTACGCTTCGGGGGGAAGAAAAAGTGAATCTGCAATGGAATTTATACTGCATAGTTCACAATATTGGCAAATGCATTAAGGCATTGAGCGATAAATATGCATCTAAAGTTGGAATAAGGGGAAAAGGTAAGAAAAAAAAGGCGGCATAGCTGGTAAAATGGCAGTGATCATGTTAGTGTTTATTCCGAAAAAAAAGTGCAGCGTTTTCGTATGAAGTTGTGCGCACCTTCCGCACAAAACCATGCAAGCCTTCCGTTTGAATTGGGCATGAAAAACCAGCCGGACGCCAGAGTAGTCTAAGCCCGGCTGGAGTATTGTTAACCGGCTAAACTATTTCTTTTCCGCATTGAATCACCAGAAAGAATAATAGTGTAAGAATTGTGTGCAACGCGGTCGCAAACAGCATCGGCTAAAATTGGGCAACCTATTTTGGAATGCCATCCAGCAACATCAAATTGAGAACAAAAGATAATTGAACCTTGATTATGTCTGGCTTCGATTATTTCCAGAAGATCCCGAGTCTCGGTTTCTTGTAACGGAAAGAGCAGCCATTCATCCAGAATAAGAAGTTTAACTTTTGAGTAGTGTTTTATTTCTTTCTGGAATGTGCCTTTTGCTCTGGCAATAGCAAGATCGCTGAAAAGGTCTGGGAGCCTGACATATTTTACGGGAAAGAAATTACGGTTGGCGGCAGTGCCCAAAGCACAGGCAAGATAAGTTTTTCCTACACCGGTCGCTCCCATGATAATGACATTGTGGTTTTCATGGATATAAGTACAGGTTTCAAGTCTGGAAATCATGGCTTTATCCAATTTCCTATCCGCATGATAGGCGATGTTTTCAACACATGCTCCAGAAATTGAATAAGAGGCATTTTTAATTAACCGTTTAAGACGGTTAGACTTTCGCCCGGACCATTCCGCATCAACCAACAAACCAAAGCGTTCCTCAAAAGCCAATTCATTCATAGCCGAATTCAACAATTGCTGGCGAAAATGTTGTGCCATTATGCCTAAACGGATTTCATGTAATTTTGTTACGGTATTTTCATTAAGCATTAGTTTTCCTCCTTCCTCTGGTAATACTCTTTTCCGCGGGTAAATGTGCTGCCATGATTTTCTGAGAGTTTGTGTGCAGGCGTAACCTGTGGTATAGTATACAGGTCTGATTTGAGGATAATCTGGATACTTTTCAGGCTGGGGCGCTCTGTGAAGGAGAGCGCCCTACTACAGGCTTGTTCCAATTGCAGTGTAGAAAACTTATCAGTCAGTTTCAGCAAGGCTAAACACGACTTATATCCCTGTTGCTCTACTTGATTTCTGGAAAGGAAAGACTGGACGATGGTTTTTGTGTTTTCGCCGATTTTTTCAGCCCGCTTGAGAAACCGCTCGCCATTCCATGTGATGTACTCCCGATGTTTCTTCGGCATGTGTTCTTCACAGGTACTATACTGGCCTGTTCTTCCGCAAAGGCGCGGATGGCTTGCGATTCTATTACCGGAGTAGAAAATCTCCACAAGCCTCTTGGTAAGGCGGACATTAACTTTGTGCTTGATGTATTCGTATGGAACCGAATAATTGCCGCCTTCCACGGTGATGTGGTAATTAAACTGAACGGTGGATACTTTCCATTCCGCTAACTCATACAGATATTCCGGCAGAGGGATGAGAAACTGCCGTTCTTCTTCGAATACAGAAGCCCTTGTTCCTTCCTTTTTCTGAAACGCTTTGTTGTTAAACTCCGTCAGGCTTGAACGAATAGCCGCATTGAGATCTCTCAGTGAGAGAAACTGCTGGTTTCGCAACGCGGCAATAATCCATGTTGAGATGATACCAACATTTCTTTCCACGGTTGCCTTGTCTTTTGGGGAACGTACCCTTGCCGGTAGCACTACAGTCCTGTAATGCTCTGCCAATTCCTGATACGTTTTGTTTACCACTGTTTCATGGCGGGTATGTTTAGTAACTCCCGTTTTAAGATTGTCCGGTACAAGAATCCGTGTTACGCCGCCGAAGAAGCTGAACGTGTTGACATGGCCTTGTATCCATGACTGCTGGTTTTGAGATAAAAACGCTTCGACATAGGTGTACCCTGAGTACGGCAGGACTGCAACAAAAATATACGCTTTTATAGACTGACCGGTGTCAGTGTTGCGAATAACAGCTGTCTGACCCGCCCAGTCAACTTCCATGATTTCGCCTGGTTTATGAGTGATACGCATGGTAGCTTTTGTTTTTTGGACAAAGTCACTGTAATACTGGTAAAACTGGGTTTTCTTGTATGGGATGTCCCCGTTCTGCCGGCATTGTTCGCTGTACTCGGCAAAAAGTAAACTCAGCGTAACGCCGCTTTTTGCCATTTCACGATGGATGTAATTCCAGTCCGGCATTTTGCACACTGGCACTTTCTGAACCGCGGCAAATAACTGCAAAGCAAGTTCATTGCTGCTAAGCCCCGCAGCGTTTTCCCACCCGATTCCATTTTCACCTGCTTTTTTAATGACATTTGCTACTGTGTTTCTTGAACACCCGCAGGCTCTGGCAATGTCTTGTTTGAGAATCCCAAGGCTATTCAGCCTGAGTATCTCCCGATAATTGGTCATAACTATGACCTCCTGTAATTGGATTTATACCCATACGGGTATATTCTCCAATTTTAGAAAGTCTCTTTCTTATGCCCAATCTGTTTCGGAAGCTTTGCTCTGTTTTTTCCGGAAGGTACGCACTGCTTCATTCGGACTCTATGCTTGTTTCGCAGTGGAATATACAGTTAGTTGAAATGTTTTTAATGCCGTATTTAAAATAAAATCATAAAAAAATATTTTACAAAAAAATATCATAAGGGGGAGGCTGCTCTAAAATGATAAATTCGACAGTCTCAACAAACGATTAACGCTACGCCGCCTATTCGGCGGCTCGGGGTTCAATCGGCTAGGTCATTCCGCTTCGCTCCATTCCCACGCCTCATTCACCCACATTCCAGCCCACCGCAAA